>JAAUXY010201893.1_pt1 | contig 15400 bp, 10 predicted proteins | sample 7278121 | NCBI WGS metagenome assembly JAAUXY01 (sample SAMN14350117, study PRJNA611818) | marine sediment metagenome | isolation source: surface marine sediment (1.8m) | place: French Polynesia: Moorea | collected 2018-08 | reverse complement strand
GTGCAGCGGTTTGCCGAGATGCACGGCGGGATCGTCAGCCTGAAGTCGGCGGCCGGCCGAGGCAGCACGTTCACCGTCTGCTTGCCGATCGACGCGTCGCAGGTGATCCTGACGCCGGACGCGGCGGAAGCCGTCGAGCTCCCGGCAGACGTCGCGGCGGAGACCGAGCCACCAGAGCCTCCACCGACAGGAAAGCCGATCGAAGAACCGAGGCCTATCGAGTCGGTCAGCGTGGAGCCGCCGCGCGACGACCTTGCCGCGGCCAATCAGGACGAGATCCACGTGGTCTTGGTCGTCGAGGACGACGAGACCTTTTATCGCGCGCTGGCCGCCGACCTGGAGAGCTCCGGATATCGGCCGCTATGGGCGCATCACGGCGAAGAGGCGCTTCGTCTGGCGCGCGACCAGCAGCCGGCAGCGATCACCCTCGACCTGGCGTTGCCGGGCATGGACGGCTGGGAAGTGCTCAAGGCGCTGAAGGATGACCCCGAGGTCGCGCACATTCCGGTGATTATCGTCAGCCTGCTCGAAAACCACGAGCTGGGTTTTGCCCTCGGCGCTGAGGACTACTTCCTGAAACCGCTGGAGCGGCAACATTTCCTGACCCGGCTCCAGGAGCTGCTCGGCGAGCTCGGCTCGACCCCGAGGCCGGCCCTGATCATCGACGACGATCCGCAGGTCCACCAACTGCTGGAGGAGGAGCTTGCGAGAGCCGGCTACGAGGTGCTCTGTGCCCATGACGGAGCGCGCGGGCTGGAGCTGGCGACGACGCGGCGGCCGGCGATCATCGTGCTCGACTTGATGATGCCGCAGATGAACGGATTCGAGGTGGCGGCGACGTTGCGCGACCGGGAGGCCACCGCTAGCATCCCGATCGTGGTGCTGACCTCCAAAGAGTTGACGCCCGTGGATCGCGAGCGACTCCACGGCAAGATCCAGGGCGTGCTATCGAAAACCCCGATGGATCGACGCCTGATCGTGCACTCGATCCGCGAAATCGAAAGCAGGTGGGCTGCTCATGAGTGACGCGCCGACGATCCTAGTCGTCGACGACGAGAGCTGGAACTTGATGCTGGTCGATTCGGTGCTCGACGACTCGGGCTACCGGATCGTCACCGCGACCAGTGGCGCGGCGGCCTTGGACCTGATCGCCGGCAGCGTGCCGGACGCCATCCTGCTCGACGTCATGATGCCGGGCATGGACGGTTTCGAGGTCTGTCGGCGGCTCAAGTCGTCACGGCGCACCTACTTCATCCCGATCGTCTTGTTGACCGCGCTGACGGATACCGAGAGCAAGGTCAAAGGACTCGAGGCGGGCGCTGATGATTTTCTGGGCAAGCCGATCAACCGCATCGAGCTGCTCACGCGGCTGCGTTCCGTGCTCGCCATCCGCGCCCTGCGCGATCAGCTCGACTCGACCGAAAGCGTCATCTACAGCCTGGTCACCGCGCTCGAGAGCAAGGATCCTCGGACCCGGGGGCACTCGCTGCGGGTCGCGGCCCTGGTGGCGGCGGTGGTCGAGGATCTGCGCCTCACCGGGCCTGATCTCGAAAGCCTGATCTGGGCGGCACTGCTGCACGACATCGGCAAGATCGGCGTGCCGGACGAGGTGCTCGAGACTCCGGCGGAACATCGAAGCCTCGACGCTCACCGGCTGTTCCAGCTGCATCCCCTTTACAGCGAACGTATCCTGGGGCCGCTGACGTCGCTGGCGCCGGCGCTGCCGATCGTGCGTCACCATCATGAACGCCTCGACGGCAGCGGTTATCCCGACGGTATCTCGGGGCATGCCTTCACCCCGCCGATGCAGGTCGTGGCCGCCGCCAACGCTTATGAGAACTTTCGGCTGGAGTCGCCCGAGGCGTCGCCCGAGACCTGGGCCGCGCAGCTGCGCGCGGAGGCAGCGGCAGGCAAGCTCCATCCGAGCCTGGTGGAAGGCGTCATTCGAGCGGAGGCTCAACTGCCTGAAGTCCTGCCCGAGATCGTCGATCTGCTGCCGGTGCCTTCACCGACCGTAGGCGGTCGGATCCTGATCGCCGACGACTCAGCCGCCAACCGCGAGATCTACCAGGAGATCCTCAGGGATGCCGGTTACTCGGTCAGCTGCTTCGCCGACGGCGACGCGCTATTGAGGGCGGTTCGGGATCGGTCACCCGACCTGGTGATCACCGACGTCAGGATGCCTGGCCTCGGCGGTGAAGAGGTGTGCCGTCGGCTCAAATCGGATCCACGGACTGCATTCCTACCGGTGATCCTGGTCACTGCCCAGATTGAAGCCGCGAGCAAAGAGCGCGCCTTGGCCAGCGGCGCGGACGAATTCCTATCGGTGCCGGTCGATCGTCACGAGCTGCTCGCCCGGGTGCGCTCCCTGCTGCGCCTCGGCGCTTTTCGCTCCGATCTCGAGCAGGGCGAAAGCGTCGTGCTGTCGCTCTCCGGCATGCTCGAGGCTAAAGACCCGGCGACCAACGGCCACAGCTCCAGGGTTGCTGATCTGGCGGTGCGTCTGGCGCGGGAGATGGGTATGGGGGAGGAGGATCAGGCCACCCTCAGGACAGCGGGGCTCTTACACGACATCGGCAAAGTCGCGATCCCCGAGCGCATCCTGCATCAGTCGATCCTCAGTCGACAGGATCTCGAGTTGCTCGAAACCCACCCCCAGCGCGGCTGCGAGATCCTGGCCGGTCTGCACAGCGTTCGCGACGCCTTGCCGGCGATCCGCCATCACCACGAGCTGGCCGACGGCAGCGGCTACCCCGACGGTCTCGCCGGCGACGCCATCCCGCTGAACGCTCGCATCTTGGGGCTGGCCAACGCCTTTGACGTTTTGACCCTGCGTACCCAGCTGTCAGCCGACGAAGCGATCGAGCGTCTGAGCCGGGAGACCCGGGATGGCAAGTGGGATCCGGATGTCGCCCGGGCCCTCGAGACCCTGCACCGCGAAGATCGGCTGGTGCCGCCGGTCGGAAGTACCGGATGAAGCACAGCGCAGGGCTCCTGATGTACCGCCGCCGAGAAGGTGAGCTTCAGGTCTTGCTCGCCCACCCGGGCGGCCCGTTCTTCGCGCGTCGTGACGAGGGTGCCTGGTCGATCCCCAAGGGCGAGATCGAAGCTGGTGAAGAACCCCTGGCTGCCGCGCGCCGGGAGTTCGAGGAGGAGACCGGCGTCGTACCCGAGGGGCCCTACCTCGAGCTGCCCGAAGTCGAGCAGAAGAACCGCAAGATCGTGCACGCCTGGGCCTTCGAAGGCGATTGCGATCCGAGCCAGATTCGCAGCAATACCTTCCAGATGGAATTCCCCCGCGGCTCGGGCAAGATCGCCGAATTTCCCGAGATCGATCGAGCCGAGTTCTTCTCACCGGACGAAGCTCGGCGCAAAGCCAACCCCGCCCAGGCGATGTTGATCGACGCGCTTGAAGCTCTGCTTCAACCGGTCTCAACAACAATGCCCGTGCCGACATGAACGCGAGAACCGATCGAGGAGTGCCGATCCGGGTGGCTTTGATTCCGGGCGACGGCGTCGGCACGGAAGTCGTACCGCCTGCCGGGCGTCTGCTCAAAGCGGTGCTCGGGGATCGGCTGGAGCTGGTAGAGCTGGCTGCCGGCTACGAACATTTCCAGCGAACCGGGGAGTCTCTGCCGGAGGCGACTCTCGACGAGCTAGGGCGCTGCGACGGCGCTCTCTTCGGTGCTTCGGGCTCCCCCCCGCGGCGCCTGGTCGGTTACCGCAGCCCGATCCTGACGATGCGTCGCGAGCTCGGCCTGTTCGCCAATATCCGTCCTCTGCGCTCGAGCTCCGGGTCGGCATCCGTCGCCGATCGCGACGGCGTCGACATGGTGATCGTGCGGGAGAATACCGAAGGGCTTTATGCCGGCCGTGAGCGCCTGGAGGAGGACGGCGAGACGGCGATCGCGGAGCGCGTGATCACCCGCCGAGCCAGTGCCCGGATTGCCGAGAAAGCGTTCCACCTCGCCCGTGAGCGTCAACACCAGGGCGCCCGCTCGCCGCGGGTGACCGTGGTCCACAAGGCCAATGTCTTGCGAGTGTCGGACGGCCTGTTTCGCGAGACCGCCCTCGACATCGCCTCGAGATTTCCCGATGTCGAGGTCGAGGAACAGCTCGTCGATTCGATGGTTTACCGACTCATCCTCGAGCCGGAGCGCTACGACGTGGTGCTCGCGCCAAATCTCTACGGGGACATCCTGAGCGACGCCGGCGCGGCTCTGGTCGGCGGTTTGGGGCTGGCAGCGAGCGCCAACGTGAGCGAGAGCTTCTGCCTCGCCGAACCGGTGCACGGCAGCGCCCCGGACATCGCCGGGCAAGGCATCGCCAATCCGGTCGCGACCTTTCGCGCCGCCGCGCTGCTCCTGCAGCACCTCGGGTTGGGGAAAGAGGCTGAGGCCGTCGAAGCTGCGGTCGACCGCGTTCTGGCGACCGGGCCGCGCACTCCGGACCTGGGTGGTGAGGCGACCACCGTGAAGGTGGCGGAAGCGGTTCTCGAAACTTTGGGTTGAACGGCCAGCCTTCTGGACTATCAGTGGCCGGCGATCCTCTCGAGGGGACAGAGGCGTCTGCGGCGAGGGGCAGGAGAGGAAGCCCCGGTGACTTGTTGGAAAAAAGAAAGCCGAATCTTGGGGCGACTTGGAGGTCTCCTCGACGAATCGATTTGGCTTGCGACTTGCATCAGCCATTTGAGCTCCGCTTGGCTCCAACAGTCGAACAACCTTCGAGGTCTTAGTGATGAGCGATCGTCGTCGGATCCCGGGCCGCCCACACCGCAGCCGAGTTTGTCTCGCGGTGCTGCTTCTGCTTCTGCTCGCCGGCGCTGTTGGCGCCGAACCCTCCGCGACCCATTTCGTGCGGCTGCCCACCGCGGGAGCCGGTTTGCTCGCTGAGCTCGAAATCGTGCCTCTGCTTGCGATCGACTATGGCTCGTTCCGGTGGCTCGAGTTGACCACCCCGGATCTCGCCCGTCTCGCCAGCTCCGGCGTGCCGTACACCTCGGCACCCGATGGCGGAGTGGTTCGCGTGCCGGGATTTCGCTTCGATCCCCTGGGTGCTGGCGAGCCGAATCTCGCGTCGGCGGAACCCGCCGAAACCACTGGGCTGCGCCTGGTACAGTTCGTCGGCCCGCCGAAGCGTGAGTGGCTGGCCGCCCTCGAAGCGACCGGTCAGCGGGTCTTGCAGTACTACCCGCACCACAGTTACCTGACGTGGGCGGCGAGCTCGGAGCAGGTATCGGCTCTCGATGCCGGCGCCGTCGCGCGCTGGGTGCGCTGGCATGGTGCCTTTCATCCGGCTTATAAGATCAGCCAGGGCCTGAGTCAGCGTCTCGGCATGATCGACGCGGTCGAGGTGCTGTTCTACGACGACCGCCGGAGTCACGGTATGCCGTTCACGGTGACCGTCGAGGCCCTGCGAGGGGTCGGCGCATCGGTGCGCCAAATCTATCCGGCACAGCCCGATCGGGCGTTCTACAGCGCGATCGTTGGGATCGACGCGGGGGCCCTCGACGAGATCGCGCGGATCCCGACCGTGCTGTGGCTCGGGTACCAGAGCCCTCGACCCGTGTTCGACGACGAGATGGCGAGTCAGATCGTCGCCGGCAATCACCCGGGGGGTGTGCCGGTTCCCGGCTATCTCCCCTTCCTCTCCGATCTCGGCTTCGACGGCACGGGTGTGATCTGGTCGATCACCGACAGCGGTGTCGATCTGGATCATCCGGATCTCGACGTCGTCGGAGGAATCAGCTATCCCGGATGCCCCGGGGGTGACGGCAGCGATCCGCCGTTCGGTGGCCACGGCACCCACGTCGCCGGAATTTTTGGCGGTGATGGAACCGGTGGATTCACCGACGACGACGGCTTTCTCTACGGCGTCGGCGTCGCGCCTGGGGCTTCGATCTTCGCCCAGAGCGCCCTTTGCGTGTTCCAGGATTCCTGGCCGCCGGTCGGCGGCTGGCCGGAGCTCAGCAAGCAGGGACTGCTGGGGGGCGCCGTCGGCTCGAACAATAGCTGGGCCGCTGGAATCGGCCTGTCGAGGGGCTACCAGAGCATCGAGCGCACCTACGACTTCATGGCGCGCGACGGCAACTTCGAGACTCCCGGAGTCGCTGAGCCTTACATCCTGGTCTTCTCGGCCGGCAACTCCGGGCCGGCTCCCGCGACGCTGACGTCACCCAAGGAAGCGAAGAATCTGATCTCCGTCGGCGCGACGCGCAACTTTCGCGACGGCATGGACATCGACGCCCTGTCGACGTCGAGCAGCCGGGGGCCGGCGGCGGACGGCCGCTTCGCTCCGAGCGTCGTCGCTCCGGGCCAGGCGATCTCCTCGACCCGTAACGATCTCGGGGGTTTTGCCTGTGCCGATCCGATTGCCGGCACCGATGATCTCTATGCCTTCTGCAGCGGTACCAGCATGGCGTCGCCCCACGTCTCGGGTGCACTGGCAGTGATCACGCAGTGGTGGCGGGACTCGAACGACGGGGCCGATCCGAGCCCGGCGATGGCCCGCGCGCTGGTGGTCAACGGCGCCGAGGACATCAGCGGCGCGCCGCCGATTCCCAACCACGACGAGGGTTGGGGCCGAGTCCACCTCCAGGGTGTCATCGCCCCGTCGATCGATCATGTCTATCGCGACCAGGTCGACCGCCTCGAGAGCACGGGCCAGGAGCTCGAGTTCACGGTCATGGTCGGCGATCCCTCCCTGCCGCTCCGGGTCACGGTGGCGTGGACCGATGCGCCGGCCGCCGCCGGCGCCGACCCCACCCTGGTCAACGATCTCGATCTGCGGGTTACGAACGGCGGCGTCACCTACCTGGGCAACGCGTTCAGCGGCGGCTGGTCCAGTCCCGGCGGCGAACCTGACGTGTTGAACAATCTGGAGAACGTCTTCCTCGAGACCCCGGCGGCCGGAACGGCGACGATCACCGTTGGGGCGGCGCGCCTGGCGGCCGATGGCGTGCCCTGGAGCGGCGGCATCACCGATCAGGACTTCGCCCTGGTGTGCTCGAATTGCACCGAAGTCCCCGACTTCACGCTCGATGTCGTACCGGTGGACGTCGAGCTGTGTGCGCCGGCGGATGCCGAGATCGCGGTCGAGGTCGGCGCGGTTCTCGGCTTCTCGACGCCGGTGACGCTGAGCACGGCGGGCGTGCCGCCCGGAACCCAGGCCACCTGGAGCGTCAATCCGGTGACTCCCGGCAACGGCACCCTGCTGACGGTTTCGGACACCGGTGCCGCTCCTCCCGGCGACTACGCGCTCCAGATCACCGGCACCGGGGGCGGTCGCAGCCACGATCAGACGGTCGCCCTGACCATTGCCGACGCCGTGCCGGGCGCCGCCTCGCCCATCGCGCCGCCCGACGGCGCCACCGATCAGGCCACGTCGCCGACCTTGAGTTGGAGTGCCGCCGGTCAGGCCGATTCGTATGTGGTCGAAGTCGCCGCGGATCCGGGCTTCACTTCGATCGTCTACAGCGCTTCGGTCACGGGTCTCGAGCATCGCGTCGCCGCCAATCTCGGATCCGAGCGTCAGCTCTGGTGGCGGGTGCGGGCGGAAAACGCCTGTGGTGCCGGCGGCCCTTCGACGGTCTTCGGGCTGACGACCCGCTCGGTGCCCCCGGTGCTGCTGGTCGATGACGACGACGACGCTCCCGATGTCCGGCCCTTCTATGTCGCCGCGCTCGACGCTCTGGGCGTCGAGTTCGACGTCTGGAACACGAGCAACAGCGATGCCGAGCCCGCGCCGTTCGATCTCGACCCGTACGAGGTCGCGGTCTGGTTCACGGGCGGCGCGTTCGATGCCGCGGCGGGGCCCGGAACGGACGGCGAGGCCAGTCTCGCGGACTTCCTCGACGCGGGCGGCTGTCTGTTGGTGAGCAGTAACGAGATGCTTTTCGTCCGCGGCCTGACAAGCTTTTTCGCGGAATACCTCGGCCTCGACTCCTTCGCCCAGGACGTGGGGCACGAGACCGTGACCGGCACCGGGCCGGTGTTCGGCGGCCTCGGCCCATATGACCTGCTGCCGATGACTCCGATCTTCAACTTCAGTGACCGCGTGGTTCCGTCCGCGGCGGCCGAGCTGGCCTTCGAAGGCAGCGACGGCGACGCCGCGATCCTGCGTGACGGGGGCGTCTACCGAACCGTTCTCTTTGGCTTTGCTCTCGAAGGGTTGGCGGAGGACGGAAATCGTCAGGATGTGCTTTCGGCGGCCCTTGATTTCTGTGCCGATCTGAAGCCCCTATTTGCCGACGGCTTCGAGTCGGGCGATCTGTCGCGCTGGTCGGCGGTGGTTGGAGCCCGTTGATGTGCGCGGCCAACCGTTCGAGCGCCAGGGTTCCGGTCGGCGCGCCGCCGATGATGCCCACGGAGTGGGTCACGAGACGGTCTCAGTCAATCGCGATCCGCGGCCCTGGATCAAACTCGTGAAAGGGCACGGGCAAACCGAGGAACGGCTCGTCTCATCATTTCCATGTCTGCCGTCAGCGAGATCCGGATATACCCGGGTACTTTCATAATGGAACCGGGCAGGCAATAGATCCGCTCATCCGATAGGATTCTAGAAAATTCGACGTCGTCACTACATGGGGACTTCAACAACATGTAGAAGGTCCCCTCCGGCACGTGGACTCGATAACCCAGCCCTCTGAGCTCCGAGGCCAGGAAGTTGCGCTTTTCCTCCAGGTGACCCACGTCGATCAACAGAGAATCCAGCTCCGCAATCGAATGTTGGAGCAAGGCGTTCGGGAACGCGTAGCCGAGAAATCTCTGATGAATGATCAGCCGCTCCCGCATCTTTTCTTTATTATGTATTTCCGGAGAGAGTGCGATATAAGCAATTCGCTGCCCGGGGGCGAGCAGCGCTTTGCTATACGTATAGATCATAAACGAGCTCGGATAGAACTCAACCGGGCTAGGGTACTCGATTCCGTCGAAAAGGATGCGCCGGTACGCCTCGTCGGATATCAAGCAGATCTCTCTCCCAATCCGACGGCTTGCCGAGCTCAGAATTGAGCCAAGCGCCTCTAAATCGTCTCGGCGATAAACTCGGCCTGTCGGGTTGTTGGGCGAGTTGATGATGATCGCGGCGGTTCGTTCACTGATGGCTCTGGCAATGGAATCCAAATCCAGATCGAAAGTGTCGGGATTCGCTGCAACCCCTATAGGGCAGCCACCCGCATTGATGATCATACCCTCGTAGTAGAACCACGGCGGACTGATGTAGATCACCTCATCCCCCGGGTCAACCACGGTATTGAGGACGATAGAAATGCCTGAGAAAGCTCCTGTGGTCAGGAAGATATCTTCGGTGGAGAAGGTCAATCCGAACGTCTTTTCAAGCGACTCGACGATTGCACATCTGGCGCTCGGCTCGTTGAGCTTGTAGGCAAACCAATCACTGGAGCGAGGTGTGACATTCCGCTCCAGTGTCTGGACCATTTCCTTGATCGGCTCCTCGTGAGGGTTGCCCAGCACGAAATCACAAGCATCTCTAGGATCAGGGTCGTTGGCCCATGCAGATTCGTATCTGAATCGGAGAAAATCCGAGATAGTCGCCCCGAGGCGATCCGTGCGTGAAGATTTCGTTAGCATGGATAGGTATCGAAAGAGGTATGTATGAGACCGCGCACAAATAGAGTCTGAGGACGGCTCCTTCTTGTGCGACCCCGTGGATCAAATTGTCAAGCCGTGGATTAAATTGTCAAGCCGTGGATTGAATTCTATAGCGCTTCCGGTATCTTGGGAATACCGAGACCGGCGAGAGGGAAATCACATCTCTCGAGCTTGCAATTCTACAGGAAGGAAGCTACCGTCGCGTGCGGCTTAAATCCGTCAGATTCTGGAGTAAAACGCAACCGTGGCACGTAGGGTTCCTGCCGACTCCATCAACCTGTTTCGGTTGATCTCCCTCCTGATCCAAGACTACGAGCGGAGGACAGGTCGACCATGCCTCGACCTCTCTATCGGGAAGCCGGACAGCGTCCCTCCCCCGGAGATCCTTTCCCTGCAGGCCCAACTCGCTGCCGATCCGGCACTGAAGTTCCATACCTATGCCTTGGACGGTGATCTCGCCGGTTTTACCGCCAGGATGGTGGAGTTGCACGGCCGCATCCGCCTCTCGGATCATGACCATCTGGCGGTGCTGCCCATCCCCGGCATCAAGACCGCGACGGCCCTCCTGCCCCTGGCCTGCGGCCTCCATCTGTCCGACTTGGAACGGCCTTGCTTTCGCGTCGTCACCAACCAACCGGCCTTCGACATCGGCGATATATGGCACGCATCCTACTTCGGCGGAGGGCATATCGTGTGGCCTCTGGCGAGCGAAGACGGTATGCGGCTGAACCTGAGCCGGTTGGAAAGCGTGCTCGAACTGCACGGGGTGGATCGTGCGGAAATGATCCTCGTGATCCGCCCGGGCAATCCGGCGCCGGTGGGGGCGAATCGACAGGAGTGGCAGGGCTTGATCGAGCATTGTGTCGCCCGAGGAACCCGGCTCGTCAACGACGCGGCGTACACCGGCCTGGCAGGTGAGGGTCATGTTCCTTTGGCCTCCGTGGCGGTGGATTATCCGGATCTGGAGTGGATGGAAATGTACTCGGTCAGCAAATCCTTCAGCGACCCCGGCGCCCGGTTGGGCGCGGTGGTCGGCTCGAAGGACTTTGTCGATGACTTTCGCATGATCAAGGGAAATACCGACGCCGGCCCGGTCCCCTACGTCATGGCGGCCTATGGAACCTACTTCGAGGACCGGGGACGAGCCGAGGCTTTGCTGGCCGAGCTCAGGTCGATGTACGACATGCGCGTTCACTATCTCGTGGATCGGCTGCAGGGCGCCGGCCTTGAGCCCGCCTGCACTCCGGAAAGCGGTCTCTTCACCCTATGGAAGGTCCCTCGGCATGTGCTCGGCCTCGACCTTGCTACAGATACCGAAACCGCTGGCCTGCCCCCGGCTCAAGCGTTCAACCGGGTGGTCATTCGCGAGACCGGGCTCGTCGGCGTCCATTTCGAGCCCGTCTCCACGGACGGGACGGCGACACCCATGATCCGTTACGCGGCGTGTACCGATGTGCTGAGGCCGCGGTTCCAGAAACGCTTCGAACGACAACTCTCGCGGCTGCGGCCGAGGTACGATTGATCCTTCCATCCATTCGGTAGCTTGACAGCCTAGAACCGGGTGGAGAAAATTCTACCAGAGATTCCTGACATAGTCTTTCTGATACGTCTTCCTGACACATCTTCCTGACACGTCAACAGCGCGGGTCTCAAGGATGTTCTCCCGATTCCTGCCCCGGCTGTGACGAGCTGAGAGTACCCGAGCATGGCCCGACGTCTGGTCCATATCTACGACACCACTCTGCGCGATGGCGAGCAGATGCCGGGCGTCGCCTTCAGTCTCGACCAGCGGCTTCGCATTGCAAAAGCCCTCGACGACGCCGGCATCGACGAGATGGAGATCGGCTTCGCCGCCTCCGGCCCCGAGCAGCGCAAGGACATGAAGGCCATCGTGGATCTCGGTCTGCGTGCCCGCCTCCTGTCGCTCGCCCGACCGGTCAAAGGCGACATCGAGGCAACGCTGGCCTCCGGAGTCGGCGGCATCATTATCTTCGCCAGCCCCTCGCCGATACACTTGAAGCACAAGCTTCAGCGTAGCTACGAAGAGGTTTACGAGCGCACCCGTCAGGAGATCCGCCGGGCCGCCGACACAGAGCTCTTCGTCCACTTCACGATCGAAGACGCGACCCGCACGCCGATCGAAAGACTCCAGCACATGGCGAAGATGGCGGTCGAGAACGGTGCCGAGCGCCTCAGCCTCGCCGATACGGTGGGTATTGCCACGCCGGAGAAGATGGCGGAGGTCTCCCGCGCCGTCCTGGAGGTTGCCGATGTGCCGCTCGCGGTCCATTGCCATGACGACTTCGGCCTGGCCGTCGCCAACTGCTTGGCAGCCGTGGAGGCCGGGGCGAGCTATGTGTCGACCACCGTCAACGGCATCGGAGAGCGCTCGGGAAACACGCAGATGGAACGGTGCGTGATCGCGCTTGAAAAGCTCTACGACTTCCGGACCCACATCGACCTGACGAAATTGCCGGCCCTGTCCCGGATGGTCGAGGAATATTCGGGGGTGCCGGTGCCGCCGAACTTTCCGCTCGTGGGGGCCAACAGCTTTCGCCACGAGGCGGGCATCCACGTCTCGGCGTTGCTGCGCGATCCGCGGTGCTACGAGGCGTTCGATCCGGCGGATATCGGGCGCCGTCGCCATCTCGTCATCGGCAAGACCAGTGGCCGAGCTGCCATCAGGCATCTGGCCGGAAGCCGCGGCCAACAGCTGGACGACGACGCGTGTCGTCGCATCCTGGATCGCATCAAGACCATCACGGAGAGCCGCGAGAATCTCGACCAAGGCGTGCTCGACGAATTGATCGAAGAAGAGATCAGCTCTTGTCCGACCCCCTCCTGATCCGCATCCTGTCCGAGCTGAGCGCGCGGCGCGTCGCCGTGGGCTCAGTGGTCACCGTCGACGTCGATCGGGTCTTCGCCCACGACGGCACCGGCCCGGTGATCGCACGGACCCTTGAGAAGCACGGGATCGAAGAACTGGCCGGCGCCGACCGCATGGTGCTGGTCTACGACCACTACTATCCTCCCGTGACCCTGCCCGAGGCGGAGATGCAGCAGAGGGGTCGGGCTTTCGCCCGCCGCTATGGCATCCCCATCTATGCGGGGGAGGGCATCTGCCACCAAGTGCTCCTCGAACGCGGCCTGGTGGCTCCTGGGAAAGTCCTGATCGGCGCCGACTCTCACACCAGTACCGCCGGTGCGCTCGGTGCCCTGGCGATCGGCCTGGGCGCCACCGACGTCGCTGCCGTGGTCGCCTCCGGGCGCATGTGGCTGGAAGTCCCCGAGACGATACGCATACGCCTGTCGGGCCGCCTCGACCCCGAGGTGGACGGCCACGACCTGGCGCTCACGGTGGTCGGCAAGGTCGGCATGCAAGGCGGTCTGGGAAAGGTCTTGGAGTACGTCGGCCCCGGGGTCGAGCATCTGGCGGTTTCAGATCGCCTCAAGGTGACCAACTTCTCGGCCGAGATGGGTGCCGTCACCGGCATCATGGGCCTTGACGATCGCGGGGCGGCCTGGCTCGAGGCACGCGGTGCCGACCTCTCGTCGAGGGAGCTGGTGGAGCTCGACCGTCGGGGCTCGGATGCCGACCTCGAGATCGATCTGGCGGAGGTCAAGACGTCGGTGGCGGCTCCCTCCAGCCCGGATGCGACCCGGGCTCTGGATGAGCTGGAAGACTCGGTTCGGGTCGATCAGGTCTTCATCGGCACCTGCGCCGGTGGACGCTTGGAAGATCTGCAAGCCGCGGCCACGGTGTTGCGCGGCCGGCGCATCAAGCCCGGGCTTCGCTTCCTGGTCGGGCCGGCCTCGACCGAGGTGTTGACCGCGGCGCTCGAAGACGGCACTCTCGGGACGTTGCTCGCCGCCGGAGCGATCTTGCTGCCCGTCGGCTGTGGGGCCTGCATGGGGCGTCAAGGAGCCCTGGGCGAAGGCGAGGTCGAGGTCGCGGTCCAGAATCGCAACTTCGTCGGCCGAGCCGGCCACCCGGGGTCACAGATCTACCTCGCTTCGGCAGTCACCGCCGCGCGGTGCGCCCTGACCGGCACGTTGGGTCCGGAGACGGTAGGCCCGGAGACCGTGGGTCCGGAGACCATGGTTCCACAGGAGGCCGTGGAATGAAGGTCATCGGCCGGGCGGGCCGTCTGCCTCCTCCCCTCTGGGACGATATCAACACCGACATCATCATCCCCAACCGCTTTCTGCGGGTGGACGAGGACAAGATCGGGCGCCATGCCTTCGAAGGGGTGGTCGACGACTTCCCGTCGCTGGCTCGGGAGCGGTCGATTCTCGTCGTCGGTGCCAACATGGGATGCGGCTCCAGCCGCGAGCAGGCCCCGAAGGCGCTGATCGGCTGCGGCGTCAAGCTGATCCTGGCTCAGAGCTTCGGTTATATCTTCCACCGCAACGCGATCAACCTGGGACTCCCGGTGCTCGCGGTCCCCGACGCCGGCCTCCTGCAGGCCCTCGTCGACAGCGGCGAGATCACGGTGGATCTGATCCACGGCACCATCTTCGAAGACGGACAGGAGGTTGCCCGGGTTGAACCGCTCGGGGAGAGCGTCCTGCGGATCCTCGAAGCCGGTGGCATCTTGCGCTTGCTGCGCGACGCCCCTGACGGCATCGCGTGACCGAGAGAGAAACCGACATGTCCGTTTCAGTATTGATCGTCGCCAGCGACAGAGCAGAAGACGGAATCGAAACCAGACTCGCGGGTGAAGCCCTGCTCTGGAATCTCGAGCAGCGCGGCATCCGCTGGGACGTGCACATGCCGCGGACTGCGCCGATACCCGATCTGCGGGCCTACGACGCGATCTTGTGCTGGTCGTACCGCATCTATCGCACCCGCGACTACTTCCAGGGCGCCCAGGAGATCGAAGCGAGGGCCCACGCCCTCGGCAAACCCGTGATCAACAGCGTGAAGCGGTCCCAATCCCGCCATTCCGATTTCCTCGAGACCTGGCGCGCGCACGGAATCCCGTGCGCCAAGTGTCAACGCTTCGAGGACTTTGAAGACATCGAGTTGGACTATCCGATGCTTCTGCGGCGTGACGGGGTTCACCAGGCCGAAGACCTCTTTCGTGTCTCCACGCCGGAAGAGGCCGAGAAGGTGATCCGAGACCGCAAAGCGGACGAGACCCGAGAGAATCTCGACCTCGCCATCGAATTCGTCGACGTTCGTGACGAGCACGGTCGATACAACAAGTACCGCAGCATCGTCATCGGCGAGCGGCTGATCCCCCTTCACGCGCTGGTCTCAGACCATTGGCTGGTGAACTACCACCACGCTCAGTTTTGCTCCGACAAAAACGCCGCAAACTACGGAGAAGCCTTCCTTCGCGACGGCGAGCAAAATGCCGCCGAAGTGCTCGCGGCGGCTCGCCTGACCGGGTCCGACATCCTGGCGCTCGATTACGCCAAGCGCTCAGACGGACGGTACGTCTTCTGGGAGGCCAATCGGCATTTCTTGATGCTCGAAGACCACGAAGAGACGCAAACAACCGACACCTATGTGAAAGCGACGGGGCATACCGGCGGGCGAACCAAAGTGTTCGAAACCCTCGGCTCGGCGCTTGGCGACCTGGTGCTCGATCAAGCGACAAACGCAGGCGGTTAGCTAGATGCCGTCCAGAAACGGCCATTTCCCCGCGTCGCCCGGACCCCTGCGGGCGGCGCTGCCCTGCTGACCGGGAAGTCCGTAGGACTTCCGTGCCACCTATACGAGGCTTGGGCTTATGTGGCGAAGCCTTGTTAGAAAGCGCGCGGCGTCTATTGGTGTCGAAGGT
>JAAUXY010022731.1_pt1 | contig 15402 bp, 15 predicted proteins | sample 7278121 | NCBI WGS metagenome assembly JAAUXY01 (sample SAMN14350117, study PRJNA611818) | marine sediment metagenome | isolation source: surface marine sediment (1.8m) | place: French Polynesia: Moorea | collected 2018-08 | reverse complement strand
CCTGCCGCTGACCCGCGGCTACATGTACGACTGGGAGCGGACCCGTACCGCCGGCCACGCCCAGGCGGCAGAGTAGCGCCGGTCGCGTCTCCGAGTCGGGTCCGTACGAAACGGCCCGGGCCGCAGGGAGCCCTTGCCGCCGCGCGCTTTTTGACCCGGCGCCCCGGCCTCTTCTAGACTCCGTCCCGGGAGTCCGACGGGTCGGACGGCCGCGCGGCCGTTATCCCCGCGTTACTCTCAATCCACTCCTTTCAGTGGATGCCCGGTTCCGACCGCTTTGCTAGGGTCCGTTTCATGGACAGAAGCGTTTCTTCGAACGTCGCGCCGCTGTCCGGCGCGCCCAGCGATCCCGATCCCTATCGGGAACCGCCGGTCAACTACGAGGCAGAGCAAGCTTTGCTCGGTGCGATTCTCGCGAACAACAGCGCGTACGAAAGGGTCGCCGATTTCCTCCTGCCGCAGCATTTCGCCGATCCCTTCAACGGTCGCATCTACGAGGCCTGCGGCAAGCTCTTGGACCAAAGCCGCATCGCCAACGCGATCACGCTGAAGAACCTGTTCGATCAGACCCAGGAGCTGGCGGAGGCCGGCGGCGCCAGCTATCTGGCGGAACTGCAGAGCAACTACGTCTCGATCATCAACGCGCGCGACTACGGCAAGACGATCCACGACCTCTATCTGCGCCGGCAGCTGATCGCACTGGGCGACGACATGGTCAACGAGGCCTTCGAGCACGACGCCGAGGTCGCGGCCATGGACCAGATTGAGGGCGCCGAGCAACGCCTCTACAACCTCGCGGAAAGCGGCCAGGTCGAAGGCGGGCTGAAGGACTTTCGCAGCGCCCTGATCGACGCGGTCGGCATGGCCGAGGCGGCGCTCAGGCGCGAAAGCCACGTCGCCGGCGTGCCGACTCAGTTCACCGATCTGGATCACCTGCTCGGCGGATTGCATTCCTCCGACCTGATCATCCTCGCGGGCCGGCCCTCGATGGGAAAGACCGCGCTCGCCACCAACATCGCCTACAACGCCGCCGCCAGCCGGCGCGTCGAGACCGACGAAGAGGGCAACCAGGTCGAGCGGCCCGAGGTGGTGGCCTTCTTCTCGCTGGAGATGTCCGCCGAGCAGCTGGCCACGCGAATCATCGCCGAACAGGCGCACGTCCGCTCCGACGCCATGCGCCGCGGCGAGATCCGGGAGGAGGAGTTCGACCGCCTGTTCGAGGTCAGCCGCGCGCTCTACAGTTTGCCGATCTTCATCGACGACACGCCGGCCCTCACCGTCCCTGCGCTGCGCACGCGCGCGCGCCGCCTGAAGCGGCAGCACGGCCTGTCCATGATCGTCGTCGACTACCTGCAACTGATGCAGTCGGTCGGCCGCAACCGCAGCGACAGCCGCGTGCAAGAGGTCTCGGAGATCACCCGCGGTCTCAAGACCGTTGCCAAGGAGCTGGACGTCCCGGTGCTGGCGCTGTCGCAGTTGTCGCGCCAGACCGAGCAGCGCGACGACAAGCGGCCCCAGCTCGCCGACCTGCGCGAATCGGGATCGATCGAGCAGGACGCCGACGTGGTCATGTTCATCTTCCGCGAGGAGTACTACCTGGCGCGCGAGCAGCCGACACAGCGCGCCAACGAGACCGAGGACAAGTTCCAGGACCGGCTGGCCCGCCACGAAGAGCGCCTCGAGGCGGCGCGCAACATCGCGGAAGTCATCGTGGCCAAGCAGCGCCACGGGCCGATCGGGACCGCGAAGCTCCAGTTCACCGGCGAGTTCACCCAGTTCAACGACCTGGTCGGCGACGAGCGCCTGCCGGATGCCATCGGGTGACGGCACGGCGGGCCGACGGCACGGCGCGCGATGACCCGGCCCTGGCCCGGGCCGGCGCGCTGCTCGAGATCGACCTCACCGCCATCCAGGCCAACTACCGCCGCCTGTGCCAGGAACTGAAAGGCGTCGCGGCCGGCCCCTCGGTCAAGGCCGACGCCTACGGCCTGGGCGCCGCGCAGGTGGTCCCGGCTCTGGCCGAAGCCGGAGCCCGCACCTTCTTCGTCGCCCTGCCGGACGAAGCCATCGCCCTGCGACAGGCCTTGAAGCCGGTCTGTCCGGAGGCGGCGATCTACGTTCTGAACGGTTTGATGCCGGGCGCCGAGCGCGACTACCTGGCCCACGACGTCCGCCCGGTGCTCAACCAGCTCGACGAGATCGCGCGCTGGCGCGAGCTGGCGGCCAAGGGCAAGCGCGCGCTGCCGGCCGCGCTGCACATTGACACCGGCATGAACCGCTTGGGCCTGAGCGCCGCCGAGCTTTCGGAGCTGTCGGACGGACCGGAGCGTCTCGAGGGCATCGCCATCGACTTCCAGATGAGCCACCTGGCCTGCGCCGAAGAGGCCGACAACCCGATGAACCCGCGCCAGCTCGAGGCCTTCCGCGCGGCCTGCGCGCGCCTGCCCGCCGCGCCGGCAAGCCTGGCCAACTCCTCCGGCATCTTTTTGGGGCCCGATTACCACTTCGACCTGGCCCGTCCGGGCGCCGCGCTATACGGCGTGAACCCGACCCCGGCGGCCTCGAATCCCATGGCCCAAGTCATCCGCTTACGGGCAAAAATCCTGCAAATCCGCGAGATTGACGCTCCCCAGAGCGTTGGCTATGGTGCCGCGCACCGCGTCGGAGGACCTACGCGGCTGGCCACTGTGGGCGTGGGCTATGCGGACGGCTATCTGCGTTCGCTGTCGGACCGTGGGAGTGCGTTCATCGGTGGCGAAGAGGTGGCGGTCGTGGGTCGGGTTTCCATGGATTTGATCACGCTCGACGTGACCGGGGTCGCGCCGGATGAGGCGCGGCCGGGCGCCTGGGTCGACCTGATCGATCCGCGGCAGGGGCCCGACCGTCTGGCCGAGGAGGCCGGCACCATCGGCTACGAAATCCTGACCGCGCTCGGCCGACGCTATCACCGGGTATATCTTTGAGAATCTGATTCATGCCAATTCTGCAGCCTCTGGGCCGGACCTTCCTGGCCTTTCTCACCGTGACCGGCCGCATCATCATTTTCACGACGCAGGCGCTGTCGCACATCTTCCGGCCGCCCTACTACCCCAGCATCGTCGGGCGCCAAATGGTCGAGATCGGCTACTACTCGCTGCCCGTGGTCGGTCTCACCGCGATCTTCACGGGTATGGTGCTGGCGCTGCAGAGCTACACCGGCTTCGCCCGGTTCAATGCGGAGAGCGCGATTCCCAACGTCGTGATCGTCTCGATCACCCGTGAGCTCGGCCCCGTGCTGGCCGGCCTGATGGTCGCGGGGCGGATCGGCGCGGCCATGGCCGCGGAGATCGGCACCATGCGGGTGACCGAACAGATCGACGCGCTCGATACGCTGGCCACCAACCCGATCAAGTACCTCGTAACGCCTCGGCTGGTGGCGGGGATCACCATGCTGCCGCTGCTGGTGCTGACGGCCGACATCATCGGCGTGTTCGGCGGCTACGTGGTGTCGATCTTCAAGCTCGGCTTCAACCCGAGCGTCTACATCAAGAACACAATCGACTTCATGGAGACGATCGACGTGGTCTCCGGACTGGTCAAGGCCAGTGTCTTCGGCCTCCTGGTGACCCTGATGGGCTGCTACCATGGCTACCATTCGCGCGGCGGCGCACAAGGGGTCGGCACGGCCACGACCAATGCCGTGGTCTCGGCCTCGATCCTGATTCTCAGCTTCAACTACCTCCTCACCGAGTTGTTCTTCTCGCGATGAACGCGACCGAACCGAAGATCAAGATACGCGGCCTCTCCAAGGCCTTCGGGCCGAAGGTCGTGCTGGACGGCCTGGATCTCGACATCATGACCGGAGAATCACTGGCCGTGATCGGCGGCTCCGGCACCGGCAAATCGGTCCTGATCAAGAGCATCCTCGGCCTGCTGCATCCCGATGCCGGCAGCATCAAGGTCGACGGCGAGGAGGTGGTCGGCCTGACCGGCGGCGAGCTGGAAAGGGTGCGCCGCAAATTCGGCATGTTGTTTCAGAACGCGGCGCTGTTCGACTCGCTGCCGGTCTGGCGCAACGTCGCCTTCGGGCTGATCGAGGTCCAGGGCCGCTCCCCGCGCGAGGCGAAGAAGATCGCGCTCGACAAGATGGCCGAGGTCGGCCTGGGGCCGGAGGTCGCCGAAGTCTGGCCGGGCGAGCTGTCGCAAGGCATGAAGAAGCGGGTCGGCCTGGCCCGGGCGATCGCGACCGAGCCGGCGATCGTGTTCCTGGACGAGCCGACCACCGGGCTCGATCCGATCATGGGCGACATCATCGACGAGCTGATCGTCAAGTGCGTGCGCCAGATGGGCGCGACGGCGCTGTCCATCACCCACGACATGGCCAGCGCCCGGCGCATTTCCGACCGCATCGCCATGCTCTACGCCGGCAAGATCGCCTGGGTCGGACCGACCGCGCAGGTGGACGATTCCGGCAACGATTTCGTCCATCAGTTCATTCACGGCCTGGCCGAAGGGCCGATACAGATTCAGGTGCGCGCGCTCTGACGCCGGCCTGCGGGCGCGACGACGCCTGAAACAGAGGAGCCTCGAAACAGCCGGTGGCCAAGCGGTCTCCCCGCTACGTCTGCCAATCCTGCGGCGCCAGCTTCCCCAAGTGGAGCGGCCGCTGCGAGGCCTGCAGCGCCTGGAACAGCATCGTCGAGGAGATGCCGCGGCAAAGCGCGCCCGGCGGCCTGTCGGGCGCCGGCGGCCGGGTGATTCGATTCGCCGCGCTCGACGGCAGCGCGCCCGACGCTGCCGAGGCGGGCCCGCGCTGGACCACCGGCATCGCCGAGTTCGACCGGGTCTGCGGCGGCGGCCTGATCCCGGGCTCGGCGACGCTGATCGGCGGCGACCCGGGCATCGGCAAGTCGACCGTGCTGCTCCAGGCCGTGGCCCGGCTCAGCCGCGGCGCGGGCGGGGCCGCCCTGCCCTGCGCCTACATCTCGGGCGAGGAGTCGGTCGACCAGGTCCGCCTGCGCGCGCGCCGGCTCGGGCTCGACGACGCCGGCGTGCAGATCGCCGCGGCGACCGCCGTGCGCGACATCCTGGCCAGCCTCGACCGGGACGACGCCCCCGCCGTGGTGGTGATCGACTCGATCCAGACCATGTACGTCGATTCCCTGGACTCGGCCCCCGGCACGGTGGCCCAGGTGCGCGGCAGCGCCCAGGAACTGATCCGCCTGGCCAAGGAGCGCGGCTTCGCCCTGCTCCTGGTCGGGCACGTCACCAAGGAAGGGCTGATCGCCGGCCCCAAGGTGCTCGAGCACATGGTCGACACGGTGCTGACCTTCGAGGGCGAGCGCGGTCATCAGTTCCGAATCCTGCGCGCGGTGAAGAACCGCTTCGGCCCGACCGACGAGATCGGCGTCTTCGAGATGACCGACGCCGGGCTTTTGGAGGTCGCCAATCCCTCGGCGCTGTTCATCGGCGAGCGGCGCGCCGAGGTCCCCGGCACCGCGGTCTTCGCCGGCATCGAAGGCACCCGGCCCCTGCTGGTCGAGATCCAGGCCCTGGTGTCGCCCTCGCCCCTGGCCACGCCCAGGCGGGCCGTGGTCGGCTGGGACGGCGGCCGGCTGGCCATGGTGCTCGCGGTGCTGGAAGCGCGCTGCGGGCTCGCCTTTGCCGGCAAGGACGTTTATTTGAATGTCGCGGGCGGGCTGCGGATCACCGAGCCCGCCGCCGACCTCGCCGTGGCGGCCGCGCTGGTCTCGGCGGCCAGCGACCGAGCGGTCGCGACCGAGAGCGTGGTGTTCGGCGAGATCGCGCTGTCCGGCGAGGTGCGCCCGGTCAGCCAGATGGAAGCGCGTGCCAAGGAGGCCGTCAAACTGGGCTTTACCAAGGTCTACGCCCCAGCGGGCCGGAGTCGCGGCCGCAACGGCGCCTGGAGCGCGGTCGAACTGCATGAGATCCCCCACCTCATGGACTTGATCGCCCTGATCGCTTCTGAGCGGGCGCCGGCGTTGCGCTCCCGCGAGGGCGGCTGAGCCTTGCGCGGCGACGCCGGAAAGCGGCCGACCTGATGGACAGCCTGCCGATCAACATCACCGACCTGGCGATCCTCGTCGTGTTATTCGTCTCGGGCATTCTCGCGTTCGTTCGCGGCTTCGTGCATTCGCTGCTGTCGCTCGGCGCCTGGGTCGGCGCCGCCGTCGTGACCGTCGTTGCGCTGCCCTTCGCCCAGCCCTACGCGCGCGATCTGATCGCCAGCCCCTTCCTCGCCGAAATGGCCGCCGGCGTCGGGATCTTCATCCTCGTGCTGGTGGTGATCTCGATCCTCACCCACTGGCTGTCCCGCCATGTGCGCGAGAGCAGCCTGGGCCCGCTCGACCGTTCGCTCGGCCTGTTGTTCGGGTTCCTGCGCGGCGCCGTCCTGGTCTGCCTGGCCTGGATCGCGCTGGTCGTCTTCGTGCCGCGCGAGCAGCACCCGCCCTGGATCTCCGAGGCCCGTGCGCTGCCCCTGGTCGAGCAGGGCGCGGACCTGCTGGTGTCGCTGGTCCCGGAGAACGTGATCCCGGAACTGCAGGACGTGCGCCCCGACTCGCGTCAGGGCTCCCCGGAGGAGACCTTCGACCGGCTGGTCAAACCCGAAATCGCCAAGCAATCCGGGGGTGCCGCAAAAGGGGCTGGACCGGCCGACGGATCGGGCTATAAGGACGGCGAACGAAAGGACCTGCAGCGGCTCATCGAGTCCTCGGAATGACGCGACGGGACCGCTGCTCTGGAACGGCAGGAATGCGAATCAGCCATCCTTTCGACGACGACAAGCTGCACGAGGAGTGCGGCGTCTTCGGGATCCACGAGCATGTCGATGCGGCGGCGCACTGCGCCCTGGGTCTGCACGCGCTGCAGCACCGCGGCCAGGAGGCCAGCGGCATCGTTACCTTCGACGGTGAGCAGTTCCACGCCCATCGCGACCTCGGCCTGGTCGGCGACATCTTCTCCAGCGAACAGGTGATGGCCCGCCTGGCGGGCCACGCGGCGATCGGGCACAACCGCTACTCGACCACCGGCGACACGGTGCTGCGCAACGTGCAGCCGCTGTTTGCCGACCTCGAATTCGGCGGCTTCGCCCTGGCGCACAACGGCAACCTGACCAACGCCTATCACCTGCGGCAGGAGCTGGTGCGGCGCGGCTCGCTGTTCCAGTCGACCTCGGACACCGAGGTCATCGTCCACTTGATCGCAACCTCGAGCGGCGGCCCGCTGATCGACCGCATGGTCGACGCGCTGCGCCAGGTGGAAGGCGCCTACTCCCTCGTGGCACTGACCGACAGCTGCGTCATCGGCGTGCGCGACCCGCTGGGCGTGCGCCCCCTGGTCCTGGGCCGGCTCGACGGGACCCACATCGTGACCTCGGAAACCTGTGCGCTCGACATCATCGGCGCCGAGTTCCTGCGCGACGTCGAGCCGGGGGAAATGGTCATCCTCGACAGCTCCGGCATCCACTCGCTGCGGCCCTTCCGGCCGGCGCGGCGGCGCGGCTGCATCTTCGAACACATCTACTTCGCGCGGCCCGATTCGGTTGTCGACGGCATGAGCGTTTACGAGAGCCGCAAGCGGATCGGCGTCGAGCTGGCACGCGAGAACCACGTCGCCGCCGACGTGGTGATCCCGGTGCCGGACTCCGGCGTGCCGGCCGCGATCGGCTACGCCGAGCAGGCGGGCCTGCCCTTCGAGCTCGGCATCATCCGCAATCACTACGTCGGCCGGACCTTCATCGAACCGGGCCAGCAGATCCGCAACCTGGGCGTCAAGCTCAAGCACAACGCCAACAGCCCGCTGATCAAGGGCAAGCGGGTCATCCTGGTCGACGACTCGATCGTGCGCGGCACCACTTCGATCAAGATCGTCGAGATGGTCCGGGCGGCCGGCGCCGGCGAGGTGCACATGCGCATCGCCGCGCCGCCGACGGCGCATCCCTGCTTCTACGGCATCGACACGCCGCAGCGCGAAGAGCTGCTCGCCGCCCAGATGGACGTCGCTGCGATGGCCGCGCACATCGGCGTCGACAGCCTGTCGTTCATCTCGATCGACGGCCTCTACCGGGCCATGGGCGAGACCGGGCGCGACCCGGAGGCGCCGCAGTATTGCGATGCCTGCTTCACCGGCGCCTATCCGACGCGCCTCAGCGACCACGAGGGCAGCGACATCCCCAAGCAGCTGACGCTGCTCGCCGAGCTCGCCTGAACCCGTTCCGCCCGCCGGCATGACTCGCCCAGGCGTGACCGCAGCCGCATGATCTCCCGCATCCTCAACGGCCTGGCCGCCGTCCTCGGCGCCGGGCTCTTCGCCCAGTTCCCGGCCTTCTATCAGCAGTACCTGCAGCGCCTGGGCGGGCGGCTCGACCAGGCGCGCCTGGACCTCGACCGGATCCTGCAGGACGCCGCCATTCTGGGCCGGACCCTCGAGGCCTACATCGAGGAGCTGCTGAACTCGGGCACCATGGCGGCCCGCCTGGCCGCGCAGCGCGAGCTGGAGCGGGTGCAGGCGGCCGACGAGCTGCAGAGCGCCTACGAAGCGCTGGCCCTCGCCGAGCCGCTGGAGCGCCCCTTCGTCTTCGCCCGGCATTTCGACTCGGCCGTCGCCGCCGACACCTTTCGGGCCTTCGAAGCGGCGCTGCCCGTGACGCCCGAGGGCTTCGTCTACGTCGCCGTGGGTATCGGCGCGGGCCTGGCACTCATGGCCGGCGGCGAATGGGGCGCGCGCGGCTTGCTGCGGCGCCTGCGCAGTGGCGGGTCTGGGCAACTGAAAGACGCGGGGCGGCACGATGCCTGAAGGCCGCCTGGCCGGCCGGATCGCGCTGGTCACCGGCGCCTCGCGCGGCATCGGTGCGGCCGTCGCCAAGCGCTTCGCGGCCGAGGGCGCCAAGCTGGTGCTGGCCGCGCGCACGGTCGGCGGGCTGGAAGAGGTCGACGACGAGATCCGCAAAGCCGGCGGCGATGAGGCGACCCTGGTGCCGCTCGACCTGCGCGACTTCGAGGCGATCGATCAGCTCGGCGCCGCGCTCTACCAGCGCTTCGGTCGGCTCGACGTGCTGGTCGGCAACGCCGGCGTACTGGGCGTGCTCTCGCCCCTCGGGCACATCGACCCGCAGGTCTGGCAGGAGACCCTCGACGTCAACCTGACGGCCAACTGGCGCCTGATCCGCAGCCTCGATCCGCTGCTGCGCCGATCCGAGGCGGGGCGCGCGATCTTCGTGACTTCGGGCGCCGCCGACGCGGCCCGCGCCTACTGGGGGCCCTACGCCGTCTCCAAGGTCGCGCTGGAAATGCTGGTCAAGACCTACGCCGCCGAGCTCGCCAGGACCGAGGTGCGGGCCAACCTGGTGAGCCCGGGCGTCGTGCGCACCCGCATGCGCGCCCAGGCCTTCCCCGGCGAGGACCCGCTCAAGCTCGCGGCGCCCGAGGACGTCACCGATGTCTTCGTCGAGCTCGCAACGGCGGCCTGCAAGCGCAACGGGCAGGTGGTGAACGCCTGAGCCGCGTCTATGACCCCGCACGCCGCTTGCGCCGCTTGGCGTAGGGGTTGTCGCCCTTCCTCACGTTGAAGCGGATCGGCGTGCCCGGCAGGGCGAAGTCCTCGCGCAGCGTGTTCTCCAGGTAGCGCAGATAGCTGCCGGGCAGGGCGTCGGGCCGGCTGCAGAAGATCGCGAAGGTCGGCGGTCGGCTCTTCGCCTGGGTGATGTACTTGAGCCGGATGCGCCGGCCGCGCGCCATGGGCGGCGGATGCGCCTGGGTCACCGCTTCCAGCCAGCGGTTGAGGTCGCCCGTCGCGATGCGCCGGTTCCAGGTCTCGTAGACCTCGAAGACCGCATCGAGCAGGCGCTCCAGGTTGCGGCCCTGCAGAGCCGAAAGGGTCACGACCGGGATGCCGCGGGACTGCGGCAGGGACCGCTGCAAGCGGTCGCGGAGGGTTTGCATGGCGGCCTCGCGCTCGGCGCAGGCGTCCCACTTGTTGACCCCGATGACCAGCGCCCGGCCCTCCTCCACGACCATGGCGGCGATCGCCAGGTCCTGCTTCTCCATCGGCGCCTCGGCGTCGATCAGCAGCACCACGACATGGGCGAAGCGGATCGCCCTGAGGGCGTCGGCGACCGAGAGCTTCTCCAGCTTCTCGCTGATCCGGGGCCGGCGGCGCAGGCCGGCGGTGTCGTAGAGCCGCAGGCCGCGGCCCTTGAATTGCCAATCGACGGCGATGGCGTCGCGGGTGATGCCCGCCTCGGGTCCGGTGAGCAGCCGCTCTTCGCCGATCAGCCGGTTGACCAGGGTCGACTTGCCGACGTTGGGCCGGCCGACGATGGCCAGCTGCAAGGGGCCTTCGGTGGTCTCCTCGGCCTCGTCCCGTTCCTCGGTCTGCGCCACGACAAGACCCATGGCCTCGGCAATGGGCCGCATGGCATCGTGCAGGTCGCTCAGGCCGAGGCCGTGCTCGGCGGACAGCGGCACGGCATCGCCCAGGCCGAGTCCATAGGCCTCGAGCCGGCCGGCCTCGCCGGCCTCGCCTTCGCACTTGTTGGCGACCAGGACGACCGGCCTATCGGCGCGGCGCAGCCAGGCCGCGAAATGCGCGTCCAAGGGCGTCACGCCGGCGCGCGCGTCGATCATCAAGAGCACCAAGTCCGCCTCTTCGACCGCCCGCTCGGTCTGCGCCTGCATGCGCGCCTCGAGGCTCTCGTCGCGGGCCTCGTCGAGACCGGCGGTGTCGAAGACGCGAAAACGCAGGTCATAGAGCCGCGCCTCGCCCTCGCGGCGGTCGCGGGTCACGCCGGGCTGGTCGTCGACCAGGGCCAGGCGCCGCCCGACCAAGCGGTTGAACAGCGTCGACTTGCCAACGTTGGGCCGGCCGAGGATCGCGACGGTCATGGTCATGGCAGGGCCCAGCGAGGCCATCGGGGCGGCGCCCCGGCTACCTCATGGCGACGAGCTCGGCGTCGTTGGTGAGGAAGTAGAGCGAGCCGCCGGCGACCACGGGCGCCAGCGCGGGCGAGCCCGGCAGCTCGATCGAGCCCAGGAACTGGCCTGTGTAGGGCGAGATCGAGAGGGCCGTCTGGTTCGAGCCGGCGACGATCAGACGGTCGCCGGCCAGCACCGGCCCGACCCACTGGATCGGTCCCTCGAGCTCCTCCGGATCCTCGAAGCGTTCGAGCTGCTGGACCCAACGGATGCGGCCCTCGCGGCGCGTGATGCAGACCACCTGGGCGTCGTTGGTCACGACGTAGATGAACTCGCCCGCGACCCAGGGCATCTCGATGCCGCCCAGCTCGATGTCCCAGGCCCGCGCGCCGCGCCGTTCGTCGATCGCGACCATGCGGCCGGAATGGCTGATCGCGACCACCAGGCCGCGGTCGATAACCGGCTGGCCGCGGATGTGCGCCAGGTCGGCGATCGGATCGACGCGGCGGATTGCCGAGAGGCTATCGTTCCACAGGACCCGACCGTTCTCGGCCAAGAGGCCGAAGATCTCGCCGGAGGAATAGGGTGCCACGACGGTCGAGCCCGCCACGGCCGGGCTCGCCGTGCCGACCAGACCGGCCGTCTCCTGGATGCCGCTGTGCTCCCAAATGCGGTCGCCCTCCTCCGTGGTGAGCGCGAAGAGCTGATTGTCCACGGTGAGCACGAAGACGCGCCCGTTGCTCACCGTCGGCGCGGCGCGTATCGGGCCGGGCACCGACTGCCGCCACAACATCTGGCCGGTGGCCGCATCGAGGGCGAAGACCTGGGCGAAGCCGGTGGTGACATAGACCCGGCCGTCGTCGAAGGCGATGCCGCCGCCGAAGAAGCCTTCTTCCTCCTCCTCGAGCTGGAGGTCGACCTCCCAGATCCGTCTGCCGGTTCCGGCGTCCAGAGCCATCACGATGGAGGCCGCGTCCATGGTGAAGACCCGCCCCCCCGAGATCACCGGCTGGGCCAGAAGCTGCTGCTCGTCGTCGGAGCCGTTGCCGATGTCGGTGGTCCAGGCGACGGTCAGCGGCGCCCCCAGCGCGAGATGGTACATGGCGTGGTTGGGGGTGCCGCCCGATTGGGTCCAGGTCTGGTTGATGTAGGGTTGCGGCAGACGCACCTGCAGGTCGGCCACGCTCGGGTCGGCCTCCAAGGAGGCGTCGAGGGCCAGCACCGAGACCCGCCGGCCCGGCAGCGGCGGCTCTTCCGATTCGAACAACTGCGCCGGCAGGTCGGTGCAAGCGGAGAGCAGCAGGGCGCTGGCCAAAAGCAAGGCGAAGCGGGAGATCGGGGAGGTCACGGCCGCGTCCTATTCTTCCAGGGCCTGGAGCATCTGCGCGGCGCGGGCGCGCAGACCCGGCGGTGCTGCGAGATCGTCGACGATGCCGGCGTAGATCTCCCGCGCGCGGGCCTTGTCGCCCTGCCGCAAGGCGATCGCGGCGCTCAGCTCCAGGGCCGACGGCCGGAAGGCCTGTCCGACTTCGGTCAGCGGCGCCAGGCGGGCCTCGAGCTCGGCCGGGTCGTCCTGCTCCATGCGATGCATCACCGAGAGCAGGATCGCGATCTGCCGCAGCGCCGAGCCCTCGCCTTCGGAATCGGCGATGCGGTCCCAAAGCTCCGCCGCCCCCGTCGAATCGCCGGCCTCGGCGCGCAGGCGCGCCTGGGTGAAGGCGGCCAGCGTGCCGTAGCCACCGCCTTCGCCGACGATCTCGGTCAGGGCCTGGTCGGCCGCCGCCGTGTCGCCCGTGCCGACCAGGTCCAGGGCCGCCGCGTAGCGCTCGGAGAGCTCGGTGCGGTGCTGCAGATCCCAGGCCTGCCAGGCCTGGTACCCGCCGACCCCCACGACGAGCACGACCGCGGCGGCGATCACGTAGCGGCCGTAGCGCTGCCAGAGCTTCTTGGCCTGCTCTTGCCGGAGTTCCTCGTCGACTTCGCGGAAGATGTCGGTCACGTCCGTCCCTCGGGGCGCGCGTCAGGGGCGCTAGGTATAGCCCGCTGAAGTAGCCGGAGAAAGGCCGGAAGACAAACCCGGATTCGGGTGCCCCCGTCTAGAGTCTGCGCTCCTTGACCGGTGCCGCCGGGCCCCGCCGCTCCGCCCGAGGCCCGCATTTCCGCACGCCATGAAGGATGCAAATCCGGCTTCGATCGGCTACAGAGGGCGCCGGTGTTAGCCTGGGAATGTGGCAAACCCGGGGCGCTCACGGGGCTCGCGCGGCGAGTTCGGAGGCCATTGGAAGGAAGGACGCGGCCGCATGGCGAGCGAGGTGATCGAGATCGGCGCGAGACCCCTCGCGGTCTGGCCCGAAGGCCAGAAGATCCTGTCGCGCGATCCGCAGAACACGATCCTGCGGACCCGCTTCGCCGACACCGAAGCCTACCACCCGGCGCTGATCGCCCAGGTCCTGGAGCGGGCCGCCGATCCGCGATATTCCGGGCAATACGGCCGCTCCCTGGGCGGCATCAAGCTCTATCACTTGGATCGGTGGGACAGCGAAGAGGCGCGGCTGCTCAACGCCCGGGCCGAGGCCTTTTACCGGACCGCGAGCGGCGGCGGCCAGGCGGTGATCGACATCGCCTGGGTCAACGTCTACCGCAAGGGCGATTACATCTTGCCGCACAGCCACACCCGCTCGACCGTCAGCCTGGTCTATTGCCTGGACCCGGGCGAGGACGACCCCGAGGACGACAACGCCGGGCGGTTCTGCTTCGTCGATCCCCGCTATCCGGAGTGTTGCCAGATCGAAGAGCAGCGCATGACCAACCCGCTGAAGCCAGACCTGGCGCCGGGCACCATGCTGATGTTCCCGAGCGAGCTGGTGCACTGCGTGAACCCTTATGGCGGCAGCCGGCCGCGCATCACGGTGTCGTGGAACATCAACAGCGTCGAGCTGCCGGGCTCCGCGCTGTCGCCGTTCTTGCCGGAGGGGTGATCTTCGCGGAACCGGTGGCCGCGCCGATAGCCGGTTACGCCGTCACGCCGCCCGCCATTTGATCGAGCAGCCCATCGAGGAGATCTGTTCCTGCGGCCCCTTGCCGGTGCGCGCAACCTGGCGCATGGCCTCGTAGAGCTCGCGGGTCGCCCCCTCGACCGGCGTGGTCCGCGACTCGTCGAGCCTGCCCCGGTACTGCAGCTCCAGGTCCTTGTTGAAGCCGAAGAAATCCGGGGTGCAGATGGCATCGTAGGCGCGCGCCACCTCCTGCGTCGGGTCGATCACGTAGGGGAAGGTGAACGCGTGGCGCGCCGCAAAGACCTTCATGTTGTCGAAAGAATCCTCGGGATAGTTCTCCGTGTCGTTGGGCATGATCGCGATCGCCCCGATGCCCTCGGCCATGAGGTCGTTCACGTCGCGCACGATCCGGTCGATGACGGAGCGGACATAGGGGCAGTGGTTGCAGATGAACATGACCAGGGTGCCGTTGGCGCCGCGGATGTCCTGCAAGCTGTAGGTCTTGCCGTCGACGCCTTCGAGCTCGAAATCCACGGCCTTCCAGCCGAAGTCACAGATGGGGGGCACTGCCGCCATTAACCTTCCTCCTTAACCATTCGGCGGGACGCCTGGTCTGGATTCCCCGCCGGTCTGAGCCCGAGAGCCCGGCCCCGCCGCCGCCAATCCCTAACCCTTTATTTACTCGCAGAGGCGACACTCGGGGTCAATGGCGCTCGGGGCGCGGGCAGGACGCCCGTCCGGCGCCACGGCCGGAATTCCGGCCGGCACGCCAGGAGGCTCAGGTATGGCCCGCATCATCGCATCTCTCACGCTCGCGCTGGCGCTGTCCGGCGCCCTGTCCGGCTGCGGCGCGCTGGCCACGGGTCCGGGCCTCGCGTTCCTTACCCTGACCACTTTCGTGACCACCAAGAAGACCCCCACCGACCACGCCACCACGTGGCTCACGGGCCAGGAATGCTCGTCGCTCGCCATGTCCCAGGGCGAAGACTACTGCCAACCCCGGGGCGAGCCGGCAAGCGAGCAGGCCGATACCGCCCTCTACGCCGATTCGGGGCAGTACATCGGCCACAGCCCGTTCTGCTACCGCACGCTCGGCAGCGTGACCTGCTACAGCCGGCCCGATCCCCTGGCCAGCGAGTACGCCCGCCTCGATTGAGTCCCTGCCCCGGCGCGGCTGCCACCCTGGACGGCGGCGGCGATTTGCGCGACACTAGGTGCCTCGAAATTGCGCTTCAGCGGGAGGACCGGCGCGCCGAGATGGGCCAGGTTTATCGCTTCGACGACTTCAGGCGCCGCTCCAAGCTGAGCCGCCACGCGACCTTCTTCACGCGCTCAGAGCTCAATCAGCTGCTGTCCCTCTACAGCCCCCGGGTGGCGAGCGGGGAATGGCGGGATTACGCCATCGACCAGCGGGCGGGCATGGCGATCTTCTCGATCTACCGGCACAGCCAGGACCAGCCGATCTTCTCGATCGCCAAGCGCAGCGGCCGGCT
>JAAUXY010198704.1_pt1 | contig 15404 bp, 9 predicted proteins | sample 7278121 | NCBI WGS metagenome assembly JAAUXY01 (sample SAMN14350117, study PRJNA611818) | marine sediment metagenome | isolation source: surface marine sediment (1.8m) | place: French Polynesia: Moorea | collected 2018-08 | reverse complement strand
TCGGTTGGCGTCATCGAAGAGGATCCGGAGCGGAACATCTACAAAATTGCCAAGCCGTGTGGCGTGATCGGTGCACTCTCGCCGTCGACTAACCCGGAGGCGACGCCGGTGATCAAGGCAATCTCCGCCATCAAAGGCCGCAACTCCATCATCATCGCCCCGCATCCGCGTGCGAAGCTGACCAACAAGAAGATCTGCGACTACATGCGCGATGCGCTCGAGCGTATGGGCGCGCCGCAGGATCTCGTCATCGCAATCGAGACCCCGTCGCTGGAGCTCACCAACGAGCTCATGCGCCAGTGTGATCGCGTGCTCGCAACGGGCGGCGCGGGCATGGTAACCGCGGCTTATTCTTCGGGCACGCCGGCGCTGGGCGTCGGCGTGGGTAACGCGGTCATCACCGTGGACGATACGGCCGATCTCGACGAAGCTGCCGAGAAGATCCGCGTCTCCAAGACCCTCGACCTCGCGGCGTCCTGCTCTTCAGACAACTCTGTGCTCCTCTTTTCCAACATCTACGACAACATGCTCGACAAGCTGCAGCATGAAGGTGGTTATGTCGTGAGCGAGGCAGAGAAAGAAAAACTGCAGAACACGATCTGGCACGACGGCCACCTGAACACGGATATCGTTGCTCAGCCGGCGCAGAAAATTGCGGGTATGGCGGGCATCGATCTGCCTGAAGGCAAAGAGTTCTTCATCGTGCCGGAGACCGGCGCGGGTAAAGAGTATCCGTTCTCCGGCGAGAAGCTGTCGGTGACGATGGCGCTTTATAAGGTGGACGATCTGGAAGACGCCATCAAGACCACCAACGAGATCCAGGCTTATCAAGGCCAGGGTCATTCCTGTGGCCTCTACAGCTACAGCGACGACAACATCGCGACGTTCGCCAACGGCACGCGCACGTCACGGGTCATGGTCAACCAGCCGCAGGCGGCTTCCAACAGCGGTAACCTGTGGAACGGCATGCGCCAGACCTTCTCCCTGGGTTGTGGGTCCTGGGGCGGCAACGGCACCAACAACAACATCACGTGGCGCGACCTCATCAACGAAACCTGGGTATCCAAGCCGCTTAGCGTTACGAAAGAGATCCCGGCTGATGAAGACCTGTTTGGCGCCGACATCATGGGACGTTTCGAGTAAGGCTTCCCATAACGGACGGAGATCGTTAAAGCAGCGGCTGCACTGTTTAGTGTGGCCGCTCGCTTCACGCTTGAGCCTCACATTCGGGGGACACATCAAGTGCCGGGAGACCGATGGTCCATAGAGCGCGCGCAGCGTTGGCTGGACGACACAGGCTGGCTGTTCGGTTGTAACTTCTCACCATCAACTGCTGGCAACCAGCTGGAAATGTGGCAACCGGAGAGTTTTGATCCGGCCACCATTGAGCGTGAACTCGTCTGGGCCGCGGGTCTCGGTATGAACGCCGTCCGTGTTTACCTGCACGACCTTCTCTACGAAGGAGATGCGGAGGGTTTTCTCGATCGCCTCGACCGCTTCCTCGCGCTCGCCGACAAATGCGGCATAGGCGCGATCCCCGTGCTCTTCGATGGTGTCTGGCATCCAGCGCCGAAGCTCGGTAAGCAACCCGATCCCAGACCGCGGATACACAATTCGATCTGGGTACAGAGCCCAGGCAATCGGACGCTGTTGGATCGCTCTTCCTGGCCCGATTTGCGTCCTTATGTTGACGGCGTGATCCGTCGCTTTGCGGAAGATCAGCGCATCATCGCGTGGGATCTCTTCAATGAGCCGGATCAGATGGATGCAACGACAATGGCTGCAGGATCGCGAGATGAGAAAGCAGCGGCGGCTACCGCATTGGCAGATTGCGTGTTCGATTGGGCGCGTGAGGTGAATCCGAGTCAGCCGTTGACCGTCGGCGTCTGGGAATACGATGCGGATCATCGAACCGTCACAAACCCACTCAATGAGCTGGCGCTCGAACGCAGCGATGTGGTGACGTTTCATTGCTACGAACCGGGAGGCGCCCTCACGGCCGTCATCGATAAGCTGTCTGAGCTGAGGCGTCCTTTGATTTGTACCGAGTGGTTGGCGCGTACAGCGGGGTCGACGATAGACCTCCTCGAGATCTTTGCGGACAAGCACGTGGGCGCAATCAACTGGGGTCTTGTGGATGGCCGGACTCAGACCCGGTTTCCCTGGCGATCATGGCAGGAAGATGTGCCTGACGATGAACCGTGGTTCCACGAGTTGCTGCATGCTGATGGCACGCCGTACGACGAGGAAGAAATTGCCCTCATCAGGCGGGTTGTTGCCAGGAAACAGATTTAGGAATCAGCCGGCAGGCCGCAGAGGGCCGGTCAGGTTGTTTGCACGAAAAGCTGCTCCAACGATTTGTGTAAGCGGCAGCCTTTGAGGCGATCCTGCAGATTCAAGACTTCGGGGCCACCGTCAAAGTTGGAAAGCAAGCTCGTCAACTTGGCGAGCTGATCCTTGTCCGCGCGAGATGCCGCCATGGCGTCGTGCATTCGGCCCAACATCCATACCTGATAGGGCGAGACCATGCGGGATTCGACGACGCCGCCGATTTCGAACTCGTGAGAAAGCGGGCCGCCTTTCGATTGCAGTTCCCGGAATTCAGCGGGTGAGTAGAAACTCTTGAAGGGCAGGGGTGTCTCCGCATCATGCTGATCGCTGGCTATGTAGCTGGATAGCACGTCGATGCTGCTTTTCAATACGGGCCACATTTCGTCGAAGAAGACTTGAAGGAGCGGCATCAGCGTTTCAGGGATGGTGTCCTCAGGAAGAATTTCGCCGTCGTCGGTTGCGCCGCAGGCAGGTATCAGCCTGCCGTCTTCGAGCTTGTATGCAGTCTGGCGGTAGCTGTGCGCACCGGATTCCGTTGAGCCGTTCGTCCGATCGATCCACTCGCAGATGAGCGGGTACTCCGTGCGCATCATGAAGCCGGAAACCGGGTCTTTGTACAGATGTGGATAGAGCGGGCCCATGAGCGCAAAGTCTGCGAGCGTTGGTCTGCCACCCAGCACGTAGTCGTGGACGTTGAAGTGCGCCTCGAGGATGGACAGCATGTTGTGCATGCTGTTGGTCCAGGCCTTTTCCGTTCTTGCCGTGACCCCGAGTTGCACCAGCCCGGCAAACGGACCCATCTCAGCGCTCTGCGGGTCCTCGATTTTCATCAACTCGCGAAAGACGAAACGCGCTGCTTCGCGTTTCTGCAGGCCGGTCTGTCCAGGGGCAAAGATCCGCCCCCACTGCTGAGCGTTGAAGACCTCGTGGTTGGGTTGCGAATCTGCCAGCGAATAGTGCCATCGTTCCCAGAATGCCCAGGGTAGCATCCATTCATCGGCCAGGAGCTCAATGAGATACGACGCGAGCCGCTGGCGCGGCGTTGTCGGTATGACGGGTGCCTGCGGATGGCGGTCCTCGAGGACGTCGATGATCTCGCTCGTGTCCTGCAGCCACTCACCGTTTGCATCCTCGACCTGCGGCACGACGTTGGAGCCGGTGGCCGGGATGATGTAGCCCTGAATGATTTCCTGCGGTGCGAGGACTTCCTCGTAAGTAAACGCCCCGTGAAATTCCTTATAACGAAAGTACGCACGCGCCTTGGCGGAGAAATAGCTGAAGTCCCAGGCGAACAACCGGTAATCTGTTTTCATGATGATCGCAGCGGCTAGGGTTTGTACCAGATAGGCGACGTGTAGGCCCTTTCCTGCAGGACGTCCGGGTGGTCTTCGGCATTCTCTACACCCAGCGCAATGCGGTCGAACAGCGAGTGCCTGGCGCTTGGTATCTGCAGCACCCTGACGTAGTAGAAAGCGGGCTCTTCCGCGCTGAACTCGGGATCCTGCCAGACGGTCATCAACGAGGCTTCGCCATGATCGCCGGTGGTTTCCCCGGTCTCGCGATCGACGGTATCGGGAATCGCGGGCAGGGAGCCGTCATCCGCCAGCATGCGGTCGTCGGACCAGGCGACGTTGAAGATCTGCTCCTGCGCGTTGCCGTCCTGATCCACCCAGCCTTTGACAATCTGAATACGGTCGAGTGCTTCGCTCAGCGGATCCTGGTTTGCCTGTACGAGGAAGGTGGGGCCGCCTGCTGACGCAGAATTCGTCAGGGTGCCACCCATGGGCACGCCATCGGCGTAACCGCGCTCTGCGATTGCGGCAAGGTCATTTTCTGTGAATTCCCAGCCGCCAAAGAACCTGACGCGGATGCGCGGGCCGGTTGTGGCATATACCTCACGCCGGAACATGGCATCCAGAATGGCATCGCGGGTGTTTTCCGTGGCCCAGACAGCCGCCAGACCCGATGCGGACATGGTCCAGCCGGATGCGCTGCCCAGTCCGTGGGAGGTTTTGTTCTCCGGCACGGAATCGTAGGAGAACTTACCCCAGAAGTTGGGTTCCTCGGCAGTTGAGAGTCCCGTGTGGGAGTCGGTTGAACCGATCATGCCGAGCTTGAATGGATTGACGCCGATGTCCTGCTCGAGCGTAAGACCCGTCTTCAGGGCTGGGCGGACGTAGTCGCCAGGCGTTGGCTTGTACTTGTCGCTCTCGGCGGCCAGCAGGTACTCATAGGTTTCGAACTCGGCGAACTCGTCGTCAGGCGACAGATCCTCGTGTGTTTCCGAATCACCTTTGATCTGCGTCATCTCGACGATGGGCTCATAGCGCAGGCGGCGGTTGGCGTAATCCGCATCAATCGGATCGCCGCGTAGCGTGCGGGTATCAAACATGAGTCCTTTGCTGACGTTCGGGTTGTGCGGCACTGCGATGAAGCGGGCGCCGCTTTCCTGCTCAGTTCTTGCAAGCCAGGCCCAGAGGTCCTCCGGGAAGGGACTGTCGGTCGAGCCGAAAGGCAGGAAGGTTTTGCCGGTCGCGGCATCGGCGTTTGTTGCCACGATCCGGTGGAGGTTGGCGCTGCCTGGCTGGGAAGACCATTCCCATCCTGAGAATGCGGTGAATTTGCCGGGATCGTTGTGCTCATCAGCGGTTTCGAGCAGACGGTGCCAGGCTTTTTTCTGCGAAGCATCTGCTCCCGGTATGGGATCTGGCAGTTCTTCGTTCCATCGGGCCGCAAGTTCACGGGGATCTCCGGGGACCGGTAGGACGCTGTCGAAAAACTCCGGGCCGTTGCCACTGTCGATGGCTTGTCTGATTTCGCGCTCGCGATACCACAGCACCATGCGTTCGAGCAGGTTCGGGTCCTCCAGACCAATCCCTTCGTTGTAGATGTCCTTGATCCCGCCGAGAAACTCCGCATGGTCGGTCACCACCAGGAAGTCCAGCGGGGTGCCAATCTGCACGCGGGAACGAGTATAGGCGTGAATGACAGGCTCACCCTTCGCGAAGCGATAAGCATCTGCCGGTGACACGGACATGTTGCCGTTCAAAAAGGCGTCGAAAGAATTATTGGTGTGCAGGTGGGTGTCGCCCCATAGAAGCGTTTTATCCGCTGCATCTTCGGCGCCAGCTTGTGTCGCCCAAATGGCGAGTGTGACAACAATCCAGTGAATGCCGCGTTTACCCATGGCCTTCCTCCGTGCTGTTCGCTTGTTCAACTGACTACCCCGTCACCAAACATCATCTCGATACGATCGTGCTCTATGGCAAAAGACTCGAGCACGCTACGCGTGTGCTGGCCGTGATCAGGGCTCGGTGCGCCAGGCTCGAGCGCCTCCCCGCCGAAGCGCGGCGGCGCTTTGACGATGCGCATGGAACCCATGAGCGGGTGGTCGATGACATCAATGGACCCATTTGCCTGCAGCTGTTCCTGTGCCAGCACCTCGTCGCGGCTGAGACAGCGTGCGCAGGGCACATCCGCCTCCGTCATTTTGGCGATGACCTCATCGGTCGTGTACTGCAGATATTCAGCGGCAACAAGAGCCTTGAACTCGTCGATGTTGGCCACGAGCTTCTCGAAGGTGTTGAAGCGTTCGTCCACCATCAGGTGCTCCATGCCCATGGCAATGAGAGAGCGCATCTGTTGATCGGCGGTGCCCGCCGAGATCGTGACCGCGCCGTCTTTGGTCACCGTGAGATCGTAGAGGATGTCGATCAGCAGGGGCTGCGGCTCGATGTCATCGTCGAGCAGCGTATGGTTCTGGAAGCCATCCGGGAAAATGAAAAAGAGCCCGGCATCCAGCATGGAGAGGTCGATGTGTTGACCCTCACCTGTCTTCTCGCGTAGATACAGCGCGCTTGTCACGGCCTGACAAGCGGTATAAGCGGTGATCTTGTCGCAGATCAAGGTGCGGAAGAACTCGGGATGATCTTTGCCCTGAGTTGCGGTGATGCCGGACTGGGCCTGAATGACCGGGTCGTACGCGGGAGCGTCGCGTTTAGGGCCGTCTTTACCGAATCCGGAAATCGCCGCGTAGATGAGGCGGGGGTTCAGGGCGCGCAGCGCATCGCTGCCCAGTCCCAGCTTGTCCATGACACCCGGACGGAAGTTGTGAATCACGATGTCGACATCGGGCACCATTTCCCGGATCAACGCCTGGCCAGCATCCGACTTGATGTCCACGCGGATCGCTTCTTTGCCGCGATTGCAGTTGGCAAAAAGAGACGAAATGCCGCCCTTGGTTGCACCGATGTAGCGCAGCGGATCCCCGGCATTCAGCGGTTCCACCTTGATGACGCGGGCGCCTTGCTCGCACATCTGCATGGCGGCAAACGACGCCGTGATCATGGTGGAAAATTCCAGAATGGTAATGCCTTCGAGTGGCTTCATTTCAAATCCTCGTACGTGTGTTCTGAATTGGATCGATGGCAGCGATCAGGAAGCCGCGTCCGCGGCAGGCAGTGAGACCAGGCCCAGCTGCAGAAAGAGTGAAAGATAATCGGTCAATCCCCGTTGACGCACGATTCTGCCGTTCCGGACGGTCAGCATCGTCACATCACGAAAGGTGACCTCGTCGCCGGTTGCCGGGTTTTGCCCTGAGATCGTCAGGCGCACGACAACTTCGTCGCCAGCCTCGATGAGCTCTTCGATGTGCTCCGCGTAGCCGGGCAGGTCCTCTCGAACCTTCTGCGCCAGCGCCGCGACGCCTGCAAGCCCCTGGCCCCAGTCGGTCATGGGATAGTCGGCTACGAAGTCTTCCGCATAAAACTCCGCAACCCTGGACGTGTCGCCGTCGCTCCAGATGACCTGACACGCTTCTCTGACGACATCTGCCGCTGCACCCATTGCAAACTCCCTCGTTCGAGCAGCAGACAATAACGACCCGGCAATGTGACCTCAAGTGATCCGCCCACGCCCCGGGCAGGCACAAAAAAGCCTGCAGGCTTCGAAGAACCTGCAGGCTTCGAGTCGGCTGATCGTATCGATCAGTTCATGTTGTAAGTCAGCTCCAGACCGTAAACGCGAGGCTCCGTGGTCTGCGCCGTGCGACGGTAGCCGTCACCCGCACCGTGGCGCAGGATCTGACGGATGCCAATCTCATCGAACACGTTGTTGACGAAGCCGGCGACAATCCAGCTTTCGTCAGCGCTGGTCCACGTGGCACGCAGGTCGACGCGCTGGTACTCCGGCGCGCGGTCGAGCTCAGCTTCGAAAGCGGAGAAGTACACCTCGTCGATCCACGCGTAGCTGGCGAAGAGGTCGACGTTGCCGTTGTCGCCGAGCGGGAAGCGGTATGACGCGTATGCGCTGAACTTCATCTCTGGAATACGCGGCAGGATCTTGCCTTTCAGATCACGCACCCGATTCGGGTTGTTCTGACCGTTGTAGATTGCCCCCGGGATAGTCGGGTCGGCGCCGTCAACCACTAGAAATGTCTCAGTGAACTCCGTATCGGTATAGCTGAAGTTACCACCGAGCGTCAGGTTGTCGGTCGCAAGCCACAAGACTTCAGCCTCGACGCCCATCATCTCTGCGCCGGGCGCAGCCTGTACCGACGCCGTGGAGTTCACGACCGCGCAAGCGCTTCCCAGGTCTTCGGGCGTGTCACCCGGCGTGTCGCCTGCAGGACAGGCTTCCTCAGTGAAAGTGTGAATGGACTCGTAGTCATAGAAGAACAACGAACCGTTGAACTGCAGCGAGTTGTCGAGGAACTGGGACTTGTAACCGAGCTCGAACGCGGTCAGCTCCTCCGGCTCATACTCCGGCGTCTGGCTGAAAAAGGCGAGGTTGAAGCCGCCTGAGCGGTAGCCCGTCGTCACGTTCAGATACAACAACGAGTCGTCGTTGATGTTCCAATCGAGGTTGACGCGCCAGGTGATCTCCTCGTCCCGGCGATCCAGGAAACGATAGGCGCCAAACTGGATGGGTACGCCGCCCAACCAGGGAGAGACCAGTCCCGTCGGCTGCAGCGTTGCCGGGTCGACTGCGCCTCGCAGGATGTTGATGGTGGCGAGATCGAGACCCAGCGCGTTCGGAATCGCCATGCTCTCGGCGTACTGCGCAAGGTTTTCTTCACCTTCCACATCGTCGTACGCATAGCGTACACCGACGGTCAGGGTGAACACCTCATTGATGTCCCACACACCCTGGGTATACGCGGCAAACGCCTCACGCTCGGTTTTGTTGGTGGAGTGGAGGTCGGATCCCAACGTGGAGATGCCGTGCGGGATGGTGCCGAGGGAGTCGTCACCGAGCCATGGCCCCGTCACGATGGTGAAGTCACCTTCACCGGCGCCTGCGGCCTGTGCGGCCGCTTTACCGGAATTGACGTCGATGAGCTCAGTGCCGGCGAGAAACGTCAGCGGCGGATCACCGGGCACGACGCCGGGAGCCACCGTGGCGAGAATGCTGTCGATCGCCCAGCTTGGATCGGTGTAGTACTCGGATCCGGTTGACGAGTAGAAGTCATAGCGCTGATCGATTACGGAATCGTAGAAGAAGACGCCTGACGTGAACGTCATGGAGTCACCCAGATCCCAGAAGAGCTGCAGCTCGTGGGATACGTACTCAGCCTCGTGGTTCACGTAGAACTGACGGTCGTCCACCTGCCCCGCGGTGGAATCGTCTTCCGTGATGCGTTCGTACAAGAGATCGTTGTAGCCGAAGATGTACTTGAACGAGAGGTTTTCGTTGATGTCCCAGTTGAACTCCGCCTGCACGGCCTGCTGGTCGAAGATCTCGACGTTGAGGCCGTTGGTAAACGCGCAGAGATCGTCGCTGTCCATATCATCCTTGTCCTCGACCACGCAGCGGGTGGGATCGAGGCTCAAACCTCTGCCGGCGTTGCGAACGGCTGAACTCGGGTCCACGCCGGGACGAGCGCGTTGCGCGAGGATGTCGGCGCCGGTCACCGGGTTGGTGTAGGTGTAGACGGGCATTGTCGGGTCGAGGAAGTCATCGGCCAGCGGGTTGACCTGCGTCGGATCGACATCGCGCACCGAGTGGTTGATGTTGGTGTAGTTGCGGCTCGTGTCGCTGCCGGGCAACACGGTGTTCTCACCCGAAAGCACAATCAGGCCGCCGCCGTCTGCGCCGCCAAAGGTGCGGTCCACGTCGGCTTTGTTGCCACGTACGTTGAACGACATGTTTTCATTGATGATCCACTCGAACTGCAGCGCAAGGTTCTGCTCGTCGCCGCTGTCGAGGTCGGGGCCGCTGGCCTCTTCCTCAACCCAGCCGTCGTGACGGCGGTTGGAGTAGGTGAGGCGTGAGTTCAGCACCCCGTCGATGATGGGGCCGGAGATCATGCCGTAGCCGTCGATCGTGCCGTAGCTGCCGACGATGGTCTTCACGGACGCTTCGAACTCGTCGGTTGGCTTCTTGTAAAGGAAGTTCATGGCGCCGCCGACGGCGTTTCTGCCGTACAGCGTACCCTGCGGGCCACGCAGCACCTCGATGCGGTCAATGTCCCAGAACGAGCCGATGGTGGCGGTGTAGAGATCCTCCGAGTACACGCCGTTCATGTAGGTCGAAACGCCGGGGTCGCCACCCAGGTTGCGGAACGAGCGGCCCACGCCGCGAATGGCGGAATCGTAGGGCTGAATCGTGGTTGCGGGAACGACATTCTGCAGATCCGATTGATTGCGGATGCCGAAGTCTTCGAGCATTTCTCCAGTGAAAGCGGTGATGGAAATGGAAGTATCGGACACCGACGCCTCGCGGCGTTCGGCGGTGACGATGACTTCCTCGATCTGGGCGGCGAGCGCGAGCTGTGAGCCACACAGCATCACAAACGCCACCGTTGCGGTCGCGGTTCGTCTTGCAGGCATAATCCCCTCCGTTCAAGACTCAATATTCAGCGCCGCGGCACCCTCCTACGACAGCGCGGTGAGTGGATTTCAGCAGGGCGTTGCACCCGGTTCGCGGAGACCTTCCCAAGTCTCTGCGAAATGACTGAAATCGCTATGGCGAACTGTACGCTTCGTGTGACAGATAACAACCAGCGCGGCCCTTGCAATGCGCGGCTCCGATATGATTGTCTGATTGTCGGGGGTAAAGGACTTATGTCGAATACAACGCATGAGCGCGGCGACGCCTCGGTAGATTTTTCGCCCGCTGATGTACTCATCATCGGCGCCGGTGCATCCGGCGCGACTGCCGCCTGGAGCCTGACGGATACCCGCATGCGGATCGTCTGTCTGGAGCAGGGCGGCTGGAACAATCCGCAGGAGTACCCGACCGCCGGCAGGGACTGGGAGGCGCGGGGGCAGGCGGACTTCAGCATCAATCCCAATCGGCGCCAGCTGCGCGGCGATTATCCGGTGAACGACGACGACTGCCCGATCAAGATTGCCAACTACAACGGCGTCGGTGGTGGCACGGTGCTCTATGCCGGTCACTACCCGCGCTTCCACCCGTCCGATTTCAGAGTGAAATCACTCGACGGCGTGGCGGACGACTGGCCCATCGACTACGAAACGCTCGAGCCCTATTACGCGGAAAACGACCGGCAGACCGGCGTGTCGGGCCTGGCCGGCGACCCGGCGTACCCGGCCAAGCAATCCCTGATGCCGCCGCTGCCCATGGGGAAGTCCGGCCAGACCCTCGCGGCGGGCTTCAACGAAATGGGCTGGCACTGGTGGCCGTCGGACTCTGCCATTGCCACGCAGCCGTACAACGGGCGCGACAAGTGCATCAACCTCGGTAACTGCATCCACGGCTGTGCGCAGGGCGCCAAGGCGAGCACCGACATCACCTACTGGCCCGAAGCCATTCGCGCCGGCGTGGAGCTGCGCACCTGGTGCCGGGTGAAGGAAATTACGGTTGGCGACGACGGGCTCGCCAACGGCGTGGTGTACTTCGATGAAAACGACCAGGAGCAGTTCCAGCCGGCACACATTGTCATCATGGCGTGTAACGGCGTCGGCACGCCGCGCATTCTGTTGAATTCCGCTTCCGAGCGCTTCCCGGACGGGCTGGCAAACAGCAGCGGCCTGGTGGGTAAAAACCTGATGCTGCATCCGTATGCCTCCATCCAGGGGCTTTTCGAGGAAGCGCTCGACGGCCACCACGGCCCGCACGATTCGCTGTGGAGCCAGGAGTTTTATGAGACGGACGAGCGCCGCGGGTTTGTCCGCGGCTTCACTTACGAATTCAATCGCGGGCGCGGGCCCGTCGCCACGGCGCTGACGGGGGCGTTTTCCGGGCGAATCCCCTGGGGTGAGGGCCACCACGCGGCGTTCCGGAAACTCCACAACCGCCTGACCGGCGTGGTTGCGATCTGCGAAGATCTTCCGGAAGAGCACAATACCGTCACGCTGGATCCGCATCTCAGCGACGCTCACGGCATTCCGGCGCCGAAGATGACGTACACGGTCAGCGACAACAGTCAGCGCATGCTGGATTTCTCGGTGGAGCGGGCGAGCGAAGCAATTCGTGCGGCGGGCGCCTACGACCTGCTCGTCGAATCACCGCTTTCGGTCGGCGGATGGCACCTCATGGGCACGGCCAGAATGGGGTTCGATCCCAAGCGCTCGGTCGTGAACGAATGGGGACGCAGCCATGATGTGAAAAACCTCTTCGTCATCGACGGGAGTATTTTTGTAACGAGCGCCGGGGTGAATCCGACGCGCACCATCCAGGCGCTTGCGCTTTACGTTGCCGACCAGATGAAAAAGCGGTTGGCTAACTTGTTCGACTGAGGTGAGTCTTCATGAGTAACACAATTGTGTCGGATCATCCGTTTACCCCTGAAGAGCAGGAACGCCTGCGTGTACTGGCGGGTCTCATCGTGCCGGCAAGTGCCGAGTACAACGTGCCCGGGGCGGATGAGGAGCCTGTGTTTGCCGACATTCTACAGAGCGCCGTCGCGCAGCAGGCTGAGATAAAGGCGGCGCTCGCGTTTGCGGGGAACCTGGACGGTCCGCTGGAGGACAACGTCCCGCTGCTGCAGACAAGCGAAGTGGTTGCTCCCGTGGTGGTGCTGGTCATGCAGTGTTACTACCGGGCAGATGCCGTGCTCGTCTCGCTGGGCATGGAACCGCGTCCGCCGTATCCGCAGGGTTACGAGGTGGAGCAGGGCGACTGGTCGATGCTGGAGACCGTGCAGCAGCGGGGAAAAATCTGGCGCGACGCCTGACACGACGACCGATACAAGGGGGGCATCGCTCAGGGCAATGCGAACACCCACAGCGCGGCCCCTGCCTGATCTCCGGGCTCACCTTCCGTCCCGCTCCAGCCGCGGTAGAAACGGGTGATGTCGCGGACATGGTTATTGGTCATACCCACGACCACTGCAACGTATTGCTTGTCGTCGACCTCGTAGGTGATGAGGCTCGAGCTCGGCGTGTCGTCGAGGGGTATCTGCCACAAAAGGTCGCCCGTGGCGGCGTCAAACGCTTTCAGCGACGGGTTGACGTCCCCGGAAAACACCAGCCCGCCAGCCGTTGCGAGAACACCCGTCGATAGCGGGGTGACCTGATCCGTGTGCCAGGCGAGCTTTCTGTTGGCAACGTCGATCGCCTGCAGCCGACCCATCATGCCGTCTTCGAGCGCCGGTTGCTCGGTTCTGTCGAACTTGACGCCGGTGGTCAGGAGCCATCCGCCTTTGCCGGTCTCCGTCATCTTGAAACAGGACTCCGTGATCGGCACGTAAACGAGATTAGTATCCGGGCTGAAAGCGGTTTGCGGCCACGAACGGGCGCCGAAGGGGATCGGGCAGATGTCGGTTGAGGTTTCCGGGCTCGGCATTTTGGTCGGGTCGATCGTTTTTGCCCCGGTAATCGGATTTATGCCGATGATCACGTTCTGAAGACCGGAGTCCACGGAGAACAGATACTCGCCCGTTGCGGCATCCAGCGCGTCGAGCATGACGTTCTTGCCGACGTTCATGACGGCTTTGACCATCCCGCCGTGGCCATCGGGCACCTCGGCAATGGTCCGCTCGAACACCCAGTCCATGTCCCACTGATCGTTCTGGGTGTGCTGGAAATACCAGACGAGCTCCCCGTTATCCGGATTCAGCGCGACCGTGCAGTTCGTGTACATGGCCTCGTTTGTCACACCCTCTTCTTTGGAAGGGACCAGCAGCGGCGCGGTGTCGTAGGTTGGCGCAATGCCGTAGTAAACGAGATTCAATTCCGGATCATACGTGCCCTGATGCCAGACCGAGCCGCCGTTGCGCGCCTCGACCGGTAGTCCATTCCAGGTATGTCCGCCGGGTTGTCCGGGTCTGGCGATCGTGTTGAAGCGCCATCGCTCTTTACCCGTCTTTCTGTCGATGCCGATGATGAACGAGCCCTCGGGCACATTGCGGTAGGCCAGCGTCGTTTGAATGACCACGTCGCCGGCAATCAGCGGCGCGCTGCGTATCTGGTACTTAGCCCGCTCTTCATCCGAACCGAGCGACAGCCTGTGCTCCCATACGGGCTCACCGCTCCTGGCATCAAGGGCAAGGACTTGTTTGTCGGATGTGGCCACGTAGATCCGATGCTCGTGCAGCGAAAGACCCATTTTCTTGTGTGAGCGCTCCAGCCCCTCGCGCTGGTAGCGCCACAGCACGTCGCCGGTTGTGGCGTCCATTGCAAGCACGGTGTCCGGAAAGGTCTGCAGGAACATGACGCCGTCGTGCACGAGCGGCATCGGCATGCTGGAGCCGTGCAGCAGTGGTTTCCGCCATGCCGGCTGCATGCTGGCGACGTTGTTTGTGTCGATCCGCGCGAGCGGGCTGTAGCTCTGTCCTGCGTAGCTTCGACCCCAGAGGAGCCAGTCTTCGGGCGGTGGATTCTCGAGCATGGCTTGCGTTACGGGGCTGAGTTTCTGCAGCAGCGCGTTTTGTGTTGCTGACCTCTCTACCGGCTCGGTGTAATCGACAGTCGAATCGGGCAGGGCGGGGATCATCAGCTCAGCAAGCTCAGTCCGGTCCGTTGGCAATGCCGAGCGACCGGCGTCGAACCCATTAACGGCAAGTGTGTGTGCCAGGATGTTTGTGTATTCGGTGTCGTTCAGGTTGGCTGCCGCCGGTGGCATACGCTGGACATGGAATGCGAGAACATCAGCGGTTTTGCCGCGCCAGGTGATGTCGAACCGTGTGCCGGCCAGCGGTGGCGCAATCCCCGAGCCCTCGAGACCAGTGCCATGGCAGGCTGCACAATGCTGCTGGTACAGCGTTTCACCTTGAGCGGCCTGTTCCAGGGTAAAGTCCACCGCGTGAGCGCTCAGCGGCCAGGCAAGCGCGACGAACAAGCTGGCTAACGCTTTGTGCCGGGTGTTCATATCAGCCTTCCATGCGATAGGCGTCGCGCCACTCCGGGCCATCCGGATCCTGCTCGATGTGCGGATCATGATCGATGATGAGGCAGGCCCGTGTTTCAGCATCGTAATGAGGCCAGTGGGGCAGGTCGCCACCGTTCGGATCCCCGCTGCGTGCAAAGCGTGCCAGCGTGCCGGACCAGAGCCTGGCCAGACGTTGGTTGTCCTCATTTTCCGTGTCGTGGAACGTGAGTCCGCCGGGAATCAGCTGGTCGAAGACGAATGGGATATCACTCCCGTGAGTGATCCCTAAAGGGTTGTCCGTTGGCACCTCGAAGTTGTAGATCCAGCCGCCACCGCCACCCGCGGTTGCCGCCTGACCGCAGCGCAGCACGCTGCCGCGGAACATGTCGGTCCAGGTTTTGCAGATCCGCTCCTCTGGTTCTGCGTCAGCCATGATCGCGTCGCGCCTGGCCATGTAGTGAGCTGCGTCGCCGTTGCCCGCGGTGACCGCCAGGCCCCACGCGACCGCTTCTGCGTACTGCGGGGCGACAATCGGCGCGAAAAGCGTGCCTTCGTCGCGACACGAACCCGTTATGTACGGGACGGCGCCGCCATGCAACGCCTGGGATGTAGTCTGGGTCACGACCGTGCCGTCCACGGAGATGCCGGCATTGTATATACCCCGTACCTGCAACGATTTCAGTGCTTCACCCGAAAGATTCTGGAGATGGGTGAGCAGCTCGTTTTCGGCCACGTCTGCGTGGCTTGCAAGCGCGGCGATGGTGTTGATTGGGGGCGTGAGCACTACTCCCGGCGACAGC
>JAAUXY010030044.1_pt1 | contig 15415 bp, 13 predicted proteins | sample 7278121 | NCBI WGS metagenome assembly JAAUXY01 (sample SAMN14350117, study PRJNA611818) | marine sediment metagenome | isolation source: surface marine sediment (1.8m) | place: French Polynesia: Moorea | collected 2018-08 | reverse complement strand
CGAGGCCGAATAGGTCGCGATCACCAGGGTCACCGTCCATTCCGACGCCCCAAAGGACTCGGCATAGAACGGCAACATCGGCACCGTGATGCCGAAGCCGATCAGATTGAGAAGCAGGACAAGAAACAGGATGGGCATGGCGCGCGAAGCTAGCTCGGAATTCACACCAAGGACAGTGGGGACGTGGCGGTTTTCGTGGCTGGCGGCGGGATCGTCAGCGCCGGCCGAACAGGCGCTCAATGTCGCCAAGGCCGAGTGTGACGTAGGTCGGCCGGCCGTGGTTGCACTGGCCGGAATGCGGCGTGGCTTCCATTTGCCGCAGCAGCGCATCCATCTCCTGCTGATTGAGCCGGCGTCCGGCGCGCACCGACCCGTGGCAGGCCATGGTCGCGCACACCGTTTCCAGCGCTTCGGTCAGGCTCTGCGCGTCGCCCAGCTCACGCAGGCTGTCGGCCAGATCGATGACCAGGGCCTTGGCGTCGGTCTGCCCGAGCAGCGCCGGCACCTCGCGCACCAGCACGGCCCCATCGCCGAACGGCTCGATCATGAGGCCCAGGCGCTCCAACTCGACCGATGCCGCGACCAGCCGCTCGGCGTCGGCTTGGTCGAGTTCCACCACGTCGGGGATCAGCAGCCCCTGCCGCGCCACCCCGCCCGAGGCGAGCTGCGCCTTCATGCGCTCGTAGACCAGCCGTTCATGGGCCGCGTGCTGGTCGACGATCACGATCCCGTCGGTGGTCTGCGCGACAATATAGGTCTCGTGCAGTTGGGCCCGGGCCGCGCCCAGCGGAAACGTCTCCTGCGCCTCGTTCGGGACACTGTCCGCCGCCGGCGCGGACGGAGCGGTAACCCCGGGATCGAGCGGCGCATGGTAGGCGGCCGCCTGTTCGCGGGCGGCGAGCCCGGGACGCGGCGGCAGCGGTGTGGTCCCGTAGGGAGCCGGCGCGGACGGCGCCTGCACCGCGCCGAGCGCGGCCCCGGCAATATGGGTGGACGCCCGGTGACCGGCCGCGGCAAGCGCGTGGCGCAACGCGCTGACGATCAGGCCGCGCACCACGCCGGGGTCGCGGAACCGCACCTCGGCCTTCATCGGATGCACGTTGACGTCCACCGCGGCGGGGTCCGCCTCCAGGAACAGGGCCAGCATCGGGTGCCGGTCGCGGGCCAGGAAATCGGCGTACGCGCCGCGCACCGCTCCGGCCAGCAGCTTGTCGCGCACCGGCCGCCCGTTGACGAACAGGTATTGGCCGGCCGTGCTCGGCCGGTTCAAGGTCGGCAGCGCGGCGAAGCCGGTCAGCCGGAACCCGGCGCGCTCGGCCTCGATCGGCAGCGCGTTGTCCGCGAAATCGCGGCCCATGATCGCGGCCAGCCGGTCGAGGCGCTGGCCGAACAGGTCCTCGGTCGCCCGGCCGGCCGCCGGCAGGTTCAGGATCGTGCGGTCGTCATCGCTGAGCGTGAACCCAACTTGGGGATGGGCCATCGCCAGCCGCTTGACCGCATCGGCCGCATGCTCGCGCTCGGTACGCGTGGCCTTGAGGAACTTCAGGCGCGCCGGGGTCGCGTAGAACAGGTCGCGGACCTCGACCAGGGTGCCGGCCGAGCGCGCGGCCGGCTCCGGCGCATGCACGCGCCCGCCGTCAATCCGGATGCACCAGGCGGCATCCGAGCCGACACACCGGCTAGTGATGGCAAGCCGGCTGACCGCGCCGATCGACGGCAACGCTTCGCCGCGGAACCCCAGGGTCGAGATGTGAGTCAGATCGTCGTCCGGAAGCTTGGAGGTGGCGTGGCGCTCGATCGCCAGCGCCAGCTCCTCGGCGCTCATGCCGCAGCCGTCGTCGGCCACCGCGATCAGCGACCGGCCGCCGTCGCGCAAGGTAATCTCGATCCGGCTGGCCCCGGCATCGAGCGCGTTCTCCGCCAGCTCCTTGACCGCCGAGGCCGGCCGCTCCACAACCTCGCCGGCCGCGATCCGGTTGACCAGGGTCTCCGGCAGCCGGCGCAGGCGCGGCGGAGTGACGGCGAACGCTTCGGACATCACCCGGCGTCCTTCAAGGTTCCTGCCATCTCGCCGAGATAGGTCCGGGTCAGCACCTTGCCGTCCTCGACCGCCGGCTGGTCGAACGCGTTCACGTCCCACAGCCGCGCGGTCAGCATGGTCTCGAGCATGAAGTGCATCAGCAGTGCGCCGACCGTCGCCTCGTCCACCCGCGGCGCATGCAGCCGCCGCACCGGACAGCCGCTGCGGGCCAAGGTCTCGATGGTCGCGCGCTGCTCGGCGTCGATCAGATCGCCCATGGTCCGTTCAGCCAGGTAGTCGAGCCCGGCGGACCGGGCCAGCTCCCTTGCAACCGGCGCGCCGGTCCCAACCCGGTCCGCCGTCAGCACGGTGAACAGCTTGTCCGGCGGTCCGTCGAGATAGAGTTGAAGCTGGCTGTGCTGATCCACCGTGCCGACCGCGCGGACCGGCGTCGTGCCCTTGGACTGCTTGCCCAGGCTTTCCGCCCAGAGCTGGCAATACCACAGGCCGAAGCTCGCCAGCCGGTCGGCATAGGGCATCATCACCGAGATTGTCCGGCCGGCCGCTGCGGCCGCGGCCGCCAGCGCGGCCCCCTGCGCCGCCGCGCCGCCGGACCCGTCCTCGGCCAGCGCATCCTCCAGCACGGCCAGCGCGCCCTGGCGCACGGCGGCCATGTCGACCCCGGCCATCAGCGCCGGCAGCGCACCGACGACGGAGAGCACGGAGAACCGCCCGCCGACCTTGGGATCGTGCACCAGGGCCGACACCCGGAGTTGGTCGGACAATCGGCGCAGCGGGTTGTCATAGGGCTCTGTGATGACCAGCAGATGGTCCGGCAGCCCGGTTTCGCCGACCGCCGCCTGCAGCTTTGGCAGCAGCGTGAGGAGCTGGGTCAGGGTCTCCGCCGTCCCGCCGGACTTGGAGATCACGATCACCCCGGTCCGCGCCAGGTCCGCCGCCCGGTAGAGCTCGTCGAACCGATCCGGGTCGACATTGTCGAGGAAATGCACCCAGGGCCGCCCGGCACCCGGGGCGAAGGGCGATTGCGCGAGCTCGACCAGAGTCTGTCCGCCCAGCGTCGAACCCCCGGTGCCCAGCACCAGGACCCGCTCGAAGCGTTCCGCGAACCGCTCGGCAATTGGCTGCAGAGTTTCCAGGTCGCGCTTGGCTTCGGGCAGATTGAGCAGCGGCAGGGAGCCGGAGTCCCGGTAGTAGCGCAGGTCGGCCACGGCCTCGGCGCAGCCCGCCAACGCTTCGTCGAAGGTTGCGCGATCAAGCCCGCCGTCGCCGATCCGATCGGCGAAGCACAGGCTCAGGTCTTGGTCAAAAGGCAGGCTCACGGGGCGGGCGTCGTCCGGAAAAGAAACGGACCCCAGCCTAAACCGGACGTCTCGACAAGGACAGGGCCGTGCCGCAGTCGAAAACCGGCCGCACGGCTGTCGGCCGCGTCAACCCTCGTCCGTCGCGGTTATGCCCACCGGCTGACCGACCACCACGACGGTCAGCTTGTCGGCCGACAGCCATTTGGCCGCGACTCGACGCACGTCTTCCAAGGTCACCGCCTCGATGATCGAATTGCGGTTGTCGATGTAGTCCATGCCGAGATCGTTGAGCTGAACGCCCAGCAGCTGCCCGGCGATTCCGCCGGTGCTGGTGAAGCGCAGCGGATAGGCACCGGTCAGATACGCCTTGGCCTTGTCCAGCTCTTCCTGGCTCGGGCCTTCTCTGGCCATCCGGTTCCATTCCGCACGCACCAGCTCGATCGCCTCGGCCACCGAGCCGTTCGCGGTGCCCAGCCCGCCGGCGATCGCTGAGGCGTGCTTCATCGGGGCGAGGTAGCTGTACACCGAGTACACCAAGCCGCGCTCCTCGCGCACCGTCTCCACCAGCCGCGAGCCGAACCCGCCGCCGCCCAGAATGAAGTTCATCACGTATGCGGCGTAGAAGTCCGGGTCATGGCGCATCGGCCCCGGCTGGGCGAAGGTCACCCGGCTTTGCGGGACCGGCGAGTCGACCACGATCACCCGCGGTCCCTCGGCCGTCTCGGTCTCGCTGATCTTCGGCAGCTCGGTCTTCTCCGGCAGCCCGCCAAAGGTCTGGTCCAGCAACTCCGCCAACCGCTCTGCCGTGATATCGCCCGCGACACCGATGACCAGACGCTCACGCGACAGCCGCGCCACCACTGACTGCAGGTCATCGACCGTGATCGCCTCGATGGTCTCCGGCGTGCCCTCGCGATCCCGGCCGTAGGGGTGGTCGGCGAACAGGTTGTTCCACAGGGTGCGCCCGGCAATGCTGTCCGGATTGGTCGCATTGCGCGCCAGACGCGCCTTCAGCTGGGCGCGGATTCGGTCCACCGGCTCGGCATCGAAGCGCGGTTCGGTCAGCGCCTTGCGCAAGAGATCGAAGGCCAGGTCGGCATTCTCGGTCAGCGTGCGCAGCTCGCCGTCGAAGCTGTCGAGGCGCGCGGTGAACCGCAGCGAGATCGCATTGTCGGCCAGTGCGCCCTGAAACGCCTGGCTGTCCAGGTCGGCCGCCCCTTCATCGATGGTCGCGGCGGCGAACTGGCTCAATCCAGCCTTCTCTTCCAGATCGAGCGCGCCGCCGCTTTCACGAAACGCGAACTCCATGCTGATCACCGGCACCGCGTGGTCTTCCACCAGCCATGCCACGATGCCGAGTGGGGTTTCCACCCGCTTGATCTCGATCGCCTGGGCCGGCGCAATTGACCAGACCAGGACCAGCAGCACCCCGCCGAGCTTTGCCAGAAACGCCTTCATCACGATCTCCTCAGCTCGCCGGTTGCGGCAGCAGCAGCCCGGTGACCGAGCGGTTGGGCACGAACACGTGCTTGGCCGCGGCCAGCACCTGATCGGCCGTTACCGCACGGACTCGGTCGGGCCAACTCTCGACGTCTTCAATGGTCTTGCCGGTGCTCAGCGCCTGGCCCAGCACCCGCGCGCCGGTGGACAGGCCGTCGCGCGCATAGACCGCGCCGGCCAGCAGCCGCTTCTTGGCCCGTTCCACTTCATCCTCGCTGACCCCGTCCTGCAGGAGGCTCTCGATCTCGGCTTCGATCGCCGCTTCGATCTTGGCCAAGTCCTCGCGCGGGTCACCCCCCGGCCGGGGGCTGCCCCAGAACCCGAAGGAGCCGAGGTCCAGACTGTCCGGCTCGTAGTACGCCCCCACCGACACCGCCAGGCCCTGCTCAACCACCAGTCCGGTGTACAGCCGGCTGTTGGCCGACCCGCCGAGCAGCTCGGCCAGAACGGTCAGCGCGTCGCTGTGCTCGCTCGCGCCGCGGATCTGGCTGGGCGCCAAGTAGGTGCGCCGCCAGCTCGGCTGCTGCACCTTGGGATCGCTCAGCTCGACCTGGCGCGGCGCATGCTGTACCGGCTCCTGTGGCCGCACCCGCGGCGGCAGCTCCCGGGCCGGGATCACGCCGTAGTACTTCTCGGCCAGCGGCCGCAGCTCTTCGGCGTCGATGTCGCCCGCCACCACCAGGATCGCGTTGTTCGGCGCGTAGAAGGTGCGATACCAGTCGAGCGCGTCCTCGCGGGACAGCGTCTCCATCTCATGCCGCCAGCCGATGATCGGCCGGCCGTAGGGATGGTTCATGAACAGGGCCGCTCTGATCTGCTCGCCAAGCAGGGCGGCGGGCCGGTTGTCGGTGCGCGACGAGCGCTCTTCCAGGATCACCTTACGCTCGGTCGCCACATCTTCCTCGGACAAAACCAGGTTCACCATCCGATCGGCTTCGAGCTCCATCACCAGCTCGAGCCGGTCGCGCGCGATGGTCTGGTAGTAACCGGTGTAGTCCCAGGAGGTAAACGCGTTGTCCTGCCCGCCATTCGCGCGCACGATCTTGGAGAACTCACCCGACGGCACCGTCTCGGTACCCTTGAACATCAAATGCTCCAGGAAGTGCGCGATCCCCGACGTGCCCGCGTGCTCATCGGCGGAGCCGGCCCGATACCACACCATATGGGTGACCACCGGCGCGCGCCGGTTCTCCACCACCACCACCTGCAGACCGTTGTCGAGCGTAAACGTCTCTGGATTGAACACCTGGGCGAGCGCCGGCGGCGCGCCCAGCAGCAGCAGGCCGGCGGCAAAGGCGACGGCCCGGGCCTTGAACGGGAGTTTGGCGGAGAACTGTGCGGGCATCGGCACCTCGGATCTGGCGATGAAATCTTGCTGGTAGCTAAGTAGGGTCCGCCGCTGGCACCGCAAGCCGCAACGGCTTCTAAAGCCGCACAATTGCAGTGACAGCGATCATCTTTGCGCGAGGTGCCTCGGATCAGTCGAACAGGTTCTGCAGATCCCCGGTGCTGCGCGTCTGATTGGCGTCGTCCGCGGGCTCTGCCGCCGGCGCGCTCTGTGGCGCCGCGCCGGGCGGGCCGCCCGCAACCGGCGCGGAGACCGACGCCGGAACCGCAGCCGGCGCGACCTCAGCCGCGGATGCGTCGGCCGCCTCGTCCAACCATGGCGGGCGCTGCCCCGATCCCCAGGTGACCTCTTTGCCGGCCGGCGGAGGTGGAAGCGTGCGCGGCAACGGACCCGCTGCCGACGGCGGGCTGGCAGCGGCCACTGCGGCCGGCTTCGAAACCGCAGGTGCGGAAGGAACCGGTGGCGGCGATTGCACGGCCGGCGCCGGCGTCTGCGGCAGGCTGGGTGGCGGCAAGCCCACGGGCGACTGCCCCGGGGGCGGCGCGGCGGCCGCGGTTGGCAGGCCTGGCGGCGGAAGGCCGGCAGGGGATTGTGCCGCGGGTGCTGCCGCGGTCCGTGCGGGCAGGCTGGGCAGCTTCAATCCCGGCGGAGCCTGCAGCGCGGCCGGCGCGACTGCAGCCGGCGGTGTCACAGGTGCGCCCGCGGCCGGCGGGGCGGCAGCGCCCGGCGCCGGGATCCCGCCGCGCGCGGTCGAGGACAGCAGGGCATAGCTTTGCGCGTCCTCGCTGTCCGGGGTGGCTCCGGGCCCGCTCGGAACCGGCTCATTCAGAACCAGCGAATCGACCATGGTCTCGTCCTGCTCGACCAGTCCGGTCTCCAATTGCAGCTTCTTTCGCACATCGCGGTCGATGCTTTGCGCGCCCGCATTCTGCAGCAACGCGACCTCGCCGGGGGTCTGATTGGCGGGCAACCGGCTAACTTGCGAATTGCCGGCCACCGAGGCCGCCGCCTCGGTGCTGACCAGCGGATTCCAGCGGTTTTGGGTTGGGCTTGCGCCGGCCTGTGCCCCGGTTTCCGCCTGCGACGGTGGCAGAGCGGCGAAATCCGGCGGCAAGGCGAGCGGCTTGCTGGCCACGACCTCTGAGGCTTCGAAGGACTCCGGAGGTGCGGAGCTGATGCTGCGATTGACACCTCCGCAACCTGCCAGCGCGGCAGCGAGCAGCGAAACGGTGATCGCGGCGCTGCCGTGGCGGCGGCGCCGTCGGATCGAGCGTTCTACGCGGTTTGCGTTCATGGTCTCTGCCTGGACCCGAGAAGGGTCTCCCCAGCTATTCGAACAAGTTGTTCAGCAGCCCTTCCGTCGTCTGTTCGGAAACGGGCACCTCTCCCTCGTTCAGAGGCCGTCCTTCGGCCACGTTCTTGCGCAACCGAGCGGCTTCGGCCGACGCATCTACAAGCGGCTGGTCTTGAGTCTGCCAAAACCGCACCTGATCCAGCACGTTGGTATCTTCGATCGCGGCCGTGGCCTCCTGCTGCAGGATCAGCCGGATGTTCGGGTCCGCGCCGTTGACGCCGGCTTGACTGAGCAGCGCCTGCTCTCCACTGGATCGCCGTGCGAACCCGGGAGTCTGCTGTTGGACGGCGTTGCGGCGCAAGATGGCTTCGCCGCCGAACACCGCCCTCACCGCTTCTGATTCAACGTTCACCTGTGTGGTCGCCGGTTGCCCCGGCGACGGCGGAGGAAGGCTGCTCAGATCGGCCGGAACGGATAGTGGACGACCGCCGACGACCTGGAATTCATCAGGGCCCTGCATCTTGTCGAAATTGAGCGACGATCGGAAATCCGAGCACCCAGCCGCCAACATCACCAGGGTGCCCACAATCACCCGGCGGCCAAGCTCGAAAGCGTGTGCCCCGTGCCGGTCAATCATCACGACGAATTTCTAATAGATTCAGATGGTTCGAACAAGCCGTCCCATAAAAGCAGAATTACGCCGCAGGTAATGGCGGCATCGGCCAAATTGAACGCGGGCCAATGATAACCCGAAACATGAAAATCGAAAAAGTCCGCGACCGCGCCGAAGCGAAGCCGGTCGAAGACGTTGCCGATGGCGCCGCCGATGATGGAAGCCAGCGCGATGACCGACGACAGGGTGCGCACCCGCCACAACATCACCAGCAGGACCAGGGAGACGGCGAACGCCAGCCCGGACAGCAGCCAGGGCATGTAAGCGGCCTCGCCGGTCAGCAGTCCGAAGCTGATGCCCCGGTTCCAGACCATGACCAAGTTGAAGAACGATGTCAGCTCGATGGTCCGCGGCGGCTGCATCACCACGTAGAGCATGTACCATTTCAGCGCCTGGTCGGCCGCGAGCACCGCACAGACGATCGAGAGGCTCCAAACCGCCCGGGTTTGTGCGCTCAGCGGGCGCGCAGTCGGCGGAGCCATCGCCGTGCTCATCGGCTCATGCGGCGCGGGCCGAGACGGCATCATCACACCGCGCGCAGATCCCGCCATGGGCCGGCACCTCGGCCAGCACTTGCCAGCACCGCTCGCATCGGGTGCCTTCGGCGCGCCCCGGCTGTGCGCCGACCCCGGGTACGTCCTCCAGAGTGAAGGCGTCCTCCGGCACGGCTCCGGCGACCAGTTCAGCGCCCGAGGTGATGCACAGCTCCGCCAGGTCCACGCCGTCCAACGCCGTCACATAGTCGGCGCCCGCATAGACCGTCGGCGCAGCCTCCAGGGAAGAGCCGATGCGTTTCTCGGCGCGCTCGATCTCCAAGGCGCCGGTCACCACCCGGCGCACCGCCCGCACCTTGGCCCATTTCGTGGCCAGCCCGTCATCCCGCCAGCTTGGCGGAATGTCCGGATAGGTCCGCAGGTGCACGCTGGCGCCACTGGCCTCGCCGTGCCGTGCCAGCCAGGCCTCATCGGCGGTGAAGCAAATGATCGGCGCCAGCCATGCGGTGAGGCAGTCGAACACATGGTCCAGCACGCTGCGGCACGCCTTGCGCCGCGGAGAATCGATGCGGTCGCAGTACAGCGAGTCCTTGCGCACGTCGAAATAGAACGCGGACAGCTCGACCGCGCAGAAGTTATGCAAGGTCGAGAACAGCTCCCGGAAATTGAAGTCATCCACGTTGCGCCGCATCTGCGCGTCGATCTCCCACAGCCGGTGCAGGACCCAGCGCTCCAACTCCGGCATCGCATCCGGCGCCACCCGCTCGGCCTCGCTGAACCCAGCCAGGTTGCCGAGCATGAAGCGAAACGTGTTGCGGATTCTGCGATAGTGGTCGGCCTGGTGCTTCAGGATGTTCTCGCCGAGCCGCAGGTCCTCGGTGTAGTCGGACGAGACCACCCAGATGCGCAGGATGTCGGCGCCGTACTGGTCGATCACCTCTTGCGGTTCGACCCCGTTGCCGAGCGATTTCGACATCGGCCGGCCCTCCTCGTCCAAGGCGAAGCCGTGAGTCAGCACCGCCTCATAGGGGGGCCGCCCCCGGGTCCCGCAGCTCTCCAACAGCGAGGAGTGGAACCAGCCGCGGTGCTGATCGGAGCCTTCCAGGTACAAAGAGGCCGGCCATTTCAGGTCATCCCGCGTCTCCAGCACGAAGGCATGGGTTGAGCCGGACTCGAACCAAACCTCGACGATGTCGGTGACCTGCTCGTAATCCTCCGGATCATAGGCATTGCCGAGGAACCGCGCCGCCGGTGAGGAGAACCAGCAATCGCCGCCTTCGGCTTCGAAGGCTTCGGCGATCCGGTCGAACACCGCTTGGTCGCGCAGCACCTCGCCGCTTTGCTTGTGCACAAACACCGGGATCGGCACGCCCCAGGCACGCTGCCGGCTGATGCACCAGTCCGGGCGGGTCTCGATCATGTTGCGCAGCCGGATTTGGCCGGAGCTCGGAACGAACCGCGTGTTGTCGATCCCGGTCAGCGCCTTGGCCCGCAGATCGTTCTTCTCCATGGAGATGAACCACTGGCGCGTATTGCGAAAGATCAGCGGCGCCTTGGAACGCCAGCTGTGCGGATAGGAATGCTCCATCCGGCCAGTGGCGAGCAAGCCGCCCGCTTGTTCGATCGCCTCGGTCACCGCCTCGTTCGCATCGCCCCTCTTGCCGTGGGCGTCGTAGATGACCCGGCCGCCGAACAGCGGCACGCTTTCTGCGAACACGCCGTCCTCGGTGACCGTGAACGGCACCTCCAGGCCATGGGCCATGCCGAGTTCCCAGTCATCCGCCCCGTGGCCCGGCGCGATGTGCACGAACCCTGTCCCCTGGTCGGTGGTCACGAATTCGGCGCCGAGCACCGGCGCGTCGTGGTCGAAGCCCTGGCCGCGCAAGGGATGCGCGCACAACGTGCCGACCAGCGCGCTGCCCTTCAGCGCGGCGCGCTTCTCCAGCCCGGTGATCGACGCGGCCCGGGTGACCTCGTCGGTCAATGCATCGCAGAGCACCAGGCGTTCGCCGGGCCGAGCGCGCGATCCATCACCGACACCGGTGACCTCGTACACGCCGTAGTCGAACTCCGGACCGCAGGCCAGACCTCGGTTTCCGGGCATGGTCCAGGGCGTGGTGGTCCAGATCAGCACGGCCGCACCATCCAGCGCCGGGTCGCTCGCCTGCACCACCGGAAACCGCACGTAGATCGTGTCGGAGACATGGTCGTGATATTCGACCTCGGCATCGGCCAGCGCGGTCTTCTCGACCACCGACCACAGCACCGGCTTGGCGCCGCGGTACAGGCCGCCGTTCATGGCGAACTTGGCAATCTCCCGCGCGATCTGCGCCTCGGCGTCGAACGACATGGTGGTGTAGTGGTTGTCCCAGTCGCCGATGACGCCCAGGCGCTGGAACTCGGTGCTTTGAATGCCGATCCACTTCTCCGCGAACTCCCGGCACTCCTGCCGGAACTCGACGATCGGCACCTGATCCTTGTCGCGGCCCTCGGCTCGGTAGCGCTCCTCCACCTTCCACTCGATCGGCAGGCCGTGACAGTCCCAGCCCGGCACGTAGTGCGCATCCTTGCCCAGCATCTGCTGCGAGCGGTTGACCACGTCCTTCAGGATCTTGTTCAGCGCATGCCCGATATGCAGATGGCCGTTCGCATAGGGCGGCCCGTCGTGCAGGATGAACCGCTCGCGATCCCGCGAGGCTTCGCGCTGCTGGCCGAACAGGTCGATCGCATCCCACCGGGCGAGCAGCTCCGGCTCCTTCTTGGGCAGGCCAGCGCGCATGGGGAAATCGGTGCGCGGCAGGAAGATGGTGTCTTTGTAATCCACGTCGGACGCCTTTCCGGGGCTGCGAATCGGAACCAAAAAAACGGCGCGCACCCTAGGCTTGGCGGAGTCTCGCGTCAATCCGCGAGCGCCGCCCGGCAGGTGCAAGTTGGGGTGCTTAGGGCCGGCCGACCACCGATCATTGTCAACGCGCCCTGCGCACTTATAGTGAACCGGTCCAGGACCCGCACAAGGCTCAATGCTAAACGCCCTCGCCGCAATCGGCCGCATGATCCTCGAAAGCGCGCGTGATCTTGCGCCGATCGTGATCGTGGTGCTGTTTTTTCAACTGCTGGTACTGCGCCAGCCGTTGCCCGACCTAGAGGACATTCTGGTCGGCCTGGTCTTCCTGTTGGGCGGACTGACCCTGTTCATCCGCGGCCTGGAGATGAGCTTGTTTCCCTTGGGCGAGGCGATGGCCGGCGCCTTTGCCCGCAAGGGCAGTCTGGCCTGGCTTATCGCCTTCGCGTTCGCCCTCGGCTTCGGCACCACGGTGGCCGAGCCGGCGCTGATCGCGGTCGCCTCCGAAGCGGCCCGCACGCGTGCGGCGAGCATAGCCGGCGGCATGACCGCCGAGGCCCAGGCCGCCTACGCGCTCGGCCTGCGCTACACGGTTGCCGTGGCGGTCGGGGTGGCAATTGTGATCGGCGTGCTGCGCATTCTGAACGGTTGGCCGATCCAGTGGTTGATCATCGGCGGCTATGTGATCGTGGTCGTGCTGACCGGCTTTGCGCCCGAGGAAATCGTGGGCATCGCCTATGATTCCGGCGGCGTGACCACGTCGACCATCACCGTGCCTCTGGTCACCGCGCTCGGCATCGGATTGGCCACCGTCATCAAAGGGCGCAATCCGATGGTCGACGGTTTCGGGCTGATCGCGTTCGCCAGCCTGACCCCAATCATGTTCGTGCTGGTCTATGGGATGGTGGTCTGAGCCATGCTCCAGGAATGGACAATTGCGGTTCTCCAGTCTCTTTGGGCCACGATGCGGGATGTCACGCCCATCCTGGCCTTGCTGGTCTTCTTCCAACTGATCGTTCTGCGCAGGCCCATACCCGATCTGAAGCGGGTGCTGGTGGGTGGAGTTTACGTGGTGCTCGGACTGACCCTGTTTCTGGTCGGCCTCGACGAAGCCCTGTTCCCGCTGGGCCGGATCATGGCCAAGCAGTTGAGCAACCCGACGTTCGTCTACGGCGAGGAGGCCGCCTATCTGGGCTGGTGGCAGTACTACTGGGTTTTCCTGTTCGCCGCCGCCATCGGGTTCTCCACCACCGTGGCTGAGCCTGCCTTGATCGCGGTGAGCCTGAAGGCGAACGAGGCCTCCGGCGGCGAACTGAGCATCTGGGGTCTGCGGATTGCGGTCGCGATCGGCGTCGGGCTCAGCGTCGCGCTGGGCGCCTTCCGCATCGTCACCGGCACCCCGCTGTGGATCTACATGATTGTCGGCTACCTGGTGGTCATCGTGCAGACCTCGATGGCGCCCCGCTCGATCATCGCGCTGGCCTATGATTCCGGCGGCGTGACCACGTCGACCGTCACCGTCCCGCTGGTCACCGCCTTGGGCCTGGGCCTGGCTTCCACGGTTCCCGGACGCAGCGCGCTGATCGACGGTTTCGGTCTGATCGCGCTCGCCAGCCTGTTCCCGATGATCACCGTAATGGGTTTCGCGCAGATATCCGAATGGCGAACCAGTCGCCAATCTTCGGCCCTTGCAACGGCCGACCTCGAGCAACCGCCAGAAAGACCCGAGCCATGAAATTCAAACTGATTGTCGCGTTGGTGCGCGACGAAATGACGAACGCAATCACCGAGACGGCGCGCGAGCACGGGGCCACCGGCTGCACCGTGATCACCAGCGCTCGCGGTGAGGGTCTGGTCCCGCAGCGCACCTTCCTTGGATTGACGCTGGAGGGTCAGCGCGACATGGTGCTGTTCCTGGTCGAGCAACACCTCAGCCGTCAAATCTTAGAAGCTATCGGGAGGGCGGGCGACTTCGATGCCAATCCGGGCAGCGGTATCGCCTTCCAACTCGACATCGAGGATGCCGTCGGCCTGAGCTCGCAGCTCAAGACTATCGAGAAAGAGATCGAGGACGAGATATGACCGAGCATAGCTACACGCCGGTAAGCGCCGTAATGACTCCGTCCCCGATCGTGATCGACGGCTTGGCCACAGTGCGCGAGGCGATCGATCTGATGCGCGCCAACAAGGTCAGCTCCGTGGTCATCGACCGCCGCCATGAAAATGACGAGTACGGCATCCTGGTGATGCACGACATTGCCGCCAAGGTCATCGCGCGGGACCAGTCTCCCGACCGTCTGAACGTCTACGAGGTGATGTCGAAGCCGGTGCTGTCGGTCGATGTGGCCATGGACGTGAAATACGCCATCCGCCTGCTGTCCGGCTTTGGCCTGTCCCGCGGACTGGTCACCGAGGCCGGCGCCGTGGTTGGCATCGTCACCCTACGCGACATGGTGCTTCGATTCTTGGAAGTGAAGGACAACGGAAAAGCCGGCTCCAGCTAAGCAACGACGCCATTCGATCATCCCTTGAGATCAGAAAGGCGGGTCAGGCCTCCAGCCAGGCGCGCGCGCTTTCGCTATCCGCCGCGATCTGCGCCTTCAGCGCATCAAGACCGTCGAATTTGCGCTCGGTCCGGATGAAGTGCAGCAGCTCGACCCGGATCTCGCTTCCATACAGGTCTTCGTCACAGTCGAACAAATGGCTTTCGAGCAGCAACTTGAAGCCGTCGACCGTGGGGCGTTGGCCGAAATTCGCCACGCCCCCGAACCACCGCCCGTCGGTCAGGCGCACGCGCACCACGTAGACGCCGAACGCCGGCCGCAGATATTCGCCGGGATCAACATTGGCGGTCGGAAACCCGATCGAACGCCCGCGCCGATCGCCCCTCAGCACGACCCCTTCGATCGCATACGGCCGGCCCAGCAGTTCAGTCGCGCGCTCGGGGCTCCCCGCCTCCAAAAAGGTCCGAATCCGGGTTGACGAGTACACCTCGCCATCTTCGGCATGCACCGCTGCGGCCGGCGTGAAGCCGAACAGCCCGTCACCGGCCGCGCGCTCCAGCAGGGCGACATTCCCCGCCCGCTTGTGCCCGAACTCGTAGTCGTAGCCGGCGACCACATGGGTTACGCCGAGCGCGCCGACCAGCACGTCGTGAATAAAGGCCTCGGCGGTGATCTGCGAGAACGCCAGATCGAATGGCAGCGCGTACAGCAGGTCCACGCCGAGCTCCGCGATCAGACGCGTCTTGGCCGACAGCGGCGTTAACCGGAAAGGGTGTGTGGTTGGTTGGAAAATTTGTCGCGGATGCGGCTCGAAGGTCACCACGCCGAGCGGCGCCGAACTTGTTTGCGCCGCAGCGCCAGCGAGCCCGATGACCGCCGCATGACCGCGGTGCACACCATCGAAATTGCCGAGCGCCACGGCCGCGCCGCGCGCCGTATCGGGCAGGTCTGAGTGGCTCTCGTATAACCGCATCGCCGCCGATCGACGCAGATCAGGGGACCGGGATGATCACGGCTAGCGGAACGCGCTGTCAACTCGACGCAAGAAGCTAGGCGGGGCTCCGGCCTTGCAACAGCAGCGTGGCCTCGCCGTCGAGCACGGTGGTATCGCCCTTTCGACAGACCGTGTCGAACACGGCCCGGCTGCGCTCGTGGATGATGTCCTTAACCGACACCGTGGCGGTGACCGTGTCGCCGATCATCACCGGCGCGTGGAATTGCAGGGTCTGGGAGATGTAGACGGCGCCCGGACCCGGCAGCCTGGTCCCGAACACGGCCGAGATCAGGCCGGCGGTCAGCAGGCCGTGCGCGATCCGGCCCTTGAACATCGTGCCCGACGCATAGACCTCGTCCAGATGAACCGGATTGGTATCGCCCGAGACGCCGGCGAACATGACGATGTCGGTCTCGGTGACGGT
>JAAUXY010089307.1_pt1 | contig 15417 bp, 16 predicted proteins | sample 7278121 | NCBI WGS metagenome assembly JAAUXY01 (sample SAMN14350117, study PRJNA611818) | marine sediment metagenome | isolation source: surface marine sediment (1.8m) | place: French Polynesia: Moorea | collected 2018-08 | reverse complement strand
TCCGCACCGTCCGGACCGCGCCCCAGGCGGCCCTTGCCGGTGATCACCAGGATGCAGCGCCGGCCGGCGGCCTGGGACCGGCTCAGGAAGGCGCCCAGCCGGCGATGGGCGACGGCCTGGGTGTCGCCGTGGAGATCGATGGTCGCCTCGATGGGCAGCTTGCCGCGGCGCAGCCGCTCCAGGTTGCGCCGGTCGAGGCCGGAGGCCCGGCCGGCTTCAAGGTCGGGCGCCGCCGACCTGCGCTCGGCCCCGACGGACGCCGGCCGGCTCGGCGCGGCAGCCTTCCGCGGCGGCGGCGCCTCGGAGGCCCGGGGCTTCGGGGATGGTGGCTCGGACCGCGCCGCACCCTGCCCGGCCCGCTTCTCCAGGGGCTTGGTGTCCTCGGTGACCTTGCGCCAGAGCGCACGATCGGCCTCCGAGATCTTCAATCCGTCTCCGCGACCCGGGCCGCGGGCGCCGTCCTTCTTGCCAGCCATGGAAGGAATCTAGGCCTGGGCCTCGTCTTCGACCAGGATCACGTGCAGGCGCCGCGGGCCGTGGGCGCCCATCTGGATGGTCTGCTCGATATCGCCGGTGCGCGACGGCCCGGTGATGAAGTTGACCGTGCGCGGCAGCCGGCCCTCGCCGTTGGCCGCACGCAGGCGGTCCCAGGCGTCCTCGTAGGGCCCGACCACCTGCGAGGCCTTGAGCACCACGATGTGGTTCTCGGGCAGGAAGTTGAGGGTGGTCGGCGCGGTCGGGCCGGAGGCGAGCATGAGGGTCCCGGTTTCGGCCACGCCGGCCAGGGCCGCGGTCACGGAGGTCGCATCCTCGAGCCGCGCCCGGCCGCTCTCGACCTTCAGCAGGGGCTGCTCGCTCCAGGCCAGCCCTTCCAGCGCCGGGTCCGGCGAGATCCGGACCTCGGACGGCAGGTTCTGGCCCTTCAGGTAGTCGGCCACGGCCCTGGGCACCTCGCCCTCGCCGGCGACCCGCGCGACGCTGGTCGCCACCACCTCTGCCTGCTCGACGAAGAGCGCGACGACTTCCCGGCGCGGCAGGTCGCTGCGCGCCGGCACCGGGCCGCGGGCCTTGGCGTCGATGCGGGCGCTCACCGCCTCCCGTCGGCCGGCGTTCTCGGCGGCGGCCTTGAGGGAGCGGCGCAGCCGCCCGAGGATCTCGGCCCGGGTATCGGTCACGCGGTCCCGGCCGGGCCGCCCTGCCCGTCCCTCTGCCTCTGGGCCCAGAGCTGCTGGAAGGTGGGACCCTGAGGCGCCGGCAGATCTCGGTGCGCGGTCCAGCCGCCGGCCAGGGGCAGCGACCGGAAGCGGCCGCGGCGCCGGCCCAGCGCGCCCAGCGCCCGCGTCTTGAGCCCGGCGAAGAAGTGATAGAGCCCCGGCCGCCGGGCGAAGAAGGCCCAGACGCCGAGGCCGGCGCGGACCGGCAGCGGCGAGAGGTGCCGCTCGAACTCCCGCTCGCGCCAGTGGCGCATCATCTTCGGCAGCGGGATCCGCATCGGGCAGACCTGCTCGCAGCGGCCGCAGAAGGAGGAGGCGTTGGGCAGGTGCCCGGCCTCCTCGACCCCGATCAGGCTGGGGGTCAGAACCGCGCCGATCGGCCCGGGATAGACCCAGCCGTAGGCGTGGCCGCCGATCGCGTGATAGACCGGGCAGTGATTCATGCAGGCGCCGCAGCGGATGCAGCGCAGAGCGTCCTGGTACTCGGTCCCGAGCATGGCCGAGCGGCCGTTGTCCAGCAGGACGACGTGGTATTCCTCAGGACCGTCGAGGTCGTCGGCCCGGCGCGGCCCGGTCGAGAAGGTGGTGTAGGAGGAGAACTCCTGCCCGGTCGCCGAGCGCGCCAGGACCCGCAGGATGACCGAGACGTCCTCCAGGGTCGGCACGACCTTTTCAAGGCTGGCGATGACGATGTGTACCTTGGGCAGGATCTGGGTCAGATCGCCGTTGCCCTCGTTGGTCACGATGACGGAGGCGCCGTTCTCGGCGATCAGGAAATTGGCGCCGGTGATGCCGGCGTCGGCCTGGACATAGCGCTCGCGCAGGATGCCGCGCGCCTCGGCAACCAGGGCGGCCGGTTCCTCGAGGTTGCGCTCCGCCGGCAGGTGGTCGTGGTGATCGCGGAAGTCGGCCTCGATCTGGTCCTTGGTCAGGTGCACCGCCGGCGCGATGATGTGGCTGGGCGGCTCTCGGCGCAACTGGATGATGTATTCGCCGAGGTCGGTCTCGATCGGCTCGATGCCGTTCTTCTCGAGGTGATCGTTGAGGGCGATCTCCTCGGCGATCATCGACTTGCCCTTGGTCACCGTCTTGGCGTCGGCCTTGCGGCAGATCTCCAGGATCTTGTCGCGGGCCTCGGCCGCGGTGCCGCACCAGTGCACCTGTCCGCCCTGCTCGGTCACCCGCGCCTCGTAGGCTTCCAGGTAAAGGTCCAGGTGCTCAAGGGTGTGGTTCTTGATGTCGCGCGCCGCGTCCCGCAGTTCTTCGAACTCCGGCAGCTTGGCCGCCGCCTTGGCGCGCTTTTCGATGAAGCCGGCCTTGATATGGCCCAGCGCCTTCTTGAGCTGGACGTTCTGGACCGCGGTGCGGGCGTTCTCGGGAAAGGCGTGCGACGTCGATTGCATTCGGCTCTAGCCCTCCTGTCCTTCGCCGATCGCCGGCGTTCCGGTGTCGCCGGCCAGGACCTCGGCGACGTGGCGCGCCTGCACCCTGCTGCCGCGCCGCTTCAGCTTGCCGGCCATGTTCATCAGGCAGCCCAGATCACCGGCCAGCAGCAGCTCGGCCCCGGTGCTCTCGATGCGGTCCGCCTTCGCGCTGACCATCTCGTTGGAGATCTCGGGATACTTGACGCAGAAGGTGCCGCCGAAGCCGCAGCAGGCCTCCGGCTCCGGGAGCTCGGCCAGCTCCAGCCCCTCGACCGAGGCGAGCAGACGCCGTGGCTGCGCCCGGATCTTGAGCTCGCGCAGGCCAGAGCAGGAATCGTGATAGGTCGCCCGTGCCGGGTAGCTGGCGGCGACCGCGTCGACCTTCAGGACGTCGGTCAGAAAGGACACGAGCTCGTGGGTTCGCGCCGACAACGCCTCCGCGCGCCCGCGCCACGTCGGGTCGTCCTGGAGCAAAGCCGGGTAGTGTTCCTTGATCATGGCTGCGCAGGAGCCTGAGGGCGCGACCACATGATCGAAGCCCTCGAACGAGCCAATGGTCTGGCGGGCGATCGAGGCGGCGTCGCGGCGGTCTCCGGAGTTGTAGGCCGGCTGGCCGCAGCAGGTCTGGGCCCGCGGCACCTCGACCCGGCAGCCGGCGTCCTCAAGGAGCTTGACCGCCGCGAAGCCGACCGAGGGCCGGAAGAGATCGACCAGGCAAGTCACGAAGAGACCGACCCTGGGCCCGCGCGCGGTGCTGTCCTGGCTCATCTCTCCCCGCCTTCTTCTTGTCGTCGGGCCTCATGAGGCCGCCGCAAGGATGCGCGGCGACGGCCGCAAAAGCAAGCGAGGGCCGCGGAACCGCAGGGATTTCAGCGGCCAACGGCCGCTGTTGCGACGTCATCTGCGCATCACGTGATCGGCGAGCGCCCGCGCCTCGCGGTCGGAAAGCGATACGGCGTCGCGCAGAAAAGAGATCAGCCCGTCGAGGGCATCGGCCTCTGCCGCGCCCGGCTGGTCGAGGGCGCGCAATGCCTGCGCGCAGCCATGGCGCGTTTCGAGCAAGTGGTTGTAATGCTGATCGCAGGCCGGGATCGGCGCCGGATAGCTGCGGATCTCCCGGACGGTCTCGGCATAGCGCGCCTCGAGCCGCTGCCGAAGCCCGGCGATCTCCGGCGCGGAGGCTTGCTGCTTCGCCGGGCGGTCTCCGCGCGATGCGGGCTGGAGATCGGTCATCGGCGCCTCCCGCTGCTGCCTCGACGACTCAGCCTACAACAGATCGCGGCGCGATTCAGCTGGCCGCAGCGCGGCGGTCGGCCACCGACTTCGGCAGGAGGAGGAAGTAGCGGCCCTTCTGCTTCATGCGGCCGGCCTCGGCCAGGGCCGGCTCGCCCGAGCCCCAGAAGAAGTCGCCGCGCACGACGCCTTTGATCGCGCTGCCGGTGTCCTGGGCCACCAAGAGGCGCTGCAGGGGCCGGTCGCTGGCCGGCCAGGTGGTGTCGAGAAAGACCGGCGCGCCGAGGGGCAGGTGTGAAGGGTCGACCGCCAGGCTGCGGCCGGCTGTCAGGGGAACGCCCTGGGCCCCGATCGGCCCCTCGCCTTCGATCTCGCGGAAGAAGATGAAGCGCCCGTTGCGGTGCATCAGCGTCTCGGCCTTATCCGGGTTGTCGCGCAGCCAGGTGCGGATCGACTGCATCGAGACGTCGCCGTCGAGCAGCTTCTCCCGGATCATGGCGCGCCCGATGGCATAGAAAGGCAGGCCGTTGGAAGCCGCGAAGCCGACCCGCTTGACCCGGCCGTCGGGCAGCCGGACGCGGCCGGAGCCCTGCACGTGGAGGAAGAAGACGTCGACCAGGTCGTCGGCCCAGAGCAGCTCCAGCTTCTGCCCGGAGAGTGCGCCGTTCTCGATCTCGGCGCGGCTGAAGTAGGGAACCAGACGGCTCTTGTCGACGCGTCCGACGATGCGTTCGCCCTCCAGGTCCGCGCGGAAATCCCCCAGGTTCACCGAGATCAGGTCGGCGGGCCGGGTGTAGACAGGGAAGCGGTAGCGGCCGTTCGGCCTGGTGTCGCCGCGGAGCTCGGCTTCGTAGTAGCCGGTGAAGAGCCCCTCGGTCTCGCCCTGGTCGCTGACCAGGAAGGGTGTGAACCAGGATTCGAAGAAGAGCCGTGCCGAGATGTCGTCGGTCACCGCCAGGCGTTCCAGGTCCTCGCAGATCGGCCGCCAGTCGGCGACCCGGCCGCCCAGGGCCGCGGGGCCAATGGCCTTGTCGTCGGGGCTGGAAAGCACCCGCCGGCAGGAGCGGCGCAGCGCCGGCAGGGCCTCGGCGACGGCGTCCACCTCCCAACCGGGCAGCGCCTCGAAGCCGACCGGCTCCAGAAGGGCCGCGGGCTTCGACGGCTCCGAAGGCGCGGGGGCCTCGGGCGGGGGCGCCTTTTCGCAAGCGGCGATCAGAAGCAGAGGCAGCGCGCCGGCCAGGATGAGGTGTCTCGAAGGGGAAAGCCGCTGCGGCCGTTGCCGTCTGGCCAAGAGCTCTGCTCCCGCGCCGGGGTCGATCAGTCCGGACTGCGCGTCGCGACCAGGGTCCAATTGGGGTCGCGGCTGCGGGTGTTGCGCGCGAAAGTCCAGAGGTCGGTGATCTGGGTGACGTCGCTGGGATCACCCTCGACGATGCGGCCCTCGGAGTCCTTCACGACGTTGATCTGCTCTGAGACGAAGCGCAGGGTGACGAACGCCGTCCGGTCCTGCAGCTCCGCATCCTCGATCTTGGCCTCCTTGATGCCGACCAGGGTGGTCTCCAGCGTCTGTTGAGCGGACTCGCGCTCGCGGATCGCCCCGGTGAAGTCGTCGAAGACGCTGTTGGACAGCAGCGGTCGCAGAGTCTTGCTGTCGCCATCGGCGAAGGCGGCAACGATCATCTCGAAGGCCGCCCGGGCACCTTCCACGAAGCTCGACTCGTCGAAGCCATGATCGGCCAGCTTGATTTGCGTCAAGCCGCCCGCCAGGGGATCCTCGGCGGCGCCATTCGCGGCCGCCGGCGCCTCGCCTTCGCGCCTGCCGCTTCGGCGGTCCGGCAGGTTGACGACCTTGTCGTTCCCCGAATCCTCGGGCGAGCGCTGCTGGAACGGATCGAAATCCCGCGGCTGCTCATGCCCGGTCCGGCGCCCGAGGACTCGTCGCAGCTGGAGGACCAGGAAGGCTGCCAAGGCGGCAAACAGGATGATTTCGAAAAACTGCAAATCGTTATCCATCAAGTATGAGTTTCGGGCCGGGCCGAAACAGCGCCCCTAGTCTCGGGACAGGGGTCCCTCCGATAGTGGCATCTGCGGGGATCTCCACATACATATAATACCGTCGCCGTAAAAAGCGACTCGATCCGGCCCGTATCCGGGCTGATCCTCATGGCGAGTGGTGCTTCCACTACACCATCGAGAAGGTAAATAAGCCGTTGCCGGTGAAAGGGCAAGGATGGGTCTGATCCTCTTTCTTTTGTTTCTTCTGGTCCCGCTGATCGAAATCGGTGTCTTTATCGAGGTCGGCGGCCTGATCGGGCTATTGCCGACGCTCGGCCTGATCCTGCTAACCGCCGTCCTGGGGACCTGGCAGCTCCGGGCGCAGGGCCTGTCCACCCTGGCCCGGGCCCGGCAGCAGATGGAGCAGGGCCAGCTGCCGGCCCAGGAGCTCTACGACGGCTTCTGCCTGATCATCGCCGGCGCGCTCCTGCTGACGCCCGGCTTCGTGACCGACGCCGTCGGCTTCGCGCTCTTCGTCCCGGCCTTCCGCCGGCTGCTGCGCCGGGTCATCGCCGAACGGATCAGGCTACGGACCGAAGTGCGGATGCGTCGGCAGGACGAGCGGGGATCCACCACCATCATCGAGGGCGAATTCCGCGAGGTCCCCGACGATCACGATCCCCTGCCGGGCCGCGGCGGAAAGCTCTAGATGAAAGCGGTATTCGGATTTGAAGCCGCTTCAGCTTCAAATCCTCCGGCCTAAGGGCCCGCCGGCCCGGTTGTTTCGCCCGGGCATCCATGTTAGCCAGACCGGCCCTCAAGGTCCGGGCCTTTCAATCTGGAGAGTTACATGACCGGGGACGATCAGGGCGGAGCGGCGCCAGACGCCCAGACCGCCACGCAACCTGGCGACAGCATCGAAGAGGCCAGCTTCAGCATCCGGGTTCAGTACCTGAAGGACTTTTCCTTCGAGAATCCCAGCGCGCCGGCGATCTACGCCAAACTGAGCCATCAGCCCGACATTTCGGTCAGCGTGGACGTCAATGCGCGGCCTCTCGAAGGCCGCATCTACGAGACCGTGCTCTCGGCCAACGTGGACGCGAAGTTTGACGACACGCAGGGATTCCTGATCGAACTGCAGTACTGCGCCCTGGTTCAGGTCTCGGATCAGGTCGGCCCCGAACATCTGGAGCCTTTGCTTCTGGTCGAGGTGCCGCGATTCCTCTTCCCCTTCGCCCGGAACCTGATCTCTTCGGCGACCCGGGACGGCGGCTTTCCGCCCCTGCTGGTCGCGCCGATCGATTTCAGCAAGCTCTATCTGCGCCACAAGGCCCAGCAAGGCCAGGCGGCCGCCCAGCCGGAAGGCCCGCAGCCGGAAAGCCAGCAATCGGAAGGTCAGCAGCCGCAAGCCCAGACCGCCGAGTGAGAGGCCGGCGCCTCAGCCCAGCCAGACCGGATCCTTCAGTCGCGCCAGCATGGCTTTGTGGGCGCGCAGCTCGTCTTCGCTCGGCGCATGGGGCCGCGGCGGGCGGACGATATCGGCCGCGGGCGCCGGACTCCCGCTCTGCCCGCCGCGGCGCTCGTTGAGCTCCAGACCCGGCTGCCGGCCACCGATCAGCTCGAGATAGACCTCGGCCAGCAACTGTGTGTCCAAGAGGGCGCCATGCAGGGTGCGCTGCGAGTTGTCGATCTCGAAGCGCCGGCAGAGCGCATCCAGGCTGACCTGGCTCCCGGGGAACTTGCGCCGGGCGATCGACACCGTATCGACGGTCCGGCTGCGCTCGATGGCCGGGCGGCCGAGCAGCGCCAGCTCCGCGTTCAGGAACTTCATGTCGAACTCGGCGTTGTGGATCACCAGCGTTGCGTCACCGATGAAGGCCAGGAACTCGTCCGCCATCTCGGCGAAAGGTGGAAACCCGGAGAGAAAATCGCGGCTGAGGCCGTGGATTTGGAAGGCCTCCTCCGGCATGTCGCGCTGCGGGTCGATGTAGCGCTGGAACTGCGCGCCGGTCTCGACGTGGTTGACCAGCTCGAGGCAGGCGATCTCAACGATGCGATGCCCGGCGCCAGGGTCCAGGCCCGTGGTCTCGGTATCCAAAACGATCTCACGCATGCCCCGGCCTCCGGTTTGGACGGCGTATCGGCGGCCAGCAGCGGCCCCTGCGCCCCGCCATCTTCCTAACCGCCCGGCGCAGGGCGCGCAAGGACAGGCCCTTGCCCAGCCCGGTCGGGATCACGAAGTCGGCGCGGCGGCGCTTCTCGGCGTCCGGCAGCTGCCGCGCCCGGATCTCGTCCAGGCGCTGCCGGGACATGCCGGGACGGCGCAGGACCCTTTGGGCCTGGATGAAAGCCGGCGCCGAGACCACCAGGACCGCATCGCAGCGGGCTTCTGCGCCGGTCTCGAAGAGCAGCGGGATGTCCAGCACCACTATGGTTGCGCGGCGGCGCGCCTGGCGGCGCAGGAAGGCCGCCTCCGCCTGCCGGACCTTGGGGTGCAGGATCGCCTCCAGGCGGCGCAGCGCCGACGGATCGCCGAAGACCCGCGCACCCAGGGCCTTGCGGTCGACCCGGCCCGCGGTGACCGTCTTGGGAAAGGCTCGGCGCACCGCTTTGATGGTCTCGGGATCCTTGGAGAGCAGGCGGTGCACTTCGGCGTCGGCATCGTGGACCGGCAAGCCAAGGCGGCGCAGCGCCTTGGCCGCGGTCGACTTGCCCATGGCGATCGATCCGGTCAGGCCCAGGATCACCACGGTCCTCAGGCTCCGAGCAGGAAGGCGCGCAACTCCGCGGTAACCTTCGGCGCCCGGCCGAACCAGGCCTCGAAGCCGGGCCGGGCCTGATGCAGCAACATGCCGAGGCCGTCGGCCACCGGGTTACCGCGGGCCCGAGCGGCCGCCAGCAACGGAGTCTCCAGCGGCGTGTAGACGATGTCGGTGACCAGGGACGCTCCGGGCAGCGACTCCAGCGCCAGGTCCAGGGGCGGCTGCCCTGCCATGCCGAGCGCCGTGGTGTTGACCAGCAGGCCCGCTCCTTCCAGGGCCTTCTTCCGCTCGGCCCAGGGCCAGACCCTGACCGGCGCCAGGCCCGGCGCCGCGAGCGCTTCGGCGAGCTCGTCGGCGCGGGCTTCGGTCCGGTTGCCAAGCCGAATTTCGGGCACCCCGAGGTCCTGCAGGGCGGCGATCACAGCGCGCGCCGCGCCGCCGGCGCCGAGGACCACCGCCGGGCCCGCCCCGGGCCGCCACTGCGGCGCCGTCTCGCGCAGGTTCTCGGCGAAACCGAAGGCATCGCTGTTGTCGCCCCGCAGGCGGCCGGCGTCGATCAGCACCGTGTTGACCGCGCCGATCCGCCGCGCCTGCGGCGTCACCTCCTCGCAGAGCGCAAGCAGGGACTCCTTGTGCGGCAAGGTCGCGTTGAAGCCCCGGAAGCCGAGATCGGCTAGGGCCCGCACCACCCGCTCCAGGGCCGCCGGCGGCGCGCCCAAGGGCAGGTAGGCGCCGTCGATGCCGTGGTGCTGCAGCCAGTAGCCGTGGAGCCTCGGTGAAAGGGAATGGCTGACCGGCCAGCCGAGCACGCCGGCAAGACGCGCCTTGCCGCTGAGGATCATTCCGGGATCACCCCGTGGTTGCGCAGCATGTCGAGCAATGGCAGCAGCGGCAGGCCGAGGATGCCGAAGAAGTCGCCGGAGATGGACTGAAAGAGCTGGATGCCCCGGCCTTCGAGCTGGTAGGCGCCGACCGAGCGCAGGGCCGCTTCGCCGACTTCGGAAAGGTAGCCTTGGATCGCCGCCTCACCGAGCGGCCGCATGGTCAGCTCAGCGCGGTCCCGGTGGTGCCAGATCCGGGCACCGTCGCGCAGCAGGCAGAGCACGGTCAGCAGATGGTGCGTCCGGCCGGACAGGCGGCGCAGGTGCTCGGCCGCACCCGCCAGGTCGGCAGGCTTGTCGAACCAGGCGCCGTCGCAGACCAGCATCTGATCGGCGCCGAGCACCAGCGCGCCCGGAAAGCGGGGTGCGACCCGCTGCGCCTTGAGCGCCGCGAGGGCCTCGGCGACCTCGAAGGCATCGGCGCCCTCGGCCTTCATCGCCAGCTTGACCTCGTCCTCGTCGACCGCCGCCGGCGCCGCCTCGAAGGGCACGCCCGCCGCCTCCAGCAGGCGCTGGCGCGAGGCGCTGCCCGAGGCCAGGACCAGCTTGGTCGACGTCATCGCCAGGCCTTCCGAGGAGTATTCATGTCTGCTCCTGATGCTCGCCGAGGTGGGTCAGGATCGAGGCCGCGGTCTCCTCGATCGAGCGCTTGGTGACGTCGATCACCGGCCAGCCGTGCTTGGCGCAGAGTCGCCGGGCGAAGGCGACCTCCGCGCGCACGATATCCGGGTCGACGTAGTCGGTGGCCTGGTGCCCATGACCCGAGATGAGCCGCAGGCGGTTGCGGCGGACCTGGACCAACCGCGCCGGGTCCTTGGTCAGGCCGATGATCAGCGGCTGCTCCGCGGCCAGGAGCTCCTCGGGCATGGGGCAGTTCGGGACCACGGGAATGTTGGCCGCCTTGATTCCCCGATTGGCGAGATAGAGACAGGTCGGGGTCTTCGAGGTCCGCGAGACGCCGACCAGAACCACGTCGGCCTCGTTGAGCCCCATGACCCCTTGGCCGTCATCATGGCTGAGGGCGAAGTTCATGGCGTCGATGCGGCTGAAGTACTCTGCGTCGAGCATGTGCTGCAGGCCGGGACGGCCCGTCATCTCGACCCCGAAAGTCGCAGCCAGGACATGGATCACCGGATCGAGCACCGGAATGCAGGGCACGCCGATCCGCCGACAGGCCTCGAGCAGGCTGGAGCGCAGCGTGTCGTTGACCAGCGTGAAGAGGACCGGGCCGGGATTGGCCTCGATCGCAGCCGCGACCTTCTGCATCTGGCCCGGTGTGCGGATCAGGCTCCAGACGTGCTCCAGCGGCTCTACGCCCTCGAACTGCACCAGGCAGGCCCGGGCGACGGAATGGATGGTCTCGCCGGTCGCATCTGAGACCAGATGAAGGTGATGGGTGGTCATCCCTCTGCCTCGGTTATTCATCTCGAAGGATCAAAGGTGGGGATATCAGCGCCATCCCGGGGTGGCCACTCGATTCCATGCAGGCTCGCCGACCTTTCGTCCAGCGCCTGCGTCTCGACCCACCAATCCGTCCTGCCTTGGGGAAAACCGCAGATTGGGTAAGGCATGCCGACACGGCCGTCCCGAAGTTCCCCGCAATTCCCCTGGGCCGGAACCTATGGGACTCCGGGCAAGGAGAGGCTGTTTTCCACAAGCTGATCCGATATGCCAACGCGAAGAAGCGTGACCCGGCGGCTGGCTTGGGGTACCTGCGTGGATAACACACAATCCCCGCTGTCCACAGACCCAACAACCACTTCCCTGATTCCTTAAGATTCTTATTTTGAAGTGTAACCACCAGCCGGAGAGCGCGAACCGTGGACGAAGTCCCTGCCCGAGCCGACGACAAGCCTTTGCTCGAAACCCTTGCGGGCCGGACCTCGGAGCGCCTGCCGATCTGGCTGATGCGCCAGGCCGGGCGCTACCTGCCGGAGTATCGGGAAGTGCGGGCCAAGGCCAAGAACTTCATCGACTTCTGCTTCCGCCCCGACCTGGCGGCGGAGGCCACCCTGCAACCCCTGCGGCGCTTCGACCTGGACGCGGCCATCGTGTTCTCCGACATCCTGGTCGTGCCTTTGGCGCTGGGACAGAAGGTCTGGTTCGAAGAGGGAAAGGGTCCGCGCCTCGAGGCGATCCGGGAGCCGGTGGACCTCTCGGTGCTCTCTGCGGACGATCTCGAAGCCCGGCTTGCCGCCGTCTACGAGACCCTTGAGGTCGTCGCGGCCGAGCTGCCAGCCGGCAGGGCGCTGATCGGCTTCGCCGGCGCGCCCTGGACTCTCGCCAGCTACATGATCGAGGGCCAGACCAGCCGCGATTTCGCCCAACTGAAGCGCTTCGCCTACGGCCGGCCGGAGGCCTTCGGGCATCTGCTGGACCTGCTGGTCGAGGCGGTCGCGCGGCATCTTGTCGCTCAGGTCCGTGCCGGGGCGGAGGTGGTGCAGATCTTCGATTCCTGGGCCGGCGTGCTGCCGGAGCCGGAGCTCAAGGCCTGGAGCCTGGCGCCCATGGCTGAAATAGCCCGCCGGTTCAGGGCGGACTGCCCTGACGTGCCGGTCATCGCCTTTCCCCGCGGCGCCGGTCTCTCCTATGCCGCCTTCGCCGAGAGCGGCGGCTTCGATGCGCTCGGCCTGGACACAACCGTGCCGCTGGGCTGGGCGGCGGAGCGGCTGCAACCCAAGGCCGTGGTCCAGGGCAACCTGGATCCCGTAAAGCTCTTGGTTGGCGGGGGCGCGCTGGCCCGGGGAGTCGATTCGGTCCTGGAGACCCTGGGGCCGCAGCGGCTGGTCTTCAATCTGGGGCACGGTGTGCTTCCGGAGACGCCGCCCGAGCACGTTGCGGAGCTGGTCGCCCGGGTTCGCGGCGGGCCAGCCTGAGGCCGCGGCGCGCGCCTTCGGAGAGATCGGAAGATGGCCAAGACCGCGGTGGTGCTGTTCAACCTGGGCGGACCCGATGGGCCCGAGGCGGTTCGACCCTTTCTGTTCAACCTCTTCAACGATCCGGCGATCATCGGCCTGCCCCAGCCCCTGCGTTGGCTGCTGGCGCAGCTGATCTCGCGCCGCCGGGCACCGATCGCCCGGGAGATCTACCAGCATCTCGGCGGCGGCTCGCCGCTGCTGCCGAACACCGAGGCCCAGGCGACCGCTCTCGAAGAGGCGCTTGGCGCGGACGCCGGCGGAGACGAGGCGAAGGTCTTCATCGCGATGCGTTACTGGCATCCGATGAGCGATGCGACGGCACAGGCGGTGCGCGACTTCGGCCCGGATCGGATCGTCCTGCTGCCGCTTTATCCGCAGTTCTCGACCACCACGACCGGATCCTCGACCAAGGACTGGTTTCGCGCTGCCCGTGCCGCCGGGTTGCGGGCGCCGACCCGCGTCCTCTGCTGCTATCCGCAGGATCCCGGCTTCGTCGCCGAGGCGGCAGCGCTTTTGACCAAGGCGCTGGATCAGGCTGCCGAATCGGGCGGCCGTTTCCGGGTCCTGTTCTCGGCCCATGGCCTGCCGAAGAAGATCGTCGCCGGGGGCGATCCCTACCAATGGCAGGTCGAACAGTCGAGCGCCGCTGTGGTGGCAGCGCTCGGCGCGCGCGCCCAGGGCATGGACTGGCTGGTCTGCTATCAGAGCCGGGTCGGTCCGCTGGAGTGGATCGGGCCGGCGACCGAGGACGAGATCCGCCGTGCCGGTGCCGAGGGCCTCGGCGTTGTCCTGGTGCCGATTGCCTTCGTCTCGGAGCATTCCGAGACCCTGGTCGAGCTCGATATCGAGTACCGGGAACTGGCCGAGGAGGCGGCGGTGCCGCTTTATCTCAGGGTCCCCACGGTCGGCGCCGGCGCGCCCTTCGTTGCCGGTCTGGCCGGCCTTGTCCGGCGGTCGCTGGACGGCAAGGATGGGGCCACGGCGCCGGCCGAGGGGCGGCCGCTCTGCCCGGCCGAGTTCGGGCGCTGCGCCTGCCGCGAGGCGGCGGAGGCTTGATCCGGGATGCTTCTGGTGAGGGGCGAGGAGCGAGGCAGGGATGGAAGGATTTCTCGGCGGGGCCTATTCCTGGGTCAAGGCGCTGCACGTCATCAGCGTGATCGCCTGGATGGCGGGCATGCTCTACCTGCCGCGGCTCTACGTCTATCATTGCGCGGCCGAGCCGGGCTCGGTCCAGTCGGAGACCTTCAAGGTGATGGAGCGCCGCCTGCTGCGCGCGATCCTAAACCCGGCCATGGTCGCGTCCTGGCTCTTCGGACTGATGCTGGTGGCGCACCTCGGGGCCTGGGACCAGGGCTGGATGCTCGCCAAGTTCGCCTGCCTGTTCGCCATGCAGGTGGTCCATGCGGGCTACGCCCGCTGGCGCCGGCAGTTCGAGACGGACGACAACCGTCATTCGGACAAATTCTATCGAATGATGAACGAAATACCGACTGTTCTTCTGGTCGTTATCGTTATTCTCGTCATTGTTCAGCCGTTCTGACGGATCACGCTATGGTCACTTGACTTCCGAGGGACCCATCGTTATCTGAAAGACATAACGGTCCATCTGGCCGAAAAAACGGCCAATCCCAGAGACAAAGCTCCGCGTTTCCTGTTCGGCTGCCACGGCTGTGGGTTCCCGTCCCGGAATGGCGGATCGGCCCCGAAGCGGATCTTGCCGTGACGGGTGACGGACTATCAGGCGCCCCCTTGCGACAGCGGTCATCATTATGAACCTGCAAGAGCTGAAATCGAAGAGCCCCGCCGACCTCCTGGACTACGCCGAGGAGCTCAACATCGAGAACGCGAGCAACCTGCGCAAGCAGGACATGATGTTCGCGATCCTCAAGCAGCTGGCCGAGAACGAGGTCGCGATCTACGGATCCGGGGTGCTGGAGGTCTTGCAGGACGGCTTCGGATTCCTGCGTTCGCCGGAGGCCAACTACCTGCCCGGGCCGGACGACATCTACGTCAGCCCCAGCCAGGTCCGGCGCTTCGGCCTGCGCACCGGCGACACCGTCGAGGGACAGATCCGCTCGCCCAAGGACGGCGAGCGCTATTTCGCTCTGCTGAAGATCAACTCGATCAATTTCGACCCGGTCGAAAAGGCGCGCCACCGGATCAACTTCGACAACCTGACCCCGCTCTATCCGGACGACAAGCTCAGCCTCGAGGTCGAGAATACCGACAGCAAGGACCTGACCTCGCGGGTCATCGATCTGACGGCGCCCCTGGGCAAGGGGCAGCGCGCCCTGATCGTAGCCCCGCCGCGCACCGGCAAGACGATGATCCTGCAGAACATCGCCCATTCCATCGCCGCCAACCATCCGGAGGTCTACCTGCTGGTCCTGCTGATCGACGAGCGGCCGGAGGAAGTGACCGACATGGCCCGCTCGGTCAAGGGCGAGGTCGTCAGCTCGACCTTCGACGAGCCGGCATCGCGCCACGTCGCGGTGGCCGAGATGGTGATCGAGAAGGCCAAGCGCCTGGTCGAGCACAAGCGCGACGTGGTGATCCTGCTGGACTCCATCACCCGCCTGGCGCGGGCCTACAACACCGTTGTCCCGAGCTCGGGCAAGGTCCTGACCGGCGGCGTGGACGCCAACGCCCTGCAGCGGCCGAAGCGCTTTTTCGGCGCGGCCCGCAACATCGAAGAAGGCGGATCTCTGACCATCATCGCCACCGCGCTGATCGACACCGGCAGCCGTATGGACGAGGTCATCTTCGAGGAGTTCAAGGGCACCGGCAACTCGGAGATCGTGCTCGACCGGAAGCTGGCCGATAAGCGCACCTTCCCGGCCATCGACATCGGCAAGTCCGGCACCCGCAAGGAGGAGCTTCTGGTCGACCGCGGCACGCTGTCGAAGATGTGGGTCCTGCGCCGCATCCTGATGCCGATGGGCGTCACCGATTCCATCGAGTTCCTGGTCGATAAGCTCAAGAGCACGAAG
>JAAUXY010096068.1_pt1 | contig 15424 bp, 13 predicted proteins | sample 7278121 | NCBI WGS metagenome assembly JAAUXY01 (sample SAMN14350117, study PRJNA611818) | marine sediment metagenome | isolation source: surface marine sediment (1.8m) | place: French Polynesia: Moorea | collected 2018-08 | reverse complement strand
CGGTTTCTCGGGATGCGCATCACGCCGCTGAACCGGCGGCGGCTCGACAACTTCAAGGCCAACAAGCGGGGCTACTGGTCCTTCTGGATCTTCATCCTGTTGTTCGTCGGCAGCCTGTTCGCCGAGTTCATCGCCAACGACAAGCCGATCCTGATCCGCTATGACGGCGACTTCTACGCGCCGGTGTTCAAGGCCTATCCGGAGACCACCTTCGGCGGCGATTTCCCCACCGAAGCGGCCTATGACGACCCCTACGTCACCGAGCTGATCGAGGCCAGAGGCTGGATCCTGTGGCCGCCGGTGCGCTACAGCTACCGGACCACGGTGCGCGACCTGGAGGGGCCGGCGCCGTCGGCGCCCAGCGCGCGCAACTGGCTGGGCACCGACGACCAGGCCCGCGACGTCACGGCGCGCCTGATCTACGGCTTCCGCGTTTCGGTCCTGTTCGGGATGGTTCTGACCGTTCTAAGCACCATCATCGGCGTGGCTGCGGGCGCCGTGCAGGGCTATTTCGGCGGCTGGGTCGATCTCTTGTTCCAGCGCTTCATCGAGATCTGGAGCAGCATGCCGACGCTATACTTGCTGATCATCATCTCCAGCATCCTGGTGCCCGGCTTCTGGACGCTCCTGGGGATCCTGCTGCTGTTCAGCTGGATGTCTCTGGTCGGCGTGGTCCGTGCCGAGTTCCTGCGCGCGCGCAATTTCGACTATGTCCGGGCGGCCCGGGCGCTGGGCGTGCGCAACGTCGCGATCATGTTCCGCCATCTCCTGCCGAACGCCATGGTGGCCACGGTCACCTTCCTGCCCTTCATCCTGAGCGGCTCGGTGGTCTCGCTCACCTCGCTCGATTTCCTGGGCCTCGGCCTGCCGCCGGGATCGCCCTCGCTGGGCGAGCTCTTGCAGCAGGGCAAGGGCAACCTGCAGGCGCCCTGGCTCGGCGTTACCGCATTCTTCGTGATCGCGGTCATGCTCAGCCTCTTGGTGTTCATCGGCGAGGCGGTGCGCGACGCCTTCGACCCACGGAAGACGTTTAGGTAGCGGTCAGCCAACAGCCATCAGCCGTCAGCCAAGGAACTTACAAGCGTGCAGGATTTCCGGAAGATCAGAGTCTGGCAGAAGGCACATCAGCTGACGCTCGACATCTACGACGCCACATCGGACTTCCCGCAGTCGGAACGATACGGTCTGACGAGTCAGATGCGGAGGTCTGCTGTCTCTGTGCCGGCAAACATCGTCGAGGGACGGGCGCGCGGTGGTGATGCGGAATTCAGGCGGTTCCTGCAAATCGCTTTTGGCTCGGCCGCCGAGCTGGAGTATCTGCTTCTTCTTGCGAGAGATCTGTCCTTGCTCAACGCTGATCGTCATCGGCATACAACCCAGTTGGTGGAAGAGGTCAAACGCATGCTGGCGACATTCATCAAAAAGCTGAAAGCTGAGAGCTGACCGCTGATGGCTCCGCGCAACACACGGGAAACTCTCCTCGCCGTCCGCGACCTGTCCGTCAGCTTCTCGGTCTCGGGCCAGGAGGTGCAGGCGGTCAAGGGGGCATCCTTCGAGATCGCGCCGGGCGAGACCGTGGCGCTGGTGGGCGAGAGCGGTTCGGGCAAGTCCGTCACCGCGCTCTCGGTCCTGCAGCTCTTGCCCTATCCCAAGGCCTTCCATCCGTCGGGGTCCGTTCGGTTCAAGGACCGGGAGCTGATGGCCGCCGAGGAGCGCCTGCTGCGCGAGGTGCGCGGCAACGAGATCGCCATGATCTTCCAGGAGCCGATGACCTCGCTGAACCCGCTGCATTCGATCGAGCGGCAGATCAACGAAACCCTGACCCTGCACAAGGGTCTCACTCGCGAGGCGGCGCGGCTGCGCACGCTGGAGCTTCTGGACCTGGTCGGGATCCGCGACGCGGAGCGCCGGCTCGGCGCCTATCCGCACGAGCTCTCGGGCGGTCAGCGTCAGCGGGTAATGATCGCCATGGCGCTGGCCAACGAGCCAGACCTGCTGATCGCGGACGAGCCGACCACGGCACTCGACGTCACGATCCAGGCCCAGATCCTCAAGCTCCTGCGGGAGCTGCAGGAGAAGCTCGGCATGGCGATGCTGCTGATCACCCACGATCTCGGCATCGTGCGCAAGATGGCCCGGCGTATCTGCGTCATGAAAGACGGTGAGATCGTCGAGCAGAACGCGACGGAAGAGATCTTCGGCCGCCCGCAGCATCCCTACACCCAGCACCTTCTGGCGGCGGAGCCGAAAGGGCGGCCTGAACCGGTGGCGGCGGACGCGGCCGAGGTGATGGCCGCGGACGACCTCAGGGTCTGGTTCCCGATCAAGAAGGGCGTGCTGAAGCGCACGGTCGGCCATGTCAAGGCGGTGGACGGCATCACGCCGGTCGTGCGGGCCGGCCAGACGCTCGGGATCGTCGGCGAGAGCGGCTCGGGCAAGACCACGCTGGGCCTCGGCCTCTTGCGCCTGCTCTCGAGCGACGGGCCGATCCGCTTCGACGGGCAGCAGATCCAGGGCCTCTCGTTCAAGGAACTCCGCCCGCTCCGGCGGCAGATGCAGATCGTCTTCCAGGATCCTTTCGGCAGCCTGTCGCCGCGCATGTCGGTCGGCCAGATCGTCGAGGAAGGTCTGCAGGTGCACAAACTCGGCGGCACCGCGGAGGAGCGCGACACGCTGATCGTCCAGGCGCTCACCGAGGTCGGGCTCGATCCCGACGACCGGCACCGTTACCCGCACGAATTCTCCGGCGGCCAGCGCCAGCGGGTGGCGATCGCCCGGGCCATCGTGCTGAAGCCCCGGCTGGTTGTGCTGGACGAACCGACCTCGGCGCTCGACATGTCGGTGCAGGCCCAGATCGTCGAGCTGTTGCGCCAGCTGCAGGCCGATCACGACCTCGCCTATCTGTTCATCAGCCACGACCTCAAGGTGGTGCGCGCCATGGCGCACGACATCATCGTCATGCGCGACGGCCGGGTGATCGAGCAGGGGCCGGCCGACCAGATCTTCGACCGCCCGCAGGATCCCTACACCCAGGCGCTGATGGCCGCGGCCTTCGAGCTGGAAGCGGTCGAGACCGGCGTGGTCAGGATGTAAGGGCGCGTCCGTCGATGGCCCTCCTCTTCATCAGCAACATGGACGAGCCCGAGGCGTGGCGGAGGGAGCTCGCGGCGCGGATCGACGGGCTGGACTTTCGCCTCTGGCCCGAGACCGGCCCGGTGGAAGAGATCGACTTCGCGCTGGTCTGGAAGCCCAAGCCCGGCCTCTTGGCGGGCTTTCCCAGGCTCAAGCTGATCCAGTCACTGGGCATGGGCGTCGACCACATCTTCGAAGACCCGGAGCTGCCCGCGGGCGTGCCGGTGGCGCGCATCGTCGATCCGGACATGGCCAGCCAGATGAGCGCCTGGGTGCTCCTGGAGGTACTGCGCCATCACCGCATGGCCGACGCCTATGCGGCGCAGCAGCGCGACCATGTCTGGCGCATGCGCGGCCTGCCCGACGCGAGCCAAACCACGGTGGGCATCATGGGGCTGGGCGTGCTCGGGGCGGACGCGGCGCGGAAGCTGGCGCACGTCGGTTTCAGGGTGACCGGCTGGAGCCGCAGCGCCAAGTCCATCGAGGGCGTCACCTGCTTTCATGGCGGCCTGGGCTTCGTCGAGTTCCTTGCCGGCGCCGATATCCTGGTCTGTCTGCTGCCGCTCACGGCCGAGACCGAGGCCATCATCAATGCCGAGACGCTGGCGGTGCTGCCGGAGGGGGCGTTCGTGATCAACTGCGCCCGGGGCGGACACCTGGTCGAGGAGGATCTGCTCGCGGCGATCGAGCGTGGCCATGTCGCGGGCGCCGCGCTCGACGTGTTCCGGAGCGAGCCGCTGCCGGACGACCATCCCTTCTGGGACCACCCCAAGATCCGCGTCTATCCGCATGTCGCCGCCATCACCAACCCGCGCACGGCGGCGGACCAGGTCGCGGACAACTATCGCCGGATGGTCGCGGGACAGCCGTTCCTGAACCTGGTCGACCCGGCCCGCGGCTACTAGCCGAACAACCTCTGGGCGGTAACCATTCGCCTGTGCGCCGGACATCCGCGCGGGCCTCGGCTCCGTATGACCAGTACGGACCATAGGGAGCAGAGCCGCGTGGAAACTGTGCTTGATCTCGTCCGGGAATATGGCGTCCTGAGCTATGCTCTGCTGTTCGCCTACTGCGCGTCCAAGAGCGGCGCGCTGCCGCTGTTTGCCGGATATGCGGCCCAGGCCGGGGCGCTCGAGGTCGGCGTTGTGGCGGCGGCGGTCTTCGCCGGCGGCTATCTCGGGGACGAGATCCGGTTCCACTTGGTGCGGCGGTATGGCATCGGCGCCATCGAAGCCCGCCCGCGTTTTGCGCGCGCCCTGGCAACGGCCCGCGGGCTGCTCGAGCGCTACGGCGTCGCCTACATGTTCCTGTACCGCTATCCGAAGGGCATGCGGACCATCGGCGCGCTGCCGGTCGGCTTGACGGACATCCCCTGGTTGCGGTTCACGGCGCTGAACGCCTGCTCGGCGGGGCTCTGGACGGTGCTGCTCGTCGGCGCGGGATATCTCTTCGGCGCGACCATCGAGCAGGCCGTCGCAAGCGGCTGGGGCGCCTGGAGCGTGGCCCTCCTCGCTATGTTCTTGCTGGGCTTTTTCTTCGCCTGGCGGCGCGTGTCGCGAGTGGCGTCGGCGACCACGCCTTAGAGCAGACCCGGTCAGCCCGTCCCGCCGGTCCGGGCGCGGCTGCCCTGTCCCGCCTGGATGATGAGCTGGGCGAATTCGTTGAGAAACACCGAGCCGGTAACCGTGCGCTGGATCAGGACGTTGCGCCGGTCGTGCTCGTCGATCTTGCGGCGCACCAGCCCCAGCTGGCAGAGCCGGTCCAGCGCCCGGGTCACCGCGGGTTTCTGCAGATTGAGGGTCTGGGCGAGCCCGCGCACCGTGGCCGGCGCCTGGTCGCGATAGATCACCAGCAGGATCGCCATCTGTCGCGCCGTGAGGTCAGGGGTGTCGGCGCGCACGCTGGCCACCAAGGCCCCGCGCCAGATGCTCAATGCCTGGCTTACGTCCATGGACACCGGCACCGACTCCTCGCCGAGCTGTTTCGAGAGCGAGCCGAAGAAACCGCCCCCCGGCCGGCCGGAAACGGTCTGCTGTTTCGGGTTGAGATAAGGCCGCTTCGACATGTCTCAGTCCTCCCCCTGCTTGCGCCTGCTCACGCGTTCCTCGATCGCCGCAAAAAGTGCCCGAATGCCCATGGCCTCGCCCCCTTCCGGCCGGCCGGGACGGCTGGTCGTGTTCCACGCCATGATGTCGAGATGGGCCCACGGCGTCTCCGGGCTGACGAATTCCTGCAGGAACAAGGCGGCGGTGATCGCCCCGGCGAAGCCGCTTTCCGCCGCGTTGGTGATGTCGGCGGTCTTGCCGTCGATCATCTGCCGGTAGCCCGGCCACAACGGCAGGCGCCAGAGCGGATCCCGCTGGTCCTTCGCGTGCGCCAGGAGATCCTCGGCAAGGGCGTCGTCGTTGCTGAACAGGCAGGGCACTTCGGTGCCGAGCGCCACCCGGGCCGCGCCCGTCAAGGTCGCGAAGTCGAGCAACAGATCGGGGTTTTCGCGGTCCGCCTCGGCGAGCGCATCGGACAGGATGACCCGGCCTTCGGCGTCCGTGTGGCCGATCTCGATGGTGATGCCCTTGCGGCTGGTGATCACGTCCAGGGGCCGCATGGCGTCGCCGGCGACGCTGTTCTCCACGGCCGGAATCAACACGCGCAATCTCACTGGCAGGCCCGCATCCATGATCATGTGGGCGAGGCCCAGCACATGGGCGGCCCCGCCCATGTCCTTCTTCATGAGTTTCATGCTGCCCGACGGCTTGAGGCCCAGCCCGCCGGTATCGAAGCACACGCCTTTGCCGACCAGGGTGATCTTTGGGTGGCTGGTGCGGCCCCAGGTCAGATCGATCAGCCGCGGCGCCCGCGGACCGCGCGCTGCGGCGGCGCGTCCCACCGCGTGGATGGCCGGATAGCCTTTCTTGAGCAGCTCGTCGCCCGCGATCACGCGACAGCGCGCCTTATGGCGCCGGGCCAGCCCTTGGGCGGCCTCGGCCAGATCGCCCGGACCCATGTCCGATGTCGGCGTGTTGATCAGGTCGCGGGCCAGGAAGATCGCCTCGGCTGTGCGTTCGACAGCCGCCCGGTCAGCGCCCTTCGGCCACACCAGCGTGGCAAAATCGCGTCTTCCGGTGGTGCGCGATTTCCCCTTGTCGCCCGATTGGCCCGATTTGTAATGGTCGAAGCGGTAGGTGCCGACGGCCCAGGCGAGGGCTGCCCGGCTTGCCGTCGCCGGCTCGAGGTCCGCATCGATGCGATAGATCCCGCGGCGTCCGGCCGGAATCGGGAGACGGGCGGCCAAGCCGCCCCAGTCGAAGAACCCGTCGGGCTTGCCGTCGTCGATGCCCGCGACGACCCGGGTGAATTCGCCGCGGCCATTCGGCACCAGGGCATGGGTGCCGGGCTCCGCGGCGAACCCGGTCGCGGCGATCCACTTGCGGACGCTCGCTGTCTGCGACTTGAGCCACGGGGCCAGGCCGTCCGGCGCAAGCGGTGTGATCGGCAGCGCGCGCGCGCCTCCGCGCGAGGTCAGATAATCGGGCACGGAAAAAGAACCGCTCCGAGCTTGCGACACATGCGGTAACCATGACGAGGTTCGATTGGATTGAAAAGACCAATCGACCCCTGACGCTTGCATCCGGCAACGGCTTGCCCTCCAATAGCGCAAAAACAGGTGTCCTCATACGACGCTCCGGGAGGGGCTCACCCATGGCCGATCTGAAGATCTACTTGGGCAACAAGAATTATTCGTCCTGGTCGCTGCGCGGCTGGCTGATGGTGAAAGCCACAGGGGCGGCCTTCGAAGAGGAAGTCATTCCGCTGAATGAGCGGGAGACTCGGGAGACCATTCTGAAATACTCGCCGTCGGGACGGGTTCCCGTGCTCCACCATGGCAACCGGCGAATCTGGGACACCCTTGCAATCGGCGAATACCTCAACGAGCAGATGCCCGAGGCTCTGCTGTGGCCCGCCGATGTAAACGCCCGGCGGCTGGCGCGCTCGGTCGCAGCGGAAATGCACTCCGGCTTTGCCGCGTTACGCGCCAACATGCCGATGAACATCCGGCGCTCGGCGCCCGGCAAGGGCATGACGCCGGATGTCCAGCAGGACATCAATCGAATCAACGCCATCTGGCGCGACAGCCGCCAGTGGATGGTGGAGAACAAGCCCAAGGGCGACGAAGGGTTTCTGTTCGGCACGTTCTCGATCGCCGACGCCATGTACGCGCCGGTGGTGACCCGCTTCGTCACCTATGCGGTCGACGTGGACGAGAGCTGCCGCACCTACATGGAAACGGTGCTCGCTCTCCCGGCGATGAAGGAGTGGAGCAAGGCCGCCGGCGATGAGCCCCAGATCATCGAGGAAGAAGAAGTCTGAAGCGGCGCCAATCCGATCGGTCTTGTCCACCAGCAAATGAACCAAGCTGGGCCGCGCCCTTAGCGAGCCTCGTCCTTCGAGATGCCGCCTTCATCCGGAAGAGGCCTGCAAGGCCGTCTCGAAGGAGAAGGCGGCTCCTCGGGATGAAGACCGATCCCCCCTGCTGTTCGGGGTGGCGTTATTCCGCCGGCGCGGGCCTGCTCTCGGGCGCGGGAAGGTCCGACAGCAGGCCGATCTCGCTGTAGTACCGGGCGGCGCCGGGATGAAGGGGAATGGCGACGCCGTCGATGGCATTCTCCAGGAGGATCTGTTTGCCCTTCGGGTGGCCACGATCGAGGAGCTTGCGGGTGGTGTCGTGCCAGAGGGACCGCGTGAGCGCGTAGACCAAGTCCTCCTCGATCGCCGCCGAGGTCACCCATTGGGCCCCAACGGTCACCGTCTCCGCCCCGGCAACGCCTTCATAGATGTCGGCATCGATCCGGCCGCGCGCAAAGAATCGGTAGCGCTTGATCAGCGCATCGGCCTTGTCTCCGGCGATGGAAACCAGGCGGATTTCGGTCCGGCGCGCCAGGTCCTGCACGGCGCCGGCAGGCGCGCCGGCAACAAAAAACATGCCGTCGAGCTTGCCCTCGGCCAAGAGATCGCTGGCCGGCCCGGGTTTCACATAGCTGGCCTTAATGTTTCTGCGGCTCAACCCATAGGCGCGGAGGATGATCTCGGCATCGACCAGGGTACCGGATCCTTCCTCGCCCACCGCGACCCGCTTGCCTTTGAGATCGGCGACGCTCTTGATGCCGGAATCCGCACGCACCACCAAGTGGACGCTTTCGGGGTACAAATTGGCGATGGCCCGCAAGTCGTCCAACGGTTTCTTCTTGCGGTAGATGCCTGTGCCGCTGAACGCCCAGAAAGCGACGTCCGCCTGGGACAGGCCCGATTCGATCGTGCCCTTGGCCACGGCCTCGACATTGGCCACCGAGCCCGTGGTCGAAATCGCTGCGGCGATCAGACCGGGGACACCGCAACTGCCACCGTCTTCGCAGGCGCGCGAGCCCGGCGGGCTGCTCACCGCATTGGCGATCAGGCCGCCGATCGGGAAGTAGGTGCCGCCGGTGGATCCGGTGGCGATCCGAAAGAAACCCGTTTCCTGGGCCGCGAGCCCCCAGGCACCGCACGCGAGAGCCAATCCCAGCGCAATAGCCGGGATCCGAGAGAGCCAATGCCGGCGCGGTTCGCTCGCGTTCATCACCGCCCTATATGGGTCACCGCGCTTTTCTTTTAGCACGGCCGGGGCGGCCGGTGCGGACCTTTTACGGCTGGGCCGACATGCGGGATGGCAGGTAGGTGGCGATCTCGGGGAAGGCCACCAACATGACCACGCCGATCATCAGAACCAGGAAGAACGGCAGCGCGCAGCGCGCGATATAGAGGATGTTCCGCCCGGTCAATCCCTGCAGTACGAACAGGTTGAAGCCCACCGGCGGCGTAATCTGCGACATCTCCACCACCAGCACCACATAGATGCCGAACCAGATGGTGTCGATGCCGGCCGCCTGGACCATGGGCAGGATGACGGCGGTAGTCAGCACCACCACCGAGATGCCGTCCAGAAAGCAGCCCAGCACGACGAAGAAAATGGTGAGCGCGAACAGCAGCATGTACGGCGAGAGCTGCATGGACGCGATCCATTCCGCGAGGATGCGCGGGATGCCGGTGAATCCCATGGCCACGGTCAGGAAGGCCGCACCGGCCAGGATGAAGGCGATCATGCAGGAGGTGCGGGTCGCCCCCATGAGGCCGGCAATGAAGGTCTCGCGGTTGAGCGTCCCCGACCACCAGGAGAGGATCAGCGCCAGCAGCACGCCCACCGCCGCCGCATCCGTCGGCGAGGCCATCCCGGAATAGATCGAGCCGATCACGCCGAGGATCAAGCCGATCACGGGCAGCAGCCGCCGGGACTCGTAGAGGCGCTGCCAGAAAGACATGCGGATCACGGTCCGTGGCACCTTGTCCCGGTTCAGGACCGCCCAGATGGCCACATAGCCCATGAACATGACGATCAGCATCACCCCGGGCAGCACGCCCGCGATGAACAGCCGCGCGATCGATTCCTCGATGGCGACGCCGTAGACGATCAGGATGATCGACGGCGGGATCAACAGGCCAAGCGTGCCGGACCCGGCCAGCGTGCCGATGCTCATGCCCTCGTCATAGCCCTGCTTTCGCAGCTCGGGCAGGGACATCTTGCCGATCGTGGCGCAGGTCGCCGCCGACGACCCCGAAACCGCGGCGAAGATGCCGCAGCCGAGGATGTTCACATGCATGAGCCGCCCGGGCAGGCGAGTGATCCAGGGCGCCAGTCCGGTGAACATGTCCTCCGAGAGGCGCGAGCGGAACAGGATCTCGCCCATCCAGATGAACATGGGCAGCGCGGCCAGCGCCCAGGAGTTGCTTGCGCCCCAGATGTTCGAGGCGAGATTGGTGCCGACGGGGACATCGGTGAAGAGCGCCAGACCGAAGAAGCCCACACCCAGAAGCGAGAAGGCGACCCAGATGCCGCTGCCGAGCAGGCCGAACAGAATGACGACCAGAAGGATGGAGAGAAGCGCCTGTTCCACAGCCGCTCCTATCGACCCGGTGGCACGTGCGTCTCCGACTCGCCCCCGGTCAGGAGCGCCTGGGCGGCCGCCTCGTAGCTCGGCTCCGCGCCGCGCAGGACGCAGACGAATTCGTCCACCAGGGCGATGGTGACGATGATCGCCCCCAACGCCAGAGACGACTGCGGGATCCACAGCGGCACCGGCACCATGCCGAAGGAAAGATCACCGAACTCCAGCGACTCCAGCGTCAGATTGACCGCGTAGAATGCGAAGTAGCCGGACATGAGCGCGGCGGCCGCCACGCACCAGAGCTCGATGCCGCGCCGCCTGCGCCCGCCGATGTGCTGGATGATCAGGTTGACCCGGATATGCCCGCCGTGCCGCAAGGTATAGGCCAGCGCGAGGAAGGAGGATGCGGCCAGGAAGAAGCCGGCGAATTCGGCATAGGACGGGATCACCAGGCCGATGGGCTCGCCGGTGACGGCCTTGACGATGAAGTCGACCAGATTGGCGCCCACCTGCAGCAGGACGATTGCGCAAATCGCGACAAGAAAAAACGCCGCCAGAGCGCCGCTCGCCTGATAAATGAAGTCCAGGACCCGCCGCATGGCACAGGGAGGCCGGGCCGGCCGCGCGAGGCGGCCGGCTGCCGGACCCTTCGGTTACTTCTTGTAGGCTTGCAGGATCGACTCGCCGTCCTTGCCGGCTTGCTTGGCCCACTCGTCGATCATGGTGTCGCCGATCTTCTGCAGGCCGGATTTCAGCGTGTCGCTGGGGTCCTGCACATTCATGCCGTTCTTCTTGAGAATGGCGATCTTGGCGTCGGTTTCCGCCATGCTCGCCTTCCAGCCGCGGTCCTCCGCGGTCTTGGCCGCGGCCATGACCGCGTCCTGGAGCCCCTTGTCCAGCTTGTCGAAGGCCTTGGCGTTGACCACGATCACGTTCTTCGGCATCCACGCCTGGGTGTGATAGAAGTTTGAGACGAAATCCCAGGCCTTTGTGTTGGCGCCGGTGGAGGGAGAGGTGATCATGGCCTCGACCCGCCCGGTCGCGAAGGCCTGCGGCACGTCGGGAACCTCGACCTGGGTCGGCACCGCGCCGGCGAGCTGAGCCACCCGCTCGGTCGCCGCATTGTAGGCGCGGAACTTGAGGCCCCTGAGGTCATCCACCTTGTCGATCTTCTTTTTCGCGTACAGGCCCTGGGGCGGCCATGGCACGGCATACAGGATCTTTAGATTCTGCCGCGCCAAGAGCTCTTCGGTCTTGGCTCTGGACGCGTCCCAAAGCTGGCGCGCCTGATCGTAGTTGGAGGCCAGGAACGGCACCGAATCAACCCCGAAGACGGGGCTCTCGTTCGAGAGCCGAGAGAGCAGGAATTCGCCGATCGGGACCTGGCCGCTGCGCACCGCATTCTTGATCTCCGGATGCTTGATCAGCGATCCGCCGCTGTGCACCTTGATGTCGAGCTTGCCGCCGGTCGCCTTGTTCACGTCCTCGGCAAACTTCTTGATGTTGACCGTGTGGAAATTGGTCTCGCCGTACGGCGTCGGCATGTCCCAGGTGGCCGCCTGTGCCGTCCAGGCGAACCCCGCCAGCAGAATGCTGGCGAAAAGAGCACGTAGCTGAGTCATGTCTGACCCCCCTGACAATTGTAGTTGGTTTCGCCCGGCGCCACGATCGCCGGGTCGTTTACCTCTCTTATGATTAACATCTTCTAAACGCACCTCACGCGGCATTCTTAAGCGCAGGTCGCGCCGGACGCAACCGTTGGACGGAACGACGGCCTGTCCGGCCTTGTGCTCCGTTTCGTTTGCACCGGCCGAATGATATAGAGTGCGCCGACGCGGCGGGGGCGGAGAATGCACTCCGCGGGGATCGCGGCGCCGAGGGAACGCACGACGATGACCCAGGAAGTTTTGCGGGACGGCTTCGTCACCTTGTGGCCGACCATCATGGTGCAGCGGCTGCTGCCGGGCCACGAAGCCAACAATCCGATGTTCATCGAGCACATCGAAGCAATGGAGCGCCAGCACGAGCATGGCAGCAAGGACCTGACCACCGACTTCATGTCGGCGAACTATTTCGAGCTGGACCTGCCCCATGTCGGCTGGCTGCGCAACCACATCAACCAGACGGTTCAGACCTACTTCCGCGAGATGGGGATGAACTACGAGATCCGCTGGGTCATCCAGGGCTGGGCGAACATCAACCGGCTGGGCGACTATCACGAGCCCCACAACCACCCGCGCTCCTATCTGTCGGGCACCTACTACGTGAAGATGCCCCGCGGCACGGACACCGAGAGCAACCGCAGCGACGTACGGCCGAACTGCATCACCTTCTTCGACCCCCGCGCCACAGCCAACATGACGGCGATCCGCGACGACCCCTATGTCGCCTACGAGCACACGGTGCAGCCGCGGCCGGGCCTGATGATGATGTGGCCGAGCTTCGTCAACCACTTCGTCCATCCAAACCTGTCCAAGGACACCCGGATCAGCGTCAGCTTCAACATCGTGCTGCACTGGTCCGACAGCTATCTACCGGACACCGCCTGAAAGCGGCGCGCCAGCACCAGCGTCAGCGCGCCGGCGCCCGCCACCAAGCCGAGGGCGACCAGGATGTTCTCCAGGAGCTCGGGTGCCAGGATCAGGAGCGCGCCGAGCCCGAGCATCATCAGGCCCGACAAGAGCTTGAGCGACCGGCCGCCGGCCTCGCTGAGCTTGCGAGTGCCCAATGTGGCGGTGAAGGCGGCGACGATCACAAAGAGCGGCACGACATAGACCACATTGTAGAGCGCCAGATAGGCGTAGTAGCCGAGACCGCTCAGCTCGTGCAGCGTCAGGACGCGGGTGAAGACCAGGGGAAAACCCGCCGTGCAGAGCAGTTCGTAAGCGTTGGCGACCAGCGCCAGGGCGACGGTGCCGAACAGCATCGCCGGCAGGCTGGAGGCGCTCAACAGCCCGCGCATGCGCTCGAACAGGCGCGGCTTGGCCCCTTCCGGGATCGAGAGGGTCGCGCCGCGCTGGAACCAAAAGAAGTCCTTGATGTTGAGGACGGCGAGGCCGACCGCAATAGCGCCGGCGACCACGGTGACCGCGCGCAGGTGGCCGATCACCATGAACAGGTTCAGCCAGGCGGCCATGAACAGGAAATAGACCAGGCCGGAGATCAAGACGAAGGTGCCGCCGACCAGCGCCATGCGGGCGCGGCTCCTGAGATGCACCATCAGGCTCAGCAGGAACAGCAGCACGAAGAAGGCGCAGGGATTGAACGCGTCCAGCCCGCCCAAGAGCACCGTCAGGACCGGCAGCGACAGCGCGGCCGGGTCGACCGTGCCCAGGATCGGGATCGAGAGCGGCGGTGCGCGCGGCTCAGCCGGCTGGGCCGCGCCGCCGCCCGCCAGGAGCCGGCCCCGGCACGCCGTCAGCCGCTCTCGCAGATATGCGCCGGTGGTCTCCCGTGTCTCGAAACCCATGACCAGCTCGCCGCAGAAGAGGAAGCCCGGCACGGCGCTGGCCGTCTCTCCGATGCTGGCCGCGAGCGCGTCGTAAAGGGCGGCGTTTTCGGGATTGCCGGAGACCTCCAGTTCGTAGGCCGCGAGCCAGGGCAAGGCCTCGCTGAGCTCCACCACCGCGGGCCAGGCCCGGCGGCAATGCGGGCAGGTGTGGGTCCAGAAGAAGTAGAGGTTGACGGTGAGCTCGCCCGCGGCCCCGCGCACGTGCCAGGGCGCGATCTCCTCCAGGCGCTCGGTTGTCGGCGGCGGTTCGGCCTGCGCCGTCGCCGCAACCGGCGCGCAGATCAGGCCGGCGATCGCGACGACGGCGGAAAGAAGGGCGCGCAGGCCGAGGCGTCGTTCAACCAAATCCATCATGGTGGGAGATATTCAGGAGCGGATCGCCCGCGCCCGCATTGATGTCCCGCAAGCCTCTTCAGGTGTGGCTGCCCGGACCGATAACGCCTGTTGCGCTCTCGTGATACACTGCGCGCCGACGACGCCGTCGCCGGAGAGCGCGGCGCGGGGAGGGACGGGCCTCGATGTTGTTCACGACCGCTGCCGACAGGCGGCCCTATCACCTGGGTAGCTTTCCGCTCGAAGCCTTGCCGCGGGACGACGCGGTGACCGCGGTGGAGGCGGCGCGTCCGGCCATCTCGGCGCCGGCCGATCAACTGGCGCCCGACGATCCCCTGGGCCGGGCGGCCCGCGCCTATCGCGAGCTGTTCGCGCCCATGGTGGCGGACGAGCCCGCCCCGGCCCGCGCGCCGGTGCCGGACGACGTCGCGCGGCGCATGATCGACGTCAAGGGTTATGCCTATTTCATGAACGCCTCCCAGGTGGGGATCTGCCGCATTCCCGAGAGCGCCTGGTTCGCGGGCGCGGTGCCGGAGGATCACGACCACGCGGTGGTCCTTCTGGTCGAGCACGGCCGGCTGCCCGAGGCCGACAGTCTGGCCCATGACTGGGTCGCGCCTGCGGTGGTCGAGGTCGCCGAGATGCGGGCCGCCGAGATCGCGGTCTGCCTGGCCCGCCACATCCGCAAGATGGGCTTTCCCGCCCGCGCGCATATCGCCGGCAACGGCCTCCTGGATGCGGACCGGCTCGCGGTGCTGGCCGGCCTGGCCCTGCGCGCGGACGGCGCCCTGCGCAATCCCTTCCTCGGCGACCGCTTCGCCCTGGCGGTGGTGTCCACGTCCTACGAACTGGCCCTCGACCGGCCGCTCGCCCCCGGGGCGCTCGGTGCGGCCAACGGGCTGCGCTACTGGCTCGGGATCAACGGCGCCACCTCGGGGCGCGAGCGCAACCGGCGCGCCGGGCGCGCCTCGCACCTTTCCGCCTATCCGATGGAGACGGTCAAACAGGTCGACCGGCCGACCACCCTGATCCTCGACGAAGAGGTGCCCCGGGTGCCCAAGCGGGCCTCCTTCTTCGACCGGGCGCTCAGGGGCGATCTCGGCGAGAAGTCTCAGCGCGAGCGCAACCGCTTCTCGTTCAAGCAGCCGCACACCGGCGGCATGATGGCGCCGATGCGGGCCATGGTGCCCCATCAGGAGGGCGCGCCGGCCGCGGCCGACCCGGGCGCTCATGCCGATCCCGCGGCCAACGCCCGGGCGCTCAAGTCGCTCGCCTACCATATGGGCGCCGATCTGGCCGGCATCTGCGAAATCCCGGATTACGCCTGGTACTCCCACGACGGCGACGGCGCGCCGATCGAGATGGATCACAAATACGCCGTGGTCATGCTGATCGACCAGGAATACGACACCATGGAGGGCGCCAGCGGCGACGACTGGATCTCGGGCGCCCAGTCCATGCGCGCCTATCT
>JAAUXY010177241.1_pt1 | contig 15425 bp, 12 predicted proteins | sample 7278121 | NCBI WGS metagenome assembly JAAUXY01 (sample SAMN14350117, study PRJNA611818) | marine sediment metagenome | isolation source: surface marine sediment (1.8m) | place: French Polynesia: Moorea | collected 2018-08 | reverse complement strand
GCCGACGCTGCCGTCCTCCTTCGGGATGAACTTGGGCACGATGAAGAGCGAGATGCCGCGGACGCCCGGCGGCGCGTCGGGCAGCTTGGCCAGCACCAGGTGAACGATGTTATCGGTCAGGTCGTGCTCGCCGGCCGAGATGAAGATCTTGGTGCCGTTGATCCGGTAGCTGCCGTCATCGTTGGGATCGGCCTTGGTCTTGATCAGGCCCAGGTCGGTGCCGCAGTGCGGCTCGGTCAGGCACATGGTGCCGGACCAGGTGCCGTCGGTCAGCTTGGGCAGGTAGAGGCTCTTCTGGTCCTCGCTGCCGTGCAGCTCCAGGGCGTTGTAGGCGCCGTGGCTGAGGCCCGGGTACATGCCGAAGCTCAGGTTGGTCGAGCAGATCAGCTCGTCCAGGACGAACTGCAGGGTCTTGGGCAGGCCCTGGCCGCCGTATTCGGGATCGCAGGACAGGCCGGTCCAGCCGTTCTCGCAGAAGGCCGCATAGGCCTCCTTGAAGCCCTTGGGCGTGCGCACCACGCCGTTTTCGTAGTGGCAGCCCTCGGCGTCGCCCGAGAGGTTGAGCGGCAGCAGCTCGTTCTCGCAGAAGCGCGCGCCTTCCTCCAGCACGGCGTCGAGAAGCTCCGTGGTCGCTTCCTCGTAACCGGGCAAGCCGGCGACGGTCTTCTCGTAGTCGAAGACCTCGTTCAGCAGGTAGCGGATGTCGTCGAGCGGTGCGGCGTAGGTGACCATGGGTCCTCGTTCCTCAAGTTCCTTCGACGCCTTCTGCTTCGGCGCCTGAGTTTTCCCCTCCCCCGACCCCCTCCCGCCAGGGCAGGGGGACCCCGGTTCGAGGCCTCGCTTAGCTCCCTCCCTCTCGATGGGGGAGGTCGGGGAGGGGGTGGATCCCTCGTCCCTTCGGTCTCAGTTCCTCAGCGGCTTGCCGGTGGTGATGGTGTGCTCCATCCGGGCCAGGGTCTGGCTGGTGCGGGCCAGCTTCATGAAACTCGCGCGCTCCAGGGCCAGGATCTCATCCTCCGGGATCGGCTCGGTCTGATCCGCGCCGGGCCCGCCGGTCAGGACGTTGGCGAGCTCGCCGGCCACGGTCTCGTCGTGCGGCGTGACCAGGCCCTTCAGCTTGAGGTCGTGCAGCGCCAGGTTCAGCGCGGCGCGGCCCGAGGGTCCGGGCAGGGTTAGCTCGATCGGCTCCGGCGGCCGGTAGCCTTCGGCCAGCTCCAGGGCCTTGGCCTTGGCGTCGGCCAGCAGGCGGTCGCGGTTGAAGCTGATGCCGTCGCTCGGCCGCAGGAAGCCCATCTCCTGGGCCTCGAAGGCCGACTTCGCCACCTGGGCGGTGCCGATGGTCTCGAAGGCCTTGGCGACGTGCGGCATGGGGCCCTTGGGCAGGCGCGGATTTTCGGCCAGGCGGTGCATCAGCTCCTTGGTGCCGCCCCAGCCCGGGATCACGCCCACGCCGACCTCGACCAGGCCGATGTAGCTCTCGGCGTGGGCCTGGACCGCATCGGCGTGCAGCAGCATCTCGCAGCCGCCGCCCAGGGCCAGGCCCGAAGGCGCCGCGACCACCGGAAAGGGCGCGCGCTTCAGCGCCAGATAGGTCTTCTGGCCCTCGCCGACCATGGACTCGATCATCGGCCACATCGCCGTGTTGGCGGCGAAGAGCGCGAGGCCCAGGTTGGCGCCGGCCGAGAAGTTGCTGCCCTCGTTGTAGAGCACCAGGGCCTTGTGCGCCTTGGGCACGATCTCGATGGCCTTGCGGAACAGGGCGAAGACCTCGGGGTCCAGGACGTTGAGCTTGGTGTGGACCTCGAAGCAGAGCACGCCGTCGCCGACGTCCCAGAGGCTGGCCGAGCCGTTCCGGGCCAAAGGCTCGCTGCGCCGCTTGACGTCGGCCAACAGCTCGACGCCCGACGGGCGCTCCACGTCGTGGTAGCCGCCCTCGACGCCGAGGTACTGCAGCCGGCCGCCCTCGACCCGGTAGAAGCTGCCGGCCTCGGCCGCGGTCTTCAGCAGCGGCGGCACCGGCGCGCCCTCTGCCTCCAGGCGCCTGGCGAAGTCGGCGGCGCCCAGCTTGTCGATCAGCTCGAAGGGCCCGAACTTCCAGTTGTAGCCCAGGCGCATGGCGCGATCGACGTCGGCCACGCTGTCGGCGATCTCGGGCACCAGGGAGGCCGAGTAGTCGAGCAGCCGCGACATCACGGTCCAGGCGTAGACGCCGCCCCTGTCCTCGTGCGCGACCAGGGCCTTGGCGCCGCCCTGCTTGGCCACGTCCAGGCTCTCCAGATGGACCTTCTGGGCCGGGGCATAGGCGCCGGTCTGCAGGTTGCGCGCCTCCTTGATGCGCTTGCCGCCCTCCTTGTTGAGCCGGAAGAAGCCGCCCTTGCCCTTGCGGCCGGTATAGCCGGCCTCGATCATCTCGCGGACCACAGGCAGATCGCGGCGCACCTGGTTGTAGGCGTCGTCGGCCGGCAGGTTCTCCGAGAGGCTGCGGTCGACGTGCGGCATGAGGTCGATGCCGACCAGGTCCATCAGGGCGAAGACGCCGGTCTTGGGGATGCCCAGCGGCCGGCCCATGACGGCGTCGGCCTCCTCGACCGAGAGCCCCTGGTCGAGCGCGGCCGCCACCGCGGCCTGAACCCAGAAGGTGCCGATGCGGTTGGCGATGAAGCCGGGCGTGTCGTTGCAGGCGACTACGTCCTTGCCCAGGCGCCGGTCGGCGAAGTCGCTCAAGGTCGCGACGGCGTCGGCCCGGGTGTCGGGCCCGGCGACCACCTCCAGCAGGCGCATGTAGCGCGGCGGATTGAAAAAGTGCGTGATCAGGAAGTCGGGCTTGAGTTCGGCCTCCATGCCCTCGACCAGCCGCGCCAGCGGCAGGGTCGAGGTGTTGGAGGAGACGATGGAGCCCGGCTTCCGGGCCGCCTGGATCTTCTTGTAGAGCTCCTGCTTGATGTCCAGGCGCTCGATCACGACCTCGACGATCCAGTCGCAGTCGGCCAGCTGGTCCAGGTCGTCCTCGATGTTGCCGGCGGTGACCCGCTTGGCCGCCCGCCTGCTCATGAAGGGCGCCGGATCGGCCTTGAGCATCTTCTGGATCGCGGTCTTGGCGACCACGCTGCGGTCTTTTGCCCCGTCAGGGACGATGTCCAGCAGGACCACCGGGATCCCGGCATTGGCGACTTGAGCGGCGATGCCGCCGCCCATGACGCCGGCGCCGATGACGGCGACCTTGTTGATCGACTTCTCCGCCATGGCTCAGGCCGCCTCCAGGATGGTCGCGATGCCCTGGCCGCCGCCGATGCACTGGCTGGACAGCGCCAAGCCCTTACCGTCGCGGTGCATGATCTGGGCCGCCTTGCCGGTGATCCGCGCCCCGGTCGCGCCCAGGGGATGGCCCAGGGCCAAGGCGCCGCCGTCGATGTTGATCTTCTCCATCTCGAGCCCGAGCTCGTCGATGCAGGCCAGGGCCTGCGAGGCGAAGGCCTCGTTGAGCTCGACCACGTCGATGTCCTTGGCGGTGACGCCGGCGCGCTCCATGGCCTTGCCGCTGGCGACCACCGGGCCCATGCCCATGATCTCCGGGGCGCAGCCGCCGACCGCGATGGCCTTGATCCGGGCCAGCGGGGTCAGGCCGTGGGCCTTGGCGAAGTCCTCGGAGGTGACCAGGGTCGCCGCCGCGCCGTCGGTCAGCGGCGAGGAGGTCGCCGCGGTCACGCTGCCCGTGTCCTTGAAGGCGGGCTTGAGGCCGGCCAGGGACTCGGCGTTGGTGTCCGGCCGGATGCAGCCGTCGATCTCGACCTTGTGGTTGCCCTGGGTGATCGCCACCAGCTCGCCCTCGAAGCGGCCCTCGGCTTGGGCCTTGGCTGCCTTCTGGTGGCTGATGACGGCCAGCTCCTCCTGGCGCTCGCGCGGGATCTTGTACTTCTCGGCGACGTTCTCCGCGGTCTCGCCCATGGACATGTAGGCCTGGGGATAGCGCTCGGCCATGACCGGGTGCAGCAGCGGGTTGAAGCCGGGGATCGGCACCCGGGTCATGGACTCGACCCCGGCGCAGATAAAGGCTTCGCCGGCGCCCATCTGGATGGCGCCGGCGGCGATGTGCACCGACTGCATGGAGGAGCCGCAGAAGCGGTTCACGGTCATGCCGGCGACCGAGATCGGCAGCTCCGCCAGAAAGCCGACCAGGCGGCCCATGTTCAGTCCCTGCTCGCCCTCGGGCAGGGCGCAGCCGAGGATCAGGTCCTCGATCTCGTTGGGATCGACGCCGGTCTTCTCGATCAGGCCGCGCACGGTCTGGGCGGCCAGCTCGTCGGGCCGCACCCGGGTCAGCTCGCCCTTGTTGGCGAAGTGGAAAGGCGACCGGGCGAAGCCGGCGATGACGACGTTCTTCTCCATGGGGTTCCTTGCTCCCGTCTCGGACCTCTGCAGGCCGGACCCGCCCTACTTGCCGTCGGGCGGTCCGACGTATTCGGCGACCAGGACCTTCTTCTCTATCTTGCCCACCGGGGTCTTCGGCAGGCTGTCCCGGAACTTGTAGATCTTCGGCATCTCCATCGGCGCCAGGCGGTCCTTGAGGAAGGCCGTCAGCTCCTCCTCGGTCGCGCGCTGGCCCGGGGCGAAGGCGACCACCGCCATGACCGTCTCGCCCCGGTACTCGTCGGGCGCGCCGATGACCGCGCATTCCACGACGGCGGGGTGCTCGTAGAGCGCCTCCTCCACCGTGCGCGGATAGATCTTGTAGCCGCTGGCGATGATCATCTCCTTGATCCGGTCGACAATGAAGAGATAGCCATCCTCGTCCAGATATCCAACGTCTCCGGTGTGCAAACGGCCGCTACGCAGGGTCTTGGCCGAGACCTCGGGCTTCTGCCAGTAGCCGGCCATGACCTGGGGTCCGGTGCCGGTGATCTCGCCGCGCTCGCCGATCCCCAGGACCTTGTCCGGGTCGTCCAGGGCGACGATCTCGACCGTCGTGTCCGGCATCGGCTGACCGACCGAGCCGGCCTTGTTCTCGCCTTCCAGCGGGTTGCAGCTCAGGACCGGCGAGGCCTCGGAGAGTCCGTAGCCCTCGACCAGGCGGCAGCCGGTCAGGACCTCGAAGCGGTTCTTGACGTCCATCGGCAGCGGCGCGCCGCCGGAGATGCAGGACTTGATCGAGGTCAGATCGTAGTCGGCGATCTTCGGATGGTTGGCGATCGCGGCGTAGAGCGTCGGCACGGCGTGGAAGACGCTGGGCTTCTTCTGGTTGATGACCTTCAGCAGCTGGTCCAGGTCGAAGCGCGGCAGCAGGATCAACGAGCCGCCGTTCATCAAGGCCCAGTGCATGATCGCGGTCATGGCGAAGACGTGGAACAGCGGCAGGACGCAAAGCAGCTTTTCCTTGCCGATCTCCCGCGACGGGAACCAGTCGCTCAGCTGGCGGGCGTTGATGTAGACGTTGCCGTGGGTCAGCATCGCGCCCTTGGACAGGCCCGTGGTGCCGCCGGTGTACTGCAGCACCGCCAGGTCCTTGACCGGGTGGACCGGCTGCGGCTGGAAGGCGCCGTCGTTGGCGGTCAGCTTGGAAAAGCGCAGGTGCTGGACGTCGTCTGGGATGCTGGCCAGCTGCGAGAAGCGCAGCAGCGGGAACAGCAGATTCTTCGGAAAGGGCAGGATCTCGGACATCTTGCAGACCACCACCCGCCGCAGAGGGGTCGTGGCAAGCAGCTGCGCAACCTTGTCGTAGAGCGCGCCGACGTCGAGGGTAAAGAGGATCTCGACCCCGGAGTCCTCGACCAGGTGCTGCAGCTCCTTCTCGGCGTAGAGCGGGTTCAGGTTCACCACGATCGCGCCGGCCTTGAGGATCCCGAAGTAGGCGGCGACGTAGTAGGGCGTGTTGGGCAGCAGCAGCCCGACCCGGTCGCCCGGTTTGACGCCGGCCTCCTGCAGCCCCTTGGCGACCCGGTTGGCGAGGTCCAGAACCTCGGCGTAGCTGTAGTGCTTGTCGAGGAAGTCCAGGCAGAGCCGCGCGCCCATCTTCGCGGCCGCGTCGTCCAGGATCGTATGGAGGGGTTGGGCGACGTAGCCGGCGTCCCAGCGCACGCCCGGCGCGTAGTTGCGCAGCCACGGCTGCGCGCCCTGAGGGCTAGTCCCTTCCGCCATCTTTATCGCTCCCGGCCCTGCCAGACGCAGGGCATTGAACCGCCGGTTGTCGTTGCAACCGATGGTAATCCTGACCGCGAGATCTGGACCAGACCTCTTCGACGCCAGCTTGCGCCGAAAGGCTTGACCTTTGGTGTCCGCGCGGCCTCCCTGCCGAGAGCCCTGACCGTGCCCGGACCATTTATTGGTCCGGTGTCAGCGCGTCAAGCGCGGTGATAGAACCCGGACTCTAATTCGGCTTGCGCAGCGCCATGACGCGCGAGAAATAGGCCAGGCTGACGTCTTCGGTCCGCAGCCCGGCGTCCGCGAAAAGCGCCTCCAGGTCGCTTTTCGCGTAATCCGCGTAGTACGGCTCATGAAAAGCAACCGGGAAGTACTCGATCAGGCCGTCGTACTCCGGCACGTCGCCGAGCTGCAGGGAGTCGACCAGGAGGAAGAGGCCGCCGGGCTTCAGCAGGCGGGCCGCCTCGGCGGCGACCGCGCGGCGCACCTTGGCCGGCAGCTCGTGGAACAGGAAGACCGCGGTGACCACGTCGAAGTCGCCGTCGGGCAGCCCGGTCTCCTCGGCCGGGGCCTGGACGAAGGCGATGTCGCGCCAGGGCCGCAACAGCGCCTGGGCCCGCTCCAGGTAGTAGGGGCTGAGGTCGAGCGCGGTGACCCCCAGGCGTGGGTAGTTGTCCTTGACGAAGGACAGGAGACGCCCGGTGCCGCAGCCCAGGTCGAGCAGCCGGGTCTCGCGCACCCGCCGGTCCTTAAGGAAGTGGTAGAGCGGCACCAGGGCCTGGCGGCGCATGGCGTCGGCGCCGCCGCCGAAGAGCACCTCGACCTGATGGTCGTAGAGCTCGGCCGACTCCCGGCTGAGGTAGCCGTCGGTCTGGTAGTGGAAGTTCTGCAGGAAGTAGCGCGGATAGCGTCCCCTGTGCGGCGCCTCGAAGACCTCGCTGTTGCTGCGGGCGTGGCGGCGGGCCTCGACCTTGGCCAGGTCCGAGAAGTAGGCGCCCGCCCGGGCTACGGCCTGCAGCGGCGAGGCCGCCAGGTCGTGCGGCAGGCGATAGTAGCCGGCCTCGATGTTGCGCCAGTCCTGGAGGAAAAGCTCGCGCAGGCCGTCCAGGACCCGGCGGCTGCCGGGCATCGGCTTGTCGATCGGCCGCGGCGCCTTGACCGGCTTGGTCATCCGGCCGGACAGCCAGTACTGGCCCCAGTAGACCCCGGCCCGGGCGGTCTGGCCCAGGGCGTAGGCGGTGCGCTCCAGGGGGCCGGTCATCAAGTCCCGCCCATGCCGGCCAGGGCCCGGCGGTAGAGGGCCGCCACGGTGCGCCGCGGCAGGAAGCGCGGCACCGAGGTCACCAGCCGGTTGCGGCCGCCGACGACGTGGACGCTGCGCTGGCCCAGGGCCGCCAGGGCCTCGCGCGCGACCCGCTCCGGGCTGTCCCAGCCGCCGCTGCGCCCGGCGTGGATCCCGGCCCGCTCGCCGAAGCGGGTCCGAGTGCCGCCGGGGCAAAGCGCCAGGACGTCGATCGGCTGCCCGGCCAGCTCGGCGGCCAGGGCTTCGGCGTAGTGCAGGTCGAAGGCCTTGGTTGCGGCGTAGGTCGCCATCATCGGCGCCGGCTGGAAGGCCATGATCGAGGCGACGACGATCAGCCCCGCGCGCCGCCGCTCGGCCCTGGCGCGCTCCAGCATGCCGGGCAGCAGGGCTCGGGTCAGGACCACCGGCGCGACCACATTGACCTCGGCCATCTCGCGCTCCCGCGCGGCCGGGATCTCCAGCACCTCGCCGACCTGTCCGATCCCCGCGTTGTTGACCAGAAGGTCAAGCGGCCGCGCCTCGGCCGCCGCGATCACCGCCTCGCGCCCGGCGTCCTCGGCCAGGTCCGCGACCAGGGTCTCGACTTGCCGTTCGCCGTTTCCCAGCTCGTCCTTCAGCGCCGTCAGGCGCGCGCCGTCGCGGCCGGTCAGCAGCAGCCCGGTGCGCGCGGGCAGCGCCTTCGCCAGGGCCTCGCCGATGCCGCTGGTGGCGCCTGTGATCAGCGCGAAGCGATACCTCATACCCGCAAAGCTGGAAAACTCCGCGCGGCCTGTCAATCGAACTCTCTGTGACGCTTGCCCCGCGCCCGGGTCTCGGGCATAGCTCGACCTCGGACAGCAAAGGCGGGAGGACGGCAGGATGGCCGGGTTTCGGACCCTCGACGACCTCGACCCGGCGGGCCGGCGGGTGCTGGTCCGGGTCGACTTCAACGTTCCCATGAAGGACGGCCGGGTCACCGACGCGACCCGGATCGAGCGCGCCCTGCCGACCATCCGGACACTGAGCGAAGGCGGCGCCAAGGTGATCCTGCTGTCCCACTTCGGCCGCCCAAAGGGCGAACGCCGGCCGGAACTCTCCCTCGCGCCGGTGGCCGCGGCGCTCGAGGCCGCCCTGGGCGCGCCCGTGGCCTTCGCGTCGGACTGCATCGGCGCGCCGGCCGAGGCCACCGTGGCGGATCTGCCCGAGGGCGGGGTCCTGCTGCTCGAGAACCTACGCTTCCACCCCGGCGAGGAGGCCAACGACCCGGCCTTCGCCGGGGCCCTGGCCGCCCTGGGCGATCTCTACGTCGACGATGCCTTCTCGGCGGCCCACCGCGCCCACGCCTCGGTCGAGGCCCTGGCCCGCCGCCTGCCCGCCGCTGCCGGGCGCCTGATGCAGGCCGAGCTGGAGCACTTGGCCCGGGCCCTGGAGAAGCCGGAGCGGCCCCTGGCCGCCCTGGTCGGCGGCGCCAAGATCTCGACCAAGCTGCAGCTCCTGGGCAACCTGGTCGCGCGGGCCGACCTGCTGATCATCGGCGGTGGCATGGCCAACACCTTCCTGGCCGCGGCCGGGGTCGAGGTCGGCCGGTCGCTCTGCGAGCACGACATGGCCGACACGGCGCGGGAGATCATGGCCAAGGCCAAGGCGCAGGGCTGCGACATCGTCCTGCCGACCGACGCCCTGGTCGCGGCGGCGCTCGAGACAGGCGTCGCGAGCGAGACCGTCTCGGTCAAGGCGGTCCCGGCCGAGCAGATGATCCTCGACGTCGGCCCGGCGACCGCCGCGCATCTGGCGCGGCGGCTGGAGGACTGCCGCAGCCTGGTCTGGAACGGCCCCCTGGGCTGCTTCGAGGTGCCGCCCTTCGATCAAGGGACCAACGCGGTCGCCCAGGCCGCCGCCCGCCTGACCCGCGACGGCCGCCTGCTCTCGGTCGCCGGCGGCGGCGACACCGTCGCGGCCCTGGCCCACGCCGGTGTGCTCGAGGACTTTACCTACGTCTCCACCGCCGGCGGCGCCTTCCTGGAATGGCTGGAAGGCCGTACTCTGCCGGGGGTGGCTGCGCTGGAGGCGGGGTAGCGAAGCGCAGCGAGCCTGGAGCTCCTGCAACTGCAGGATGCGGTCTGTCCGGCTTTCGGCTAGAGATGAGACATGAGACATGAGCAGTGCTTTGATCCGCGGAACAGCTTTTCTTTTTGTCGCCGCCCTGATTCTCGCCGCCTGCACGGCGAGACCAAAGCCGGAAGCGCCCGAGACTCCGAGCCCCGTGGATGTCACGGGTCCAAATCAGCTGACTGCCGAGGAGATGGACGCTGTCCGCACCCAAGTCCGGCGCTGCTGGAGTCCGCCGGTCGGCGTCCCGGACCGGGATCAAGTCATCGTCACGCTGCGCCTCGCTCTCAATTTCGACGGATCGCTGCGGCAGATGGAGGTGACCGAAAAAGAGAAGCTGAACCGCGAGCGCTTCTACGAAGTCTCCGCCCAAGCCGCAATGCGTGCCGTTCGCCGCTGTAGCCCGCTCACACTGCCGCCGGACAAGTACGAGAGCTGGAAGACTCTCTACCTGACTTTCAATCCATCGTTTCTCTTGGATCGACGCTAGAGCTACTCCCTACACCCGGCCGAAGCGGTTGTTGCACGCTTGGAAAATAAAGAGCAGGGCCTGCCAGGTGAGGCCCTCGACACTCTCGCCCCCTAAAGGTGCAGCTCGACCTCGCCCAGGCGCTTGGTCAGCTTGCGGTTCTCGGCGTAGTCGACCTCGACGGCGATCAGGCAGGGGCCGTCCTGGGCCAGGGCCTCGTCGAGCGTCGGGCGGAAGTCGGCGGCGGCTTCGACCTTGCGGCCCCAGATGCCGAAGGATTTCGCCAGCAGCTCCATGTCCGGGTTGGTGAAGGCCAGGTCGGAATGACGGCCGTCGAAGTGGTTCTGCTGCTTCCACTTGATCAGGCCGTACTCGCCGTCCAGCCAGACCACGACCACCAGGGGGATCTTCAGGCGCGCCGCGGTCTCCAGGTCGTGGACGTTCATCAGGAAACCGGCGTCGCCGCAGACCGCCACCACCTTCGACTCCGGAGCGGCGAACTTGGCGCCGATGGCGCCGGGCAGCGCGAAGCCCATGGAGCAGAAGCCGTTGGAGATCAGGCAGGTGTTCTGCTCCAGGCACTGGTAGTAGCGCGCGACCCACATCTTGTGGGCGCCGACGTCGGAGAGGAGGATGTCCTGGGGGCGCAGGGCGGCGCGGATGTCGTTCAGGATGCGCTGCGGCTTCATCGGGAAGGCGGTGTCCTCCCGCTCCGCGGTCAGGTCCGCCCAGATGGTGTCGCGCAGCTCCCGGCAGCGCCCGATGTCGTGCAGCGGCAGGTCCTCGCCCCGCACCTCGTTGATGCGCTCGTTGATCTGCCACAGGGCGTCGGCGACGTCGGCGCAGATGTCGACGCTGACCGGATAGGCCTCGTCGATCTCGGCCGGCTCGAAGTCGATGTGCACGATCCGCTTGTCGCGCTCCGGGTTCCAGAAGCCGGGCGCGTACTCCACCAGGTCGTAGCCGACGGAGATCACGAGGTCGGCCTTCTTGAAAGCGCGCAGGATGTGGTCCTTGCCCTGCAGCCCGATGGTGAAGAGGCAGTGCGGGTCGTCCATCGGCACTGCGCCCTTGCCCATGAAGGTGTTGACGACCGGGATGCCGGTCTTGCGCGCCAGGCGGCGCAGCTGCTTGGCGGCGCGGTTCCGGACGGTGCCGTTGCCGGCCAGGATAAGCGGGTCCTTGGCCGCCAGGATCAGGTCGACCGCCTGGTGCACGGCCTTCCAGTCGGCGGCCGGCCGGCGCGTGCGGCTGGGCACCATGGGCTGCAGGTCGACCTCCGCCTCGGCGACGTCCTCGGGCAGCTCGATCACGGTGGCGCCCGGCTTCTCCATCTGGGCGACCTTGAAGGCCTTGCGCACGACCTCGGGAATGGTCGCCGGGTTGAGGATCGAGCGCGCCCACTTGGAGATCGGCTCGAACATGGCGATGGAGTCCATGTTCTGGTGGCTTTCCTTGTGCAGCCGCGCGGTCGAGCCCTGGCCGATGATCGCAACCAGCGGCGCGCGGTCCATGTTGGCGTCGGCGACGCCGGTCACCAGGTTGGTCGCGCCCGGCCCGAGGGTCGCCAGGCAGACGCCGGGCTTCCCGGTCAGGCGGCCGTAGGCGTCGGCCATGAAGGCGGCGGCCTGCTCATGCCGGCAGAGCACGAAGTCGATCTTGGAGTCGAGCAGGGAGATCATGAGATCCGCGTTCTCCTCGCCGGGCACGCCGAAGATGCGCTCGACGCCTTCGGCTTCGAGGCAGCGGACAAAGAGGTCGGAGGCTTTCATGGCTGGGGGCTCCATCGTGGGTTCGGGGGGCCGGCCGGCGGCTCAGGCCAGGGGGCTGCGCAGCACCAGCATCTTTTCGATCTGCATGTCGCGCAGGGTGTGGGGGATGCCGCCGACGCCGAGGCCCGACTGTCCGAGGCCGGCGAAGGGCATCCAGTCGACCCGGAAGGCGGTGTGGTCGTTGACCATGATCGCGCTGGCCCGCAGCCGGTGGAAGCCGGCCAGGGCAGCGTCCAGGTCGCGGGTGAAGACCGCCGCCTGAAAGGCGAAGGGCAGCGCGTTGGCGCGCGCGACCGCGTCCTCGATTGCGTCATAAGGATAGACGCAGACGACCGGGCCGAAGACCTCCTGGGTGGAGACCCGGGCCTCGGCCGGCGGATCGTAGAGCACGCTCGGCGCATAGAGGCGCTCCGACAGCCTGCGGCCGCCGGTCAGGGCCCGTTCGGCGCCGGCCTCCTCGACCCATTCCCCGACCCGTGTCACCTCGCCGGGCCGGATCAGGGGCCCGACCTCGGTCGACTCTTCGGTCGGGTCGCCGACCGCGAGCTTCATTGCGCCTTCGGCCAGGGCCTCTGCCAGATCGCGGGCGATGCGCCGCTCGGCGAAGACCCGCTGGACGGACACGCAGACCTGTCCGGCGTGATAGAAGCCGCCTTTCAGCAGGCTGGGCAGGATCTCGTCGATCTCGGCGTCGGCAGCGACGATGACCGGCGCCGCGCCGCCGTGCTCCAGGGCGCAGCGGGTGCCGGGCGCCAGCTTGGTACGGAGGTGCCAGCCGACCCGCGCGCTGCCGATGAAGCTGAAGAAGCCGACCCGCGGATCTGTGACCAGGGCCTCGGCCAGGCTCAGCTCGGCCGGGTGGACGACCCGGCACCACGCCGGCGGCAGGCCGGCCTCGACCAGGATCTCGACGACGCTGCGGCAGGACAGCGGCGTGTCCTCGGCCGGCTTGACGATCACCGGACAGCCGGCCGCGACCGCCGGCACGACCTGGTGGACGATCAGGTTGACCGGGTGGTTGAAGGCGCTGACCGCCACGACGGGGCCGATGGGCTCCTTCTGGGTGAAGGCGATCCGCCCGGCCGAGGCCCGGTTCAGGCCCATGGGCACGACCTCGCCGGCCTCGGTCCGCAGGCAGTCGAGGGCGGCCTTGAAGCCCTCGACCGCGCGTTCGACCTCGACCCGCGAGTCGGTCAGCGGCTTGCCGCCTTCCCGGGTGGCCTGCAGGGTCAGCGGCTCGACCCGCTGGTGCATCTGCTCGGCGGCGCGCTCGAGGATCTCGATCCGCCGCCACAGCGGCAGCCAGCCGTCGCGGTCGCGGAACAGGCGCTCGGCCGTCGCCAGGCTGGCCTCGATCGCGCCGGCGTCGTCTGTCGGCAGGCTCGCGATCTCGGCACCGTCGAAGGGCGCCGTGACTTTCAGGGGGGAGGTGCTGTTCATGGCGTCATCCTTCTCGGGCCCGGGCTGGCTCGACGGCGGCGTCGCTCTCCAAACTCGGGAAGGGGCAGTTGACGAAGGACACGCTGCCGGCCGGCCGCAGGTCCCGGGTCGAGCCGAAGGCGCGCGTCGTGTCCAAGTCCTTGGCCGCGCGGTAGATGTAGCAGCGCTGCTCGCGGTTGAAGGGCATCTCCTCGCGGTCCATCGCAAAGACGTACTGCCGGAAGAAGGTGCCTAGGTGCTCGACGTAGTAGCGGAAGCGGCCGATGAGCGGATAGTTGCGCCGGATCGCATGCCGGGTCGGCGAGACGTCCTGCATGAAGAGCACGACCACGACCAGAACCGGCAGGCCGACCGCGAAGATGAAGAGGCCCGGCGGAAGACTCAATAGGGTGATCACGAAGTCGGAAAGCTGCGCGATCATGATGTCTTGTCTCCCTCAACGTCGGCACTCTAGGTCGGCAGGACTCGGCGACCCTCTGCGCGTCGGGCCGAGAAGGCTGCCGGCGCCGACCCGCACCTATGGCTCGGCCGGATATCCCGCGAGCCCCCGATGTCTCCCGGCCGTCTGCAACCCCCGAGAGGCGCGGGCGAGTCCGAAATTGGATGCGCCGCCACCGTCGGAGGTTACGCGTCGGCGGTTTTTTCATTTCCGTCCATATTGGGGCGATCGAGGCGCTCGGCGCTCAAATTCTCGTGTGCTTTCGGTAATGCGCCTGCCGGTCGACGGGCCGTCGTTTCCTGCCGCGCGGCTATGGTGTCGTGCATCCTAACCGAAGCCAAGGGTCAGCAGGGTTAGGGCACCGACCCCGGCGGCGATGCCGAGCAGCAGGTTGTGGCGGGTCAGGAAGAAGATCGCCAAGGAGATCACCGCGGCGGCGACCCGGTGGCTGAGCGCGGTTTCGGCCAGTGGGCCCAGGGGCAGCACGATCATCCGCGCGATCAGGCCGGCCAGCAGGGCGTAGGCGACGCAGGCCACCCACTCGAAGGCCGGGCTGTCGGCTTCTATACGATCGGATAATAAGACGCCGAGCGCGCGCCAGGCATAGGTGACGGCGGCCCCGCCCAGGACGACCAGCAGCGGCCAGAGCGCGAGCGGCTCAGCCATGGTGGCTCCGCGGGCTTTCCTTGCGGCGGCGCCACCAGCGGTCGCCCAGGAAGGCCAGGCTCCCGGCGATCAGCCCGGTCAGCAGCAGCGACCAGTCGGTCGCCACCAGGTAGAGCGACGGCCCGGCCAGCGCGCCCAGCACCAGGGCCAGCACCCGGGCGCGGCGTCGGGCGTCGGCGGCGAAGACCAGCATGAAGTAGATCGGATTGAGGAAGACCAGACCCAGGGTGACCTCGGCCGGCACGGCCCCGGCCAGATAGTAGCCGCCGGCCGTGGTGAGAAGTGAGCTGCCCCAGATCACCACGACGAAGCCGAGGAAGTAGGGCAGCCGCGCCGGCGCTGGCAGCAGCGGCGCCTGGCGCATGGCTGCCGCCCAGCCGGTGACCGCGACGAAGTGGGCCGCCAGGTAGAGGGCGCCGCGGCCGCGGCAGGGCGCGCGCAGCAGCGGCATCAGGGAGACGGTCATCGGCAGCAGCCGGGCGTTGGTCAGCGCGACCGCGGCCAGGATTGCGGCCAGCGAGGCGCCGGCGGCGTAGAGCTCGACCATGGCGACCTGGCCGGGCAGGGCCCAGCCCAGTGCGGTCGAGAGCAGGCCGTGCCAGGGCGAGAGCCCGGCCTCGCGGACCAGAGCGCCGAAGCCCAGGAAGCTGGCGCCGAGCACGATGGCGGGTATGCCGAAGGCTTCGCGGGCGCCCTGCCGGGCCGCGGCCCGCCACACGGCCCGCTGCGCTGGGGACTCCTTATGGGGTGACGCGTCGTCCCCGGCCAAGTCGACCGGTCTCAGACGCCGGCCGGCTTGGTCTCGACGACCCGGCTGCGCGGCAGGTGGATCGTGACCTTGGTGCCTTTGCCGAGCTTGCTTTCCAGCGACAGGTTGCCGTCGTGCAGCTCGGTCAGGGCCTTGGCAATGGGCAGACCGAGGCCGGTGCCCTCGAACTTGCGGGCCAGGCGGTTGTCGACCTGGCGGAAGGGGGTCAGCGCGATCTCGCGGTCCTCCGAGGCGATGCCGATCCCGGTGTCGCGCACGCTGAAGACCATGCCGCCGTCCTCGCTGCGGCCCGCCCTGACTTCGATGCGGCCCTCCTCCGGGGTGAACTTGATCGCGTTGGTCAG
>JAAUXY010095786.1_pt1 | contig 15432 bp, 13 predicted proteins | sample 7278121 | NCBI WGS metagenome assembly JAAUXY01 (sample SAMN14350117, study PRJNA611818) | marine sediment metagenome | isolation source: surface marine sediment (1.8m) | place: French Polynesia: Moorea | collected 2018-08 | reverse complement strand
TCGACCAGGCGGTTAATGGAGGCATTAGGCGCTCAAGTACACACCATCACCGTCGCCGCGCCGGATTCCGACGGTGGCCTGCTGGGCGCGCGGATTGACTACGTCCGCGCGCTGTGCGCCTCCGACAACCGGTACGTGTGGCTCAACCAGTACGCCAATTCGCGCAACTGGAAGGCGCACTACCGCACGACGGCACCGGCGATCGTCCGTGAGTTCCCGCAACTGGACGTGTTGTTCGTCGGGGCAGGCACCACGGGGACCCTGATGGGCTGCGCGCGCTACCTGCGGGAGTGGCACCGACCGGTGCATATCGTCGCAGTGGACAGCGTCGGCTCGGTGACCTTCGGTGGTGCGCCGGGCCGCCGGATGATCCCCGGCCTAGGCACGGCCGTCCGTCCGGCGCAGCTCGACGAGTCCTATGTGGACGAGGTGGTGCACGTCGAGGAGGTGGACACCATCCGTACCTGCCGTCGTCTGGCCGCGCACGGATTCCTGTTCGGCGGCTCCACCGGCACGGTGGTCAGCGCCGCCATCAGCTGGCTGAACCAGCATGATACGCGTGAACTCACCGCGGTGGCCATCGCCCCGGACCTCGGCGAGCGCTACCTCGACACGATCTACCATACCGAGTGGGTGCAGGCTCATTACGGCGAGGACATGCTCAGCTCCGAGGAGCTGAGCGGAAACACGCGGGTAGATAGCCAGATCCACGCCACCGACGCGTCCAGTGATCGAGTGGCCTTGGCGTCGGCGAGCTAGTCTTCGAGGAAGTAGGGATACACGCGGTCGCGTAGACTCTTCGCCTTGCCGAGGTAGATCGCTTTGCCCGGGGCGTCTTTGTAGAGGTAGACCCCGGGCGCGAGGCCGGTATGAACGCGGCGATCTCCTTGAGTTTCTTCCAGTACCCGGAGTAGAGAGGGATGGGCGGAAGCGCGGTCGCCAGGGGCGGTGCCGGCGTGCCAAACACTCGACCCGAGAGCTGGACCTGTGCAGATCGGAGGATCGAATGTGGAAGAAGGGCGAAGAAGGAATTTCGCAGTTCAAATCATGCACCACCAGTCCAAATCATGTACCACTGAAAAGCGCCCTGATGTAGCTGGAGTTGTTTACCATGACTAACAAACTGGGGACAGGCTGTGTAGTGTGAAGTTCATAGCTGCGGCCTCGCCACAATTGAGGTTTATCTGACTACCGAGGAGCCGAGGCAGCTGAAACGGCACGCACGTCTTCGGCTGAGCGTCCGACAAGCTTTTGATACAGCTCGGGGTCGGTATCACCTTCGGTGCCAAAGACCAGGACCCGGGCGCCGGCATCGAGGCCCAGTGAGCGTGCGGCCGAAACGTCGGCCACGGCGGCAAAAACGCCCGCCAGGCCTGCCACGCCAGACTCGCCGGCAACAATTGGCGGATCACCGTCGGTCCCGGCTGCCAGTCGCCGCATCATTTCTACGGCGGCCGTGTCTGGGATAGTCATGAAGAAGTCAGCTCCGTCAGCAAGCATCTCCCACGCCAATAACGATGCCTCAGCGCACGATAAACAAGCCATGACGGTATCGATATCGCCGGTCAGCACGACGCGTTTGCCCGCCCTGGCACTTTCGAACAGCGCATCGGCGCGCTCTGGTTCCACGACAACAAACAGCGGACGGCGCTCTTCGTACTCCCACCAAAGACGTGCGCACACCGCCGCCGCCAACCCGCCGACACCGCCTTGCACAAAGACATGCGTCGGCAACACTTTGCCAGCAAGCGTACCGATGACTTCGTCGACCATCACCGTGTAGCCGTGCATGATGTCTCGAGTAATAGCCGTGTAGTCTTTGTACGAGGTATCGGATACGACTATCCAGCCTTTGGCCGCGGCATCGGTAGCTGCGTGACGGACCGAATCATCGTAATTCCCGCGCGTGCGCACGACCTCGGCTCCATAGCGGCTAATGGCAGCCTCGCGACCACGACTCACCTTCTCGTGGATGTAGATGACACAAGTACAGCCGAAGATTTGTGCACCCCAAGCGACCGATCGACCGTGATTCCCGTCGGTCGCACAGCACACAGTGATGCTCGAGGTTAGATCGCGATACTTACCACCAGCCAAATCGGCCGCTGTGATTACAGTGTTACCCGTGCGTGCAGCCACAGCTTCGGCGATACAGCGGTATACAGCATACGCGCCACCGAGACCCTTGAAACTGCCAAGCCCGAAACGTCCTGACTCGTCTTTGTAGTGCAGCTCGGCCACACCCATTCGCTCTGCAAGGCCCGGCAGTGATAGGAGCGGCGTCTCCCTATATTGTGGCCACGACTGGATCTCGTACCTCGCGGCCTCCGCCGATTGTGGGTCAAGCACGCCATGTTGCTTGTCACCGTAACGGCGGTCAGCATGGGTACGAGGGTTCCTAAATAGTTTCATATCACCTTCATATTCGCAACGTGCGCCCGATTGTATACTAGTCGGGCGCGGTTGGTGTTATAGATGTGTGGTTAGCGGTTTCTAGCAGCCCGTCCGAATTCATAGCGATTGATGAACAAGCCAATCACGATATCGTGAAGTCGTTGTGACTTGGAAAAGCAAATCGTTTTACGGGCCAGCCGCTTAATCCGGGTCCGCAGGTTCAAGTGCTTTCTTCCGAATTCTCTGGGTATTACGTTTTCCTGGATTGTGCCCTTCCGGCGCCAGAAGCCGTCCATAAGCACCCCAGCCATCGATGTAAAATCGCTGGATACCAATGGGTTCCAGCAGCGCCTTTTCCTGAAGAAAAACTTCATCTCTACGTGCCCCCAAGACATAAGCGAGTACTTCCCCACTGCGGTGATCGACCGCGTGCCAGAGCCAGCGTTGTTCTTTCTTCTTGCCTACAAAGTTCCACATCTCGTCGATTTCGGCCTCGTCTACCCGACGGATCACAACTTCGACTTCATCGGGATTCAACGCCTTGAGAAGCGCTCGGTTTACCGACTCTAGCTTACTTTTCGCTACAGATCCAGTAGCGATAGATCGCATCGAGTGGCAAATTATTGATGCCAAGCGCGCTGCGATGAAGCTTCCTCCCGTCGCCAAGACCAGTAGAATGGGAGTCAATGATTCAAACAACCAGGCCGGTATTATGGGAGAAAACACCTCGGTCAAGGAGGGATTCGATATGCGTCAACCGCAGCATGTAATGATCGCTGGTGGACTGGGCTTAGGAGTGGCAAACCTTGATAAGATCGACCACGTAAAGATTAGACTGGCTTGAACCGACTTCCCTAATCTGCACTGGAGGCTGTAACTCTACCAATGCCCCACGTGATTCAATGCCCCACGTGATTGACAACTCTGTGGTCTTTCGCTACTTTGTTGTTTGATGCAAAAGGCGTTTATACTTCGAACGGTTGTAAATTGGGAAATGTTGGGTGAGCCCTGGACATCGGAGCTAGGCGCGAAGGCGAGTAATAGCAAGGGCCTATTGCGAGCCTGAGCAACGCGGCTAGCGATGTTCAGGGTCAGCGAAAAATCGTAATTTACAACCGTTCGAAGTATATCCTACTTATTCGCCTTTAGAAAACCGCGTCGGACCGAGGAATCTGCTACGTTGTGTCTGGAGTACGGTTTTTCGCTCTCATCGGCGTGGACTACAATTTTGAAATGTTGGACGCTGACTACACTCGATCGCAACCGCAACGGTATTGCACAGATACGCGAAAGCCTGAATACTTGGTCGGCTGCGGGGGCCAAGACGGGAGTGTCCTGCTCTCTTGCCCCGGAAGAATAACCTGCTGGTGGAGTCGCTGGGGCAGATCGCTGTCGCTAAGCGTCGAAGCAGTGTGACGCGCAGGGTCCATCCGTGTTTAGGAGCCGGATGATCATTCATTGTTTTGCTTTCGGACCAGGAGTGTACGCGCGCATGTCCGTGGGCGTCATCGATGATTGATCGTCGCATGGAGCGGTTAGCTCTGGGACTCGCGGTGGCGCTTCTTGTCGTCGTGTTCGCTTTCGACATGATCAACCTAGAGAGTAAGCCCGTGAACGAAGCGAGTACCGGCGAGCGGTTTCACCATGATACTGCTCTTTCCTGGAAGGACGCTCTAGGCGACCTGTTTCGTTTCAAACCGCCGAAGCCGCTACCATATAAGGCTTATCCGGCGGCCAAAAGAATCGAGCTGCCGCTGCCAGAACACGAAGGGCTGTCCGTCGAATCTGCGATTAAGAAAAGGCGTTCGGTGCGCAATTACGGTCCGCAGCCGCTCGCCCTAAGGTCCCTGTCTCAGTTGCTTTTCGCGGCCCAGGGGACGACGGGCACTATGTACGGCGAGCCGTTACGTGCGACCCCCTCTGCCGGCGCGCTATATCCGTTCGAGCTCTACGTCGTCGCCAACAACGTCGAAGGGCTTACCCAAGGTCTTTATCACTACGCGGTCCGGGAGCATCAACTGGAGCTGTTAAGAACAGGGGATCTGAGGGACGAGATCACCAATGCTGCCCTAAAACAGGAGATGTTGGGTGAAGCCGATGTCTCGTTTGTGCTCGCCGCCGTATTCGATCGGACCCGGTACAAGTACGGGGAACGTGGATTCCGCTACGTGTATATCGAAGCCGGGCATATAAGCCAGAACATCTACCTTCAAGCCGTCTCCTTGAGTCTCGGTTCCGTGGCCGTCGGCGCGTTCTTGGACAACAAGGTAAACACGCTCATCGGTGTCGACGGGAAAAACGAAGCCGCCATTTATCTACATGCAGTTGGTAACCTATGAAACGCATGGACTTCAATTTCATCGTGAGCGCGCTCCTGATCGTCTCACTGTGTGTCACGGGGGCGTTGGGCTATATTCAGTCGGAGCTGGAGCTAAGACGTTTTGTTCCTCACCGCTATGCGGCTTACACCACCTTATTTCTGGCTGCCCTCCACGTGGGCTTGAACGGCGAAAGGCTCTGGCACTATTTGCGCCGGTTCAAGAAAACAAAACCGGACCGGAATGCCTCCTAAGAGGCTGTTTAGAATGGTGAGTAAGCTGGTTTCTCCCGCCAAGACAGGCTACCCAGTAGCGCACTAGATACGCTTTGCCACGACATGACTTCTTAAAGCGCCGCTCGAACCAGAAGTCCAGCACATAGTGAAGATAGACTATTGGACAATACTGGCGAGATGACGATTAAATGAGGGTAATCGGTTTGCCTTCCCTGAAAGCCTGAATCCACAAACACGAGGCACTGAACCAGTGCAGCGACCCTCTGCCTCAGCTGCACCGCCAGCGCGACGGGCCGCGGGCAGCAATCGCAACTCCACGAGGCGCGCTTTTACGAGAAAACCAAGGGAAAAGGCGTACGCTGTCGGCTGTGCTTCCGCGGTTGCACCATTGCGGAGGGTGCTCGGGGCTTTTGCAGGAACCGGGAGAATCGCGAAGGTGTACTATATTCACTCGTGTACGCCAGACCTGCGGCGCTTCAGCTCGATCCGATTGAGAAAGAACCCATGTATCATAATCTGCCTGGCAGCAGGATTCTGTCTTAGAGTTTTTAGTTGCTATCGAGGGACCATCCTATAAAAATCTGATAGGAAAACGAATATTTGTGTGTTTAAGCTGCTCAGATCGTTTCTGATAGCGTATTTCCTACTATGAAGATGGGGGCAGTGTGATTTGTGTGGATACTCGTTTGGAAACAATTTACAGCAGATTTCAGATTAATTGACCTCCCTATGTCTTGGGTGTCTAAGTGATAAACCGAATTTCGACCATCAGTTATTCTGAAATCCGCTGTAAATCAAGATAAAACATGGATGAGATTGGAATGAAGGTATGACATCAACCGGCTAAGTCTACATAAACTGAGCCCTGTTCCTCATACGGGCATTCGATATCGAACATTGTCCCTACTGATGTCACCCCTGAAGATCATCGCCGCTATTGAACACCCTGTGGTGATTGCTAAAATTCTCGCCCATCCCCGTTGCCTACTAGGGCACCGCCTCGAGCTTTGGCACGGCCTCGCGATCTCTTTGAAACGGCCTGATCCCACGCCGACACGCTAAATCGATCCGGTTCAGCTCCAGAACCGATAATCCCCCTTGGCCACCGCCTGCTCCGCACCCCAAATTTCCTCACAATGATTGGCAAACACCCCGCTTCAAGGGCTACGCGCCCTCAATTTCAAACCCATCTCCCCGAGATTGACAACTCTGCAGCCTTTCAGTACCTTGCTGTTAAATAAACAGTGTGTTTATCCTCCCTCGCTATTCGCACGGTCATACGCCACCGACAAGGAAAAGATCTCGTTGACTTTCTTGCAAACAGGCTGCGACTTAAACCAGCTTGGGTCTGCTGGGACGGTACGAAACGACTTGATCAACGAGAGCAACCCCGGCGTCCCCCCGGCGAGGACTGGTTACTCTGCCGGCGATGGAATTATTGCGTGCATGTTCCTAACAGGCCTTGCCCGGCCCGTGCAAGGGTCATCCTCGGTGGTATGCAACGGACAAGCATTGAGGCCATGCGTCCTGTTTAACTTTGTTGCCTAGTTAAATAGGTAGTCATAGGTTGGATTGAGGCACAAAACCCAACATCCTCAGCTGCGCCTCCTCGACTGCGTTGCTGTTTTTGATAACTCACCGGAGCGCACCGGCTGCCCGCTGTGCTCTCACTATTGAGACGAATCGGATATGAACCTGGAAGAGATCCTCGAATGCCTGTCGGTCTATGACGGCAATTACAAGCGTGAGTGTGTGGATGCTGCTGTGCAGCATCAAGAAGAGATCACTCCCCGGCTATTGAGCTTGCTTGATGCGGTGCTGGCACAACCAGAAGTTTATGTTGAAAGAGAAAATTATCACGGCCATTTTTATGCCGTAGTCCTACTGGCCTATTTTAAGGAAACTCGCGCACACCTGCGTATCATCGACTTATTCAGCTTACCCGACGAGCTGACCGAGGCACTCTTTGGAGACATGAGGACCGAGATGCTATCAGTGCTGCTTTATCAAACCTGCGGTGGCAATTTCGATCGCATCCGCGCGATGATCGCAAACCCGGAAGTGGACGTGTACTGCCGTTCCTCGGCAGCCGAAGCCCTTAGTTTCGGCGTAGTAGATGGGCGGCTAACGCGCGAAGAAACCCTGGATTTCTTGACAGGTTGTTTAAAGCACCAGGAAGCCGAGCTTCAGAGTGATTTTCCGAGCTTGATCGCAAGCACACTATATGACTTGTACCCGGAAGGGTACATGGAGGTGATCGAGAGTGCTTATAAAAAGGGTATGATCGACCCTTTTATGGTTCGCCTGGAGGACTTCCAAGAGAACTTGGAGCTCGGCTTAGAACCTGCTCTACAAAAGCTGCGTGCCGAGTACAAAAGGCGAGTCTCGGACGATGTGCACGGCTATTTGGAGAGCTGGGCCTGTTTCCGCCGCGATGGGAGCGGCATAGACAAAGACACCTTTGACCGCGCTGGGCCCGGATCGTCGCCACTGGGAGCTCGAATAGGCCCCGATTGGGACTCAGGGGACACGCTATCGTCACGATTAAAGACACCGAAGGAGGCGCGCAAGAACAAGAAAAAGAAACGCAAGATGGCGCAATCCTCGCGCCGCAATAACCGCAAGCGGAAAAAGAAATAAACCTTAAGCTACCAAGAAGGTGAATCTGTTGCTCCAGCTTCTCTATCTGCTTCTGCTGCCAAGCGATCATCTCAAGCAACCCATCCACTAATGGGCTACGTTCGATATCGCTAACTTCTGGCATTGGGGGTTTAGGGTATTATAACCTAGTTTTTTATTGGGGTCCCTGGTGGATAATGAGAAGTTACTCAGGCCGTCGTAATTGACGTAGTTTCCGCTGAACTTATTGCCAATCCTGTTCTAACAGGAATTTCCTTGATTTTTATATTTCTTCGTACCGAGGTTTGTACTTTTGAGCTCATTTTAGAGACATTCCTTATATATAAGGGATTGACCATAAATCGATGCCAAAAGCACAAACCTTCATAAGCATTTACGGGTTTAACACCCGTTTCACCTCACCACCATCCGATTCTATCCCCTTCCACTCTGGACCGGGCACAAGTTGATGCGAGAAGTATTAACCTTCTACCAGATCGACTCCTGCACAAGCTTGTAGATAGATCTCATGCCCAGTTACATCGAACCACACTTGCTCTTCCGGACTCTATTCTACTGACATATAGCTATTGATATTACCAAATGTCTTTCCCTGAGCGCTGGGAGCGCATCCTGAACACTAGCCTGGATTCCCACAGGGGCAATTGGCCTAAGGATTTCTTGTGAAAAAGGTCCAGATGTGCGGTTCTTACACAGAAAGAATACCGCAAGGTTCGAATAGCCGAATTCCATTTACCGGTTCTTTGTAGCAACCCAATGCGTGCCAGTTCCAGATCCCCTTTCCGGGTGATTCTCACTACGGCTCCAATTTTGGTCAAGCCCCATAGAGTGGACGCCTACATTGGCACTCCTTCTTATTACGTGTTCAATACTGGCTCAGCTCTAAACAGTGCTCTGCATTGGTTAGTGACTTGTCGATTGTCTAAGGTGGCGTGGGCGATGGCAATACCCATAACGCTAGATTTGTCGACTTTAGGAGCTGAATCCCCAAAGCGTTGGAGGATATGCAGCGCTTCCTCACGAGCGGGGAATAAATGACTCCCTGAATTAAGGAACGAGAAGTTCCATTGAGCGTCCATTAAAAATGTCGCTGATTTTTTTTGGAGACTTCAGGCGATTGCATTTGACGGTTGAATTTTAATAATATACTAATCAATATGACGGAGTTATATGAAGCCCGGTTCTATGAGTCGCTACCCGAGGGACGCGTGCTGTGTACGTTGTGTCCACACGACTGCCGCATACCAGACGGCGCACGGGGCGCTTGTGGTATACGCTATAACCATGCTGGCAGGCTATACACACTAGTTTACGACAAAGTGGTCGCGCGGGAAGTCAACCCTATCGAGAAAAAACCTCTGTTTCACTTCTACCCCGGATCAACCGCTTACTCGATTTCCACCGTAGGCTGCAATCTGCGCTGCACATTTTGTCAGAACTGGCAGATTTCTCAATGGCCGAAGAACCACTTGCCCAAACACATCGAAAATAGTGACGAAAAAACAATCGAGCCGATCTGCCCCCAGCTCACTGCGATAGGCGAAGCCATTCCAGGGGAGCCGGTGACATCGGAGACCCTCGTCGAAGCCGCATTGGCAACGGGCAGTACCTCGATATCGTACACCTTCACCGAGCCAACCATATTCTACGAGCTGGCATACGACACCGCCGTGCTCGCCCGAACGCGGGGACTTAAGAACAATTTTGTCAGTAATGGATTTATCAATGAGGCTCCGCTGCGGGAACTGGCCAAAGTCCTGGATGCGGTCAATGTCGATCTAAAGTTCTTCAAAGAAGAAAGCTACCGGCGCATCAGCCGCGCCCGACTCCAACCAATCCTGGATGCGATTCGTTTGTATCACCAGCTAGGCGTGTGGCTGGAAATCACGACGCTGATCGTACCGGGACTGAACGACTCCGAGGAAGAGTTGCGACAAATCGCTGAATTCATTCGTTTCGTGGGAGTGGAGATTCCCTGGCATGTCACCCAGTACTATCCAGCCTATAAAATGCGGGATCGGCCACCCACGCCCGTCAAGACACTGCGTCGCGCTCGCGATATCGGCCTCGAAACCGGCCTGAGATATGTCTATGAGGGGAATGTGCCCGGCGAGGGTGGTGAGAATACGTACTGCTACAAATGTCAGACAATTTTGATCGAGCGATATGGTTTCTACGCCCGTTATAATCATATCCGCCATGGCCGTTGCCCCGAGTGCGGCACAGTGATTGATGGTTGGGGTATGAGTACGGACTAGAATAATATGCGCCAAATCGAGAGGTTTTGAACCCAAACAGAACACTGCTGATTAGCGAAACATACGTGTTTATCGAATTGCAAACGTGATCAATCTTCATGCAACTCCCTTTGTCCCTGGACGAGCTCGGGGAACCATATACCATGGGGTGCAAGCGACTACCCCAGACAAGCTTCTGGTAGTTACTCACGAGCAAATCAAGTCCTTCGATGCCCCTAGTGCCGGATTGATCGTGGTTGGCGGCGCACCTCTTTCGCATCATATGATTCGCTTGCTCGGTTTGGGTATCCCCACGGTGATGGTCACCGTGCAACAGGCAGAGCAGCTGCTGGAGGGGACGGAAGCGATACTCGATGGGACCACTGGCGTTGTCAGCTCACCAGCAGAAGCACACAAAGCCGAACCGTACACCCAACCCCAGCCTCCACAAACCGCGCTGCCGGTGAAGACGGCGAATGGCGATTCAGTTGCTCTCAGTGCCAGTATTGGGAAGTTGGAAGGTGCCAAGCGCGCAGTACGCTACGGCGCGACAGCGATTGGACTCATCCGGTCTGAGTTCTTGATCACCCTGGATGGAAGGCAACCGGATACAGATTTCTACGCGACGACATTAACCGCTATTTGCGACGCTGCCGCCCCGTTATCCGTTACATTTCGCCTGCTGGATATTGCTGCTGACAAGATACCTCCTTGGCTAGGTTCTGTGCCCGGGATGGAAGGCCCCTTGGGATTGCAAGGCTCACGCTTGTACGGGATCGAGCCCGTGCGCAGTGTGTTCGAAGCGCAAGTTGCGGCCGTCGGACAGCTCGCTTCGCGGTTCGAATTGCGGTTGCTGGTGCCTTTTGTGGCATGCCCCGAGGAATTCACGTGTTGGCGTCGCGAGATCGAGGCGCTTTTGCCTAAACCCGTAGCGATCGGAACCATGGTAGAGACGCCGGCGGCCGCGCTATCGATACCAGAATTGTCAGCCTTGGCGGACTTTATCGTAATCGGCTGCAACGACATGATGCAGTGCCTGTTTGCGGCGGATCGAGACGTTGTTGAGGTTAGTAACCTGCTGAATCCGTATGCCCCAGCGGTATTTCGGCTCCTGCGGCACGTCGCCCAAGCAATGGGCGACGCTACCAGTAAGATCCAGCTGAGCGGCTTATTGCCCCAAGTGCCTGCCGCTTTGCCTGTTCTGCTGGGTATGGGTTATCGGATTTTCTCAGCAGAACCGCTGCTGATCCCATTTCTTGCCCGAACGGTCCAGGAAACCGATACAAAGGTCGCAAAGCGACTCGCGGCGGATGTCTGCGCAGCGCCCGACGCTGCCAGCGTGCGTGCCATACTGGATCTACGCGGCGGTGCCGTGTGGGCACTCGACGCACCCACGGATAGATAGCTTTCTCAGGTACTGCCAACTTTTTAACTTAGGCGCTTATTAGTCAAATGGACGTAAAGCAGGTCACTATTAAAGAGAGGGCGGCAGAATTAAGCAAGATTACGCCGCGATCAGCGCTAAATGCGAAACGAACGGTTGTTCAATAACCGGGGACTTTAGGGAAACGGAGCGTTTATCATCCTACTTATTCACCATGTAACGCATTTAGGCTTGGTGTTGTCGGCAATCAATGTCATGATATCGTGTCTACTGTGATATGAACGGCTACTAAGCCGAGGGGGTGACCGTGCGAGATGTAATCGTGGAAGGCGGCTTTGGAAACGCCTCTCAACGATTTTACTTGCCCGCCTTGAAAGCCGCTCTTGGAAAGGGCCTGGACAGGATCATTCTAGCCGACGTCCGCCAATGCCCCCCTGAACTCTCAGGGCTAACCACTCCAAACATCCTCACGCTCGACAAAAACAATGCCGTTGGCAAACGACTCTTCGATGAGCTGTCGCCCCATGTTGTCTTTATAGTGACCCCACCGGGTAGCCATCTTCGAGTAGCCACGCCCTGGTTACACAAGAACCGCCACGTGTGCTTGGAAAAACCAGCCGCCGTAGATCCACTAGCCCTAGAGAGATTCCTGAAACGAGCCAAAGCGTTGGAGGCGAAAGTCTATTTCTTCGATCATTATAGGGCACGGACCAGCAGTATCTTGCGCGGTCTAGAGGCAGATCAGCGACCGCAAGCTCTTAGCGTAGACACTATCCAGTTCTCTCTCTTGGATCCCAAGACAATTGAGGACCAATCCAGGGAAGAGGCATTCTCCTTCGGCGTCGTCTTCGACTTGCTGAGCCACTTCCTCGCCATTGCCGATTATCTCTATCCCGGCGCCCGCCTCATCGCCCACGACGTACGAGGGGGAATCTATTACTACCCCTCTGAGAAGTCTGTAAGGCGCTACGCAGCCACGGATTACGAGACTTTAGCGGTAATGGATGGGACCTTAGCAGCCCTCCAGGGGTCTGTAGCGTTCTCCTGCGCAGTCGGCGTTGGATTGGGGAAACGATCAGAGAGTGGATTAACCACGTGCAAAAAAATGACACTGCAACTATCGGCTCCGAGAGCCGAGTCTTTTCACTTCGACATGAACTCGCCTGCCTGGACACTCTCAAAAGAAACCGATGGAGAACGGGTCCGAATACTGGAGCTGGAAGAATCTCCGTATGACCATCTAGTGCAATTCTTTCTTGGAAACAATGTCCCTGCCCAAGATTTATTCCTCTCCGATGACACAGCCATGACGCATGTATCCACGTTGAAGCAGCTGAGCGCCGCAATCACTGCGCAAGGACTGGAAGAATATGTGGCATATTCAGATGTGTACGACGTGCTGAGGGAGAAACAGTGGCTCCTTGCGATGCGTAGAATGCCGCCTCAAACTAAGTAACGTTGCTACCATTTTGCTTTACATTTCAGCAGGGAGATTAACAAAGCAAGGAATACATTTTTCAAGACCGACAGAGACCAGGGATGGCCTCTGTCGAGCGTACAGGTATGTATTTACAGTGTGTCTTGAAAAATGGATCCCTTGCCGCACAGGAGTCGCATGGAGACATCGTGTAAAGTTAATCATCCGCCATTGGACTGGTCTCCAAAGAATCTATTCGCTCCTTAACTTCTTTCTCATCATATGAGCGGGCGGCGTCGGCAATCTCTTGAAAATCAGCCTGGGTGACACGGCGCTCCTCGCGGTGCCGGTCGCTTGGGAAGGCAAACACTTTCTGGTGCTCAGGGTCGATCGTTACTTGCACGGTTACCAGATCGGCCATCTTGAAGCCGTAAAGGCTGGTCGCAATGGATAGCTCGACAGGCTGCTCATCAGGGTCACATGTCATAAGCTCGGGATTGTCAGCAGCGGCGACGTGCCCGGCAGGCACTCTCAGGGGACGCTGCTCCAGACCGACATCGTATACCCGCTTCAACACCGCGTATTTCTCCGGAATGCGCTTGCTCGAGTCCCACCAGTATTTGTCTACCGCGCCAATGTAAGCCCGCGTCGACGCTTCCGGCACTGCACCCATGAAGTTTACCGTATTCTTCAGCCAGGTATCAAAGTTGCGGGCGTATACCTGATCGCTGGACGTCGCAAAACTGTATATCAACGCAGCGGCAACCTTGGTCCCCACCATATTGGAGAACAGGTCTTCAAGGGAAAACGCCGAGGGATATTCGGGAAAGAGAGGGGCAAAGTTACCATAGCCATACCACTGGGCAATCTCATGCCAGACCGATAGGTGATAGGCGGCATACTCGGCTGCGGTCACGGCCAGGATGAGTTTCTCGACTTCGTCGAGTTCACTAATATCGACCGGGTGCAGGACGATCTCCCGCGGGCCGAGTTCGGGCGGTAATTCAACCGTCACCACCTGGCCCAGGTTGCGGTAAAACTCGTGGGTCAGGTAGACGGTCCAGTCCGCATAATCGCGCACATGCGCCGTGTCAATAAAACCGCCGCGGCAGGTGTAAATCAGGCCGTTGTTTTCCTCGGCCTCGATCTCATTGTCAGTCCCCTTGCCGGCAAAGCCGGCGTCATAAACATGCGGTCCTAAATCCTCGCTGCTGACGACATTCGCCGCTTTTATTAACGGTATCGGAAATTTACCTACCTTAACCTTCAGATCTATGCCAAAGGCGCAGCAGGGCCGAAGATGCACCGGTGGATCAAAAACAGGCGTCATCTCCCGTTTCGCATCCCACGCGTATGGATACGTCGGATCGGAGTCCAGCGCAGCCTGAACGGCTTCATCACTTGCTTCCAAGGGATAGACCCACGTGGGACGTTGTGCAACACATGCCCCCAGCAATGCGATCGTGAACACTAATATCAAATTTCTGAGCATTGGGAACCTCACGGGAATGTGCGCAAAACCATGACAATGTCTGTGTATGCAATTCTGGATGATTTTGGATGGTTGGGTGCATTAGAAGCGGAGCATGATGAGGCTCAATAGCTTCTAAACGTATAAGCTGCTTTAAAACCCCTGAGCTGGCACGATACGTCGTTATCAATCGGTTTGAAATGCTCATTTACTCCCCTGTAAACTGCGCTTTCTCATCGATTGATGCCTTGTATCGCACTTACCTGAGGGGTTATAAAACAGCTTCTAAAACTGATTAGATGGGATGATATGAAATGGCCGCTAATGAACCGTGAATGCTCCCGCTCCCTGAAGGTGTGTACCCCAATGTTATCGTCGAAAACTGCGGAGAAGAATTCGTCTATCGAATACGCCTAAAGGTGAATGTACCTACATATGTTTTATTGATTCGATTAACACCATCTAAGAAATCAGTATCGCGTACGTTACTAGACAGTAGAGTAATGACTCCGTGTGAAGCCGGTTCATTGTCTGACGAAGTGTATTGCGTGCCATCATCGGTGCCAGCATCGTAAACCGATAGGTTGACTGTGATCTCTTTTATCCAGGTACCACCCTCATATAGATTCAAGTCATGTACGCCTACAAACCAGTCCGGGCTGGGTGCTAACATGGAAACCAGTGTCACAAGCGGATAGGTCTCACTAATCTTAAATCCCAAACTAACCTCGTCAATGGAGGAAGAGATACCCTCTCCACTGAGTGTGAATTCCGCTTTACCCTCATCGGTAGCGGTTTGTATTTCATTCATTAATTCGCTTTTACTACCCTGCTCCGCCATGTCTTCAATACCAACGGTGGCAAACTGGCCCATCTCCCAAAATCTCACTTGACCATTATGAGTTGCGCCAATTAACCCGGAAAAGTGTCTGTCCGATGGAAAATTCGTCGGAAAATTAGTTTCGTTCCAGGTTGTCTTGAAAATAACCTGATAGGTTGCTGCATTACCGCTGCCCCAGGCACAAACAGCACACATTACCAATAAAAACTTCGATAACCCCATAATAGACATACCGACTCCTTATCGTTAATTATTTGTGATTGTTCTATATAGGCGAAATAGCGACCCTAATATCTGTAAGGAATGCTACCGAAATAACTTCCCCATCTGGCTTGCCTTATCACCCGTCTTCGGCGTTGCAATAACAGTTACATAGCCCAGCGATGCGCTAGTTGTCGCGTCTCGAAGACGAACGATCACGCGGCGCCAGCTGGTCAACTTATTTCGTCCGCATTCCTAAAACGCAATGGCGGCCAGTTATGCTACATTGATCG
>JAAUXY010021632.1_pt1 | contig 15453 bp, 19 predicted proteins | sample 7278121 | NCBI WGS metagenome assembly JAAUXY01 (sample SAMN14350117, study PRJNA611818) | marine sediment metagenome | isolation source: surface marine sediment (1.8m) | place: French Polynesia: Moorea | collected 2018-08 | reverse complement strand
CGTGCTGTTCCGCGCGTTCAAACTGTCGCTGGCCGCCATCGTTCCCAACATCATCGCTGCCGGACAGATTCTCGGACTGATGGGCTGGATCGGTATTCCGCTCGACATCATGACGATCACGATCGCGGCGATCAACATCGGTATCGGGGTCGACGACTCGATCCATTACATACACCGCTTTCGCGGCGAATTCCTGCAGGATCGCAACTACTGGGCTGCGATCCGCCGCTGCCACGGCAGTATCGCGCGCGCGATGTATTACACGTCGATCACGATCGTGCTCGGCTTCTCGATCCTGGCGCTGTCGAATTTCATCCCGACGATCTACTTCGGCATCCTCTGTGGACTGGCGATGATCGCGGCGCTGATCGCCAACCTGATGCTGTTGCCGGTGCTGATCGCGTATTTCCGGTTGAGCTGACAGGACGCCGCGGTTACCATGCCCGCCTCTGTGTTTCGGATATCGCGATGAACGACATACTGATCCCCATTTCGCCGGGTGAACTGCTCGACAAGATCACGATCCTGCAGATCAAGTCGGAGCGTATCGCCGACCCCGCCAAGGTTGCCAACGTGAGAACCGAGTTGGCGATGCTGGAGCAGGTCTGGCAGGACAGCGTCGCAGCGGACGCCACCATCGATGCACTGACGGCAGAGCTGAAATCGATCAATGAAGCCCTGTGGGACATCGAGGACGATATTCGCGACGAGGAACGCAACAAGCGTTTCGGCGACCGATTCATCGAACTCGCCCGCGCCGTATACGTCACCAACGACGGTCGCGCGGCGGCCAAGAAAAAGGTCAACCTGCATCTGAACTCGACCATCGTCGAGGAAAAGTCCTACCAGGACTACAAGTAAGCGCAGGCTCCCGTCATTGCGCGGGATCTCTTGCGTAGACCCGGGATTGCGGTCTAAACGGCTGATGGTATTGGTATGCGGCGCTGATATACTGGCGCCGCCTTGAATTCGCCAATTTCCAACTCCGATCCGCATCCGCTGGTGTGCCGTTTCGGCGCCTTCGGCGACATGATCATGATCACCCCCCTGCTGCGGCATCTGTACCGACGCAGCGGCCTGGCCTGCGACGTCGTCGGCATCGGCGGCTGGAATCACGCACTGTTCCAGCACATGCCCTGGGTGCGAAACGTTTACACCATCGATTCGCGGGCGGCGCCCTACTGGTTCAACCGCAGCCAGCAGGCGCTGGTATCCACCCTGCGTGAACAGGGCAACCGACATGCCTGGATCTGCGAAACCGACACCCGTTCCTACCGCCTGCTCACGCGTGCCGGTATCGACGGCCAGCGCTGCGTTCGCGAGACCGACCTGCCCAGGCTCGGCCCGGAACACTACTGTGATCGCTGGCTGCGACTGGCACAGTTGACTCCGGCAGCCTGTGACTACCCCGCGGTGCAAGCCGAGCCAGCGAATACCGCCCTGTTCGTCGTCGCCGACGAGATCGACGAATGTCGCCGCTGGTTGCAGCAGCGCGGAATCGATCCCGAGGCACCGCTGGTCTGCATGCAGGCCGGCAACAAGCGCACCATGCGGCGCGGACGGGCGGACCGCGCGTCCAATACCAAGTACTGGCACGAACGCAACTGGGCCGCGGTGGCCGACGGAATTGTCGCGCGCGATGCGCGCAGCCAGATCCTGCTGTGCGGCGTACCGAGCGAACAGGAGATGTGCCGCGCGATCATCGATGCCAGTCGATCCGCGTCAAACCTGCACGCGGTGGCCGACGATTTGCCGTTGCGTCGCCTGCTGGCCCTGTTGACGCTCGCGCGCGGTTGCGTGTCGGTCGATACCGGCCCGGCACATGCCGCGGCAGCGCTTAACTGCCCCGTGGTCGTACTGTTCGGCAAGGCCAATCCGGTCCGCTTTCGGCCGGTCAGCAGCGAGAGCCCGGTGACGGTGCTGGTCGGCACGCCGCCGGCGGAAGAAGACGGTGAAAACGATATCGGCCGCATCGATGCCGGGAGCGTGCTCGACGCCTGGGACCGGTTAAGCTGATCCCGGCCGGGTCCACCGAAAACCAAATATTGGTACAAAAATGGTCCACCATTTGACGATTCGCCCCCTGGATTCAATATCAGTGGAGGCGTTAAACAAGATTAATAATCCTGTTTTAATCACGAAAATAATATATCTATCAAATGTTTAGCGGATTTATTGGCCGGATTACCTGAATAATTGGTATATTTTTGGTACTTTACAAATCGCCACGATGGAGTAGCATATCGCCATTCGTTTCGGTGTCTGGCTTGCTCAATGTCATTCTGGGCATATCTCGGAACGGGTGAGACGTCCGATTTTTGAAGCCCTGGTGTTATACCCCCCTGGTTTAACCATATACAGGGTCACTCGTTGGAAGCCGGTTGCCGTAAGGTCGCCGGCTTCTTTTTTATCGTGCCGGTCGCCAGTACCCCGGACCGGGATGACGATGCCCGTTGCCGGCGCTCAGTAAACCCGCATGATTTCCTGTTCGGCGCCCTCGCCTAGCGCGGTCATCTGTTCGCGCTCGACACGCTCGCGCAGCGCCAGCGCCGCCGGCTCGAAGTTGTCCGCCGGCGGTGTCACGTGGATCCAGTTACCGCCGTTATCGACGCCGCGCATCGGCATCGCCCAATCGCGCCCCGCCACCTGCTGACGAACGTTTGGCGTGACGAAACGAAACACTAGCCCGACACGATCCTGATCGCTGCGATTCGGCCCCGAGGCGTGAAAAATGCGCCCGTGGTGAAACGAAACCTGCCCCGCTCGCAGCAGCACGTCGACGGCATCCGCCTCGTCGACTTCGACCGCAACCTCCTGGCCGCGCGACAGCAGGTTGTTGTCGGCGAAGGTATCGCGGTGTGGCAGGATAGACTGACGATGCGAACCGGGAACGAAGCGCATGCATCCCGACTCGATGTTGACGTCGGACAATGCAAGCCAGGCGGTCATTTCCTCGTCGGTTTCGCCGAGTCCCCAGTAGGTCAGGTCCTGGTGCCAGCTGACGATACGATCGCTGCTGGCCGGCTTGATGAAAAACTCGGCGCTCCACAGCAGCAGGTCCGGGCCCAGGATCGAGGTCACCCGGTCCAGCAACCGGGCGTTGCGCGCGGCTTCGCTGACGAACGGCAGCACGTAATGAACGTTGGTCCGCAGCAACGCCGGCAGTTCGTCCTCGAGCCCGGCCCTGTTCGCATCCTCGCGCGCTGCCGCGAGCGCTGCCTGGATGGCCGTTACCTCGTCGGCGTCGAATACCTCGAGGGGGAACAGAAAGCCGTCGCGCCGATAGTCCAGCACCTGTTGCGGCTCGAGCGCATGTTGCGTCACCAGGACACCATCTCGTTCGGCAAATGATCGATGCGGTTGAGGTAAACCACGTTATGCGACCCTTCGACGAAATCGATGCGCGAAATCGACGTGTTGTGGAATGCCCAGTTCGCGACCCATTGACTGGCATAGTTGTGCCGGTGGCGATCGACACCCATCAGGTCATTGACGAACTGATCGATGAAATCGCCGTGGGCCACCAGCGCGACGACGTCGTCGCTGTTTGCGAGACGATCGCGAATGCGCTCGACCACCAGTCGCATGCGCACCAGGAACGCGGTTTCGTCCTCGGCGTCGCGACTCCACCAGCCGTCTTCATTGAACTCCGACGGCAGGTTCAGGCGCGGAAAGCGATCGTCGAAATACGCCCGGCCCGGTCCCGGCAGGCCGACCCGCTCGCCCGACTCGTCGAAATCGTAGATGCCGTGTTTTTCGAAGATATCCGCCAGCGCGTGCAGTTCGAGCTCGCAGGCATCGGCGATGTATTCGGCGGTCAGAATCGCGCGCGTCATCAGGCTGCAGTAGACATGCGAGAGACCGAAGTCGGGGGTCGAATCCGACTCGAACGGGTGCTGCCGGGGCTCGGCTGCCGGGTGCGCCAGGTGCTGCGCGAGGCGTTCGCTCTGGCGATGGCCGAGATCGGTGATTTCCGGATCCGGGTGGCGTTCGGGATGGAAATCGCTGCCGTCCCAGACCGCGTTGTTGGCCGACTGCGCGTGGCGCACCAGGTAAAGCTTGCCCATCGTCAGCGGTTGACGCCGAGCCTCTCGGCCGCCTGCGCCGGCGTCGCCGGCTCGCGTCCGACTTCGCGAATGATCCGCACCGCGCGCTCGACCAGCTTCAGGTTGGTGGCGAACTCGCCCTTGTCGAGATACAGGTTGTCCTCCAGGCCCACGCGGCAGTTGCCGCCCTGGCTGGCGGCCTGCGCGACGATCGGAAACTCCATGCGCGAAATGCCGAAGGCGCTCCAGTTGGCATCGCCCGGCAGCAGTCCCTTCATGACGGCGAGAATCTCGGGCGTGGCCGGAGACGCGTGCGGAATTCCGAGGCAAAGCTGAAACATCGGCGGGCTGTCGACCAGGCCCTCCTCGATCAGCCGGTGCGCGAACATGATGTGCCCGGGCTCGAACACCTCGATTTCGGGCTTGACGCCGAGTTCACGGATGCGCTCGGCCATGATCCTCAGATGCGCCGGCGTGTTGACGAATATGGTTTCACCGAAATTGAAGGTTCCCACGTCGAGCGTACAGATATCCGGCCGCAGCTGTTCGATATGGCGCAGGCGCTCGAGCGGCTGTACCAGCGTGGTGCCGGGGCCGCCCACGGCCGCGTCTTCCTCGCCCGGATTGAAACGTGCGCCCTCGCTGGTGGTCAGGTTGATCAGCACCTCGCTGCCGGAGTCGCGGATGCGCTCGACCACCTCGCGGAACAGCTCGGGGTCGCCCGAGCGCATTCCGGTCTCGGGATCGCGCACGTGGATGTGCACGATGGCGGCGCCGGCCTTGCCCGCATCGATACAGTCGCGCGCGATGTGTTCCGGCGTGATCGGGTAATCCGGATGTTTGCCCTGGTTGTTGTGGCCGCCGCTGACGGCGCAGGTCAGGATAACTTCGTTCCCCATGGTTTACTTCCCCTCGAATTCAGGTCTGCGTTTTTGGTTGAACGCGCGCACGCCCTCACGCCGGTCCGCGGTCGGCACGGTGCGGTTATAGGCTTCGATCTCGAAGGCCAGCCCGTCGGCCAGGGACATCTGCAGCCCGCGATGAATCGCCTGCTTGGCCTGGCGCACGGCAATCGGCGCGTTGGCCGCGATTCGCCCGGCGGTTTCGAGCGCGGCCGGCATCAGTTCCGCCGCCGGATACACCGCGTTGATCAGTCCCCAGTCGAAGGCTTCCGCCGCGCTGAAACGCCGGGCCGACAGGATCAGCTCCTTGGCGCGCCGTTCACCCAGCGCGCGCGCCAGCGTCTGCGTGCCGCCGGCTCCCGGGATGATGCCGAGGCTGGTTTCGGTCATCGCGAACTTCGCGTGCTCGGCGGCATAGGCAAAATCGGCGCCGGCCACCAGCTCGCAGCCACCGCCGAAGGCCGCGCCGTTGACCGCGGCAATCACCGGTAACGGGCATTGCAACAGGGCACGAATCATGCGCTCGTAAACGAGGTGCTGGCTGGTCCAGGCTGCATCGCTCATGCCGTCGCGCTCCTTCAGATCGCCACCCGCGCAAAACGCGCGTTCGCCGGCGCCGGTCAGCAGCACACAGCGCAGATCTTCGGCTTGCATGGCCAGTTGCTCGAAACACTGGACGAGATCGTTTGCCATCTGCGTGTTGAACGCATTGGCAAAATCGGGGCGGTTCAGCGTAATCCGAAGCACGGTTTCGGCGGGGCGATCGAGCGCAAGCGTGGAGTAGGAATCGGTATTCACGAGTGGTGGTATTTTGCTTCGAGAATCGGCAGTATATGGTACTTGAATAATTCCTGGAGGGGGAATCCGCAACATGAGCCACGAAGACCAAGACGACAAGACCACCGTCAAACACATGGCGTGGACTTTCGCCGCCTTTGCCGTACTCGGCGTCCTGCTGATCATCGGCGCCAACATTATTGGCTAAGGTTCCCACGCGCGACAAGTCCGCGCGCGACCCGCTCACCCGTATCCAGCCCGACGCGGTTCCCGCGTCCGATGCGCCGTTCAGCCAGGTCGTGCTGGACGACGACTACGCTTTTTTCGCCGGCCTGGTCGCGGCCGATTTCCCCGCGGGCCAGGCCGTTCTCGGCGACGTCGCCGCCGAAACCCGCGCGGTGCTCGCCGCCATCGGCGACATGCTCGAGCAGTTGAACCTCACACGCGAACGCATCGTGCGCGTCGACGTACACCTGGCCGATCTCGACGATTTCGACGCGATGGATGCAGCCTACCGGGCGTTTTTCACCGCCGACCGTTACCCCGCCCGCACCACCACCGAGTCGAAACGCCTGTTCGGCGGCAGCCGGGTCGAGATTACCTGCCAGGTCCGGCGCTGAGTCCCGCAAACTAGCCCAGCGCGCCGCCGCTCATGACCAGCTCCGCGGCGGGATGCCCGAGTTCGGCAGCCAGCCGGCGCAGGCTGCTGTGAAACTCGTCGCGATTAACCGAGCACTGGCGCAAATGCCGGTTACCCGCGGCCGGATCGAAGGCTTCGCGCCCGTGCAGCACGCGGTGATTGTCGAATACGTGCAGATCTCCCGGCGCCATGCGGTAACGCAACTGCAAGCTATCATCATTGATTATCCGGCGCAGCCGCCGGATCGCGAGGTAAACCGGTTCCACCAGTGACGCCGGCACATCCTGCGGCGGCAGGGTTCGATCGGTCCAGCGCAGCCCGACCAGGTCGCCGTCGATGTCGGTGACGAGCATACGCGCGTGGCTGCGCATGTCTTCCAGCGGCGGCGCATAACGCCGGAAGTAAATCGGCGTCGAACACAACACCTGATACGAATCCGGGTATTCGCAGGCGAGAACGCGTGCCGCCTCGAAACCGTCGACCAGGATCGATTCGCCGCCCGCGGGAGCGGACTCCAGGCAGTGAAACAGAGATATCCCCGGCGCTTCGTGACGATAGCTTTCGTCGGTGTGCGGCGGCAGGTAATCGCCGGTGTTGGAACCGAGGTTCAGGCTCGCATCCGAGCGTACGTCGAAGATTTCGCCATAATTGTTGACGTGAATCGGTCCGAAACAGGCGGCGACATCGCGAATCCGTTCGACTCCGGTCACCCGCGCGAGGCCGAAGTCCATCACCGCGAGCAGCAGCTGCAGCCGGCCGGCGGGAGATTTCAGCCCTTCCGCATCCAGCACGGGCAACGCCCGCCCGCCTTCGCGATCCCAGGTTCGCGGTCGATGCTTGCGCGCCAGCCGGGTCTCGTCATCGTAAGCGCAGCGCCTGAGATCTTCGAGGTCGTGCCTGGTTTGCAGATCATGGTCGGACCAGTTGACCACCAGCCTGTCTGCATCGACGTAACAGTCGCGTACGGCCAGGGTCGCGGGATCATCGGGCAGCAAGTCGATTTTGACCCGTGTATCGTTCGACATCCCCCGGGGACAGCGCGCGTGATGGCGCAGCCAAACGTAGTGAAAAACATGCTCGCTCCCGTCCGGCCAGGTCAACCTGAGCCGGCGGCCACCAGGATCGGCGGCCAGGGTTATCGGGGATTCCCCTTGCATAACACCGCTCCGAGACATATCGCGCGAATATATCAGCTGCATCTGCGGTCTGATATATTAATTTTTCGATACGGAATCCTGGAGAATCCGATGACCGAACTCTGGCGGATGGATGCGGCGCAAATCGCCGACCGCGTGGGCAAACGGGAAATCAGCGCGACCGAGGTCGTCGAGCAAAGCCTCGCGCGGCTGGCGCAGGTCAATCCGAAGCTGTGCGCGGTGGTACAGGAAATGCCCGAGGCGGCAATGGCCGATGCGGCCGCGGTCGATGCCGCGATCGCGGACGGTCGGCGCCCTGGACCTCTGGCCGGGGTACCGGTTACGGTCAAGGTCAATATCGACCAGCGCGGCTTTGCCAATACCAACGGCCTCAGGATCCAGCGCGATCACATTGCCCAACAGGATCACCCCGTGGTGACCAATCTGCGCAATGCCGGCGCGGTCATCATCGGCCGCACCAACACACCGGCTTTTTCGATGCGTTGGTTCACGCGTAACTCGCTGCACGGACATACCCGCAATCCGCGCAATCTCGCACTGACGCCGGGAGGCTCTTCCGGCGGCGCGGCCAGCGCGGTCGCCGCCGGTATCGGTGCACTCGCGCACGGCACCGACATTGCCGGTTCGATTCGTTACCCGGCTTATGCCTGTGGACTGCAGGGGATTCGCCCGACGCTCGGGCGCGTGCCGGCGGTCAACCGTTCGTTGCCGGACAGGCACATCGGCGCACAACTGACCGCGGTGTCAGGGCCGCTGGCACGCAGTATTGCGGACCTGCGCCTGGGCCTGGAAACCATGGCCGCGGCCAGCGACCTCGATCCCTGGTGGGTCCCGGTACCGATGCGTCTGCAGCCGATGCCGAAACGGGCCGCGTTGTGCATCAATCCCGAGGGCCTGGAGGTGCAGCCGGCGGTGGTCGAGGCGTTACAGGCAGCCGCGCAGATGCTGCGCGATGCCGGCTGGCAGGTCGACGAAACCGATTGCCCGCCGCTGCGCGAACCGGCGCGCCTGCAGCTGCTGATGTGGATGTCGGAGTACCACTACAGCGGCGGCGAGGCGCTGGTGCGCGAGGACGATCCCGATGCCAACTTCGTATACGCGCGTTTGCACGAGGCCTGCCCGACGCCGTCGCTGGCGAGCCTGATGGAAGCGCTGCAGCGACGCGCTGCGCTGGCGCGCGAGTGGCAGGAATTCCTGATGGATTATCCGTTGCTGCTGTGCCCGGTTTCCGCCGAACTGCCGTTCGACGACCAGCTCGATGTCGCTTCCGAAGCCGATTTTGCCCGGGTCGCCGAAGCACAACTGACCCAGGTCGCGCTGCCCTTCATCGGCATGCCGGCGTTAACCGTCACCACGGGTGAAGCGGAGGCACGGCCGGTCGGGGTACAACTGGTAGCGGCCCGCTTTCGCGAAGACCTGTTGCTCGATGCCGGCGCCGAACTCGAGGCGCGCTGTCCGCCGATCGATATCGCCGAGCCGGATTGATCACTGCTCCCTCGCACGGCAGAATAAGCTTTTTTAATCTGCGGAAACGTCATGGCTACCGGATGGGCGCGCGACGGCGCGGTACAGGATCAGATCGACGCCAGCGTCGAAGACGAGGTTGCACGCGCGCGCAGCCGCATCCCGCGCGGTCCGAGCCGCACGCACTGCGAGGAATGCGGCGACGAAATCCCGCTCGCGCGCCGCGAAGCCGTTGCCGGTGTCACCCACTGCATTAGCTGCCAGGAAACGCTCGATCGCGAGCAGGCGGAGGCCGGCGGCATCAATCGCCGTGGCAGCAAGGACAGCCAGCTGCGCTGACACCCCGGCGACGACGTAAAAACACGTCTCGCTGCAAAAAAAAGAGATTGCTCTCGGCCAACGCCTGTTCTAAGCTCGATGTTAAATTTGTTGGCCGTCCAACTTTATATGCCTGCTGAACCCGCCGTTCGCCAGCACCCCGGAATGCGGCAGTCCGACATTCGTCGGCTGCGCCGGTCGAGCCTGTTACACGCCGCGCTCGAAACCGTCGCGCATCACGATATCGAAGGCGCGACCGTGGCCCGCATCTGCGCGCGCGCAGGCGCATCCCGTGGTTTGATCTCGCATTATTTCGACAGCAAGGAAGACCTGTTGCTGACCGCGCTGCGCGGCCTGTTCGAAGACGCGCAGGCACTCAAGGATTCGATCGCGGCCGATACCGTGCGCAGCCCCGAGGCGCGTATCAAGGCGATTGCACGTTCGAGTTTCGAACCACCGGTTTACGCCTGGGAAATGGCAGCGGCCTGGCAGGCATTTACCAATGCCAGCCGACACAATCCCGCATATCGCGAACCCATCCGCGAATCCACCCGCCGTTCGGTCGCTACGGTGTTACCCCTGTTCGCGGATATTTCGCGGCGGTTTTACCTGCGAATCGAACCGCCCGCGGCCGCGCTGGGACTGTTCACCCTGATCGACGGCCTGTGGAACAGCCTGGCCACGGACAAGGATGACCTCGATACCCGGCAGGCGGCAGCGCTGTGCGACGTCTACATCGAAGGCTGCCTCGGGCAGTCGCAAACCGGAGGTGAAGCCTCATGAATGCACCGCTCGAATGTCGAGACGTGATCGATTCCGATCGCTACCCGATCGATCGACCTGACGATCCCCGCCGGCAGCGGGTGGTCGACCAGGTCAGGACCGAGCTCGCCGACGACGGTTGCGCCGTAATTCGAGGATTCTTCAGCGAGGCCGGACTGGCCGCGCTCACCGCCGAAGCGGAGACGCGCAAGCCTCAGGCCTATTATTCACCGCGCAGTCTGTGCAATGTCTACCTCAACGACGGCGACCCGGGCTACCCCGACGACCACCCGATCAACCGCTTCATGCCGCGCAGCAACGGCTTCGTCACCGCCGACCTGTTCGGCGAAGAAACCACCGCGCGTCGCCTCTACTACTGGGAGCCCCTCAAGGATTTCCTGCGTGACTGCCTCGGCAAACCAGAGCTGTTCATCTACGAAGACCCGGTTTCGAACATGATCGTCAACGTCGGCGCACCCGGTCAGCAGTTCAACTGGCATTTCGATACCAATGAATTCACGATCACGATGCTGTTGCGCCCGGCACAGTCCGGCGGTCATTTCGAATACGTGCCGAATTTACGCAGCTCCAGCGACGAATGTTACCAACAGGTCGGCGCAGTGCTGGACGGCGATCGCAGCCGGGTCCACCGACTGGATCTCGATGCCGGGGATCTGCAGTTTTTCCTCGGGCGTTATTCGCTGCACCAGGTTACCGAGAACACCGGTGATACCGATCGCCTGCTGCTCATCATGTCGTTTGCCGAACAGCCCGGTATGATCGGCAGTCGCGAGCGGGTGCAGAATCTCTACGGCAAGACTACCGATGCGCACCTGCAGCAACCTGTGCGCGCCGACGGACTGGTCGACTGACGCCGGCCGCGCTCAGGCGACCTCGGCCAGCACATCGAGGATTCGACGCCAGCCGCCCTCGTGGTCGCTGCGAGCTTCCTCGTGCAGAAAACGCACGTGGGTCAGCTCTACCCGCGTGCGGTCTTTCGTCTCGGCAATAAAATCGATTCGGACTTCGCTGTCGTCGGTCGAGTAGGCGGACTCCCAGGTAAAAACCAGCCGCCGCGGCCGTTCGACGGTCAGATAAGTGCCGGTGTGCGGCAATTTTTCCTCGCCCACCCGCATGACGATGCTGAAACGCCCGCCTTCGCGGGGATCGTTCTCCACTTCCGGATTCGGCATGTCAGCCGCCGGCAGGATAAACCGGCTGAGCAAGGCCGGGTCCAGCCAGGCGTCGAACACTCGCTCAATCGGGGCATCAATCGTCTTTTGCACGGATACGGTCAGTTCGTTCATTGTTTTTCTCCATTGTTCAGGGTCCGTTCGAGTTGCTCGAGACTCAACAGCCAGATGGATTTCAGCGACTCGAACCAGTTCGCGAGCAGGTCGACCTGGCTCATGTCGGCCTCGATCAGATGCACTCGGCCCAGGGTTGTACGTTTCACCAGCCCGACGTTCTCGAGCACCTTGATATGTTTCGAGACCGCGTTCAGGGACATGGCGTAATGGTCTGCAAGATCGGTGACCCGGGTCGGCCCCTGCTGGCACAGCCGTGTCAACAGTGCGCGCCGGGTACCGTCGCTGATCGCTTTCAGTAATCCGGACAAACGGGCATCGTCATATTGCTCAACCATAAGGTTGAATATATATTGTCAACAAACATAAGTCAACCATTTGGTTGAATATATGATTGAGTATCCTGGCCCGAACATCCGCCGCGATTTACAGATGATCGCAAAACCGCGACACTCGTCCCGACAACCCGGAGGCCATGCCGATGACACCAGATCCCGCAGCCCTGTTTCGCCTGGACGGCAAGGTGGCCCTGATTACCGGTGCCAGCAAGGGAATCGGCGCCGCCATGGCGGGCGGCCTGGCTGCTTTCGGCGCGCGGGTCGTCGTCAGCAGCCGCAAACAGGAGGCGGTGGATCAGGTTGCGCAGGCTCTGATCGACGACGGCCACGAAGCCGCGGCACTGGCCGCCAACACCGGCCGAATCGAGGATCTCGAGCAGCTGGTCGAGTTTACCCGCAAACGTTTCGGCGGCCTCGATATCCTGATCAACAACGCCGCAACCAACCCAGTTTACGGCCCGCTGCAGGACAGCGACAGCGGCGCCTTCGACAAGATCGTCGACGTCAATCTGCGCGGACCCTTCGAGCTCAGCAAGCTGGCCCGGCCGCTGATGGCCGCCCGCGGCGGCGGCTCGATCCTGCACGTCAGCTCGATCGGCGGCCTGCGCCCCGAGGCCGGGATCGGCCTCTACAGCGTCAGCAAGGCCGCCTTGATCAACCTGACCCGGGCGATGGCGCAGGACTGGGGTGCCGAGGGTATCCGCTGTAACGCGATCTGCCCCGGCCTGATCCGCACCCGCTTCAGTGAGGCCCTGTGGCGCGACGATTCTACCCGCGCACGATTCGAGCAAAAGATACCGCTGGGTCGGCTGGGCGAACCCGGCGACCTGGTCGGGCTTGCGGTCTACCTCGCCTCGGATGCATCGGCCTACTGCAGTGGCGGTGTCTACATGGTCGACGGCGGTTATTCCGCGATCTGAGCGGCAACCTGTCGGATTGCAGACAATCCCCCGCAAATCCCCCGGCCGACCCCAAGTTTGCCCGTCGAAGCTCCGCTAGGCTTGTCTCCAGTCGAACCGAGGTTCGCTTAACAATTTACCCAGACTGGAGATACAGACATGGCAAACAAGGCTTCTACCATCATCACGCGGACGCTGGACATGGGCGTCGAAGATTTCAATCGCGACCTGTCGAGAGCGGTGCGCGGGTACATCATCGGCAGCTGGACCGCCGACCCCCGCTTCATGGTAACAACCGGTACCGGATCGGCAACGATCGAGTGCCGCGAATCCCGCGGCCCGGACGGCAACGTCCGGCTTGCAGTCATCATCGAGTTTCGGCGCTGCACGGCACGCGATGTTGCCGGTTTTCTGCGCCGCTTCGACCGCGTGATGCTGCGCGGCGAAGCCTCCAGGCTGGCTGCGCTGCGGGCACGCCTGGCGGCAGAGGCCGGGCGCTACTCGCTGCGCCCGAATCGTATCAGGGCAGCAGCGTGAGGCTGAGCGCCGGCCAGTAGGTAATGATCAGCACTGCTACCAGCAGTACGACAAAAAACGGAATGGTCGCGCGATAGAGCAGCATCACGGGTTTTTCGAAGCGATAGCTGGCGATGAAAAGGTTCATGCCGACCGGCGGCGTAAAGTAACCCAGCTGCATGTTGGCGAGGAATATGATGCCGAGGTGCACGGGGTGAACGCCGTAACCGACCGCGATCGGCAGAATGATCGGCACGATGATGACGATCGCGGAAAAGATGTCGAGCATCATGCCGAGCGCGAGCAAAAACAGGTTGAGCAGGATCAGAAAAGTCAGCTTGTCGTCGACGTGGCTTTGAATGAACTCGAACAGGCGGGTCGGAACGTCGGCGTCGATCATGTAATTGGTCGACGCCAGCGACACACCGACGATGATCATGATGCCGCCCACCAGCATCATCGCTTCACGCGCGATACGCGGCAGTTCGCGCAGGGTAATCTCGCGGATGATCAGGACCTCGACCACGAGCACGTAAATCGCGGTCACCGCGGCGGCCTCCGAAACCGCGAAGTAGCCGCCGTAGATACCGCCGAGCACGATCAGCGGCAGCGGGATTTCCCACCTGGCCGCGGCAATCGCGGCCAAGGCGGTGCGCGTGTCGAAGCCTTGCCGCTCGACCTGCTCGCGCGGCTGCAGCATCGAGTATACCGACAGCATCACCAGCATCAGCAGGCCGGGGAAAATACCGGCAAGAAACAAATCGCTGATACTGACGCCCTGGTCGAGATCCAGTTGCTGCGCCACCACACCGTAAAGGATCAACGGCAGCGACGGTGCGAACAACAGGCCCAGGCTGCCGGAACTGGTGAGCAGCCCGAGATTGAAATTCTCCAGGTACCCAGCCTGCTTCAAAGCCGGGTATAACAGCCCGCCCAGTGCGACGATGGTAATGCCAGAGGCACCGGTAAACGCGGTGAACAACGCGCAGGCGAAAATGGCGACGATCGCGAGTCCACCGGGCATCCAGCCCAGCAGGGCGTTGGTCAGGTTGACCAGGCGGGTCGAGGCATTACCTTCGCCAAGCAGGTAACCGGCGAAGGTAAACAGCGGGATCGCGATCATGACCGGCATTTCGGCAAGCCGGTAGACTTCGATGCTGATTACCGACAGGTCGACTTCGAGGGCATGGAACCCGATCATCGCGCTCAACGCGATCACCACGAACAACGGCGTACGCAGGATCGCCAGCAACAGCAGTAGAGGTGCGGCCAAACTCACGTTTTTTTCCGTTGCTCGGCCTTGCGATATCGTCGGTAGCGCTGCAGCCAGCCCAGCGACATCCAGGCATAACGCAGACCGATCAGGCCGAAGGAAATGGGCACGATGATTTCCAGCATCCAGGCAGGTATGCCGGCCACGCCTTCGAAACCGTCGACGTAATCCAGCCACACCCAGGTGAAGCCGAACCAGGCGATCACGAGACAGGTCCAGGCGCTGATCTGGCCGATGAAAACCTGAATCAGCCGGTGAGTATTGCGGGAAAAAAAACGCGACAGCAGGTCGATGCGGATGTGCTTGTTATCGCGGGTGGCGACGGTTGCGCCGATCAGGCCGAGCCACAGCACCATCACCCGCAGCAGCGGATCGGCCCAGATGATACCGGCGTCGAAAAAGTTGCGCAGCAGAATCTGCAGTCCGGCCAGCAGCAGCATCGCGCTCAACAGGATAAAGAGCAGCGCGTCTTCGACGCGATGAAGTCGCTGGATCCAGGAGGTCATCCCGGCTTACTGGCCGCTGCGAAACGTTTCGAGAATATCGGTTAGCTGGTCCACCACGTCGCCAACCACGGCGCCGGCGGCGATCATCTCGCGAATCGAATCGTTCGAGATCGATTTCCAGCGTTCGAGTTCGCCCGGGTTTGGTGCAACGAATGTGATTCCCTGTTTTTCCAGCGCGGCGCGCGCGGCGATGTTGTCGGCACGATTGATTTCGTCGAGGCGCACGAACACCGCTGCCATTTCCTCGCGCACCACCGCCTGGTCTTCCGCCCGCAGTCGATCGAAAGCCTTTTTCTGCACTGCCAGGGTACCGATGATGTAACTGACGAAAACCTCGGTCATGTAGGCCGTGCTGGTATGCCACTGGAATGCAATCGCCGAAGACGGGTTGGCCGCGATGGTTTCGATCAGACCGGTCTGCAGCCCGGTGTAGACGTCGGCGATCGGCAGCGGGATCGGATTGATGCCGAGCGCGCTGAATATCATCTGCCCGATCGGGTCGCCCTCCGGCACCCAGACCTTGCTCTCGCGGATGGTTTCCAGGTCCT
>JAAUXY010024759.1_pt1 | contig 15454 bp, 16 predicted proteins | sample 7278121 | NCBI WGS metagenome assembly JAAUXY01 (sample SAMN14350117, study PRJNA611818) | marine sediment metagenome | isolation source: surface marine sediment (1.8m) | place: French Polynesia: Moorea | collected 2018-08 | reverse complement strand
GCACTGAATGACTCCGCCGCTGCCGGAACGGAGATTCACTACAGCGGCGTTTCGATCGTCGAGATCGCCTACGAGAAACAAGTCCTCGTCGATCAGTTGATCGCAACAGCGCTTGCGACGGCGTGTCTGATGCTGCTGCTGTTCGTGACCTTCGGAGATATTCGCCTCGTGCTGATCTGCCTCGCACCGGTCACGCTTGCGATCCCGGCAACCTTGGGCGCGATGGGCTGGCTCGGCTTTCCGGTGACGATCATCAACACCTCGATTCCCGCGGTGATACTTGTGATCGGCGCCGCTGACGCTGTGCACATGCTGAACGCATTCTCAAGCGCGCGAGCGCGCGGTCTGGACCCGCGGGCGTCGACGTCGCATATGCTGAGCGCGACGGGCAGGGCATGCTTCCTGACCACCGTTACGACAATGGGCGGCTTCCTCGCGCTGACTGCTGCCGAGCTCGAGTCCGTGTCGATCTTCGGAATCGCCGCCGCCATAGGAATCCTCGCAGCGTGGCTCGGCAATCAAGTCCTGGTTCCCTGGTACATGCGCAGAACGGAGGCGCATGCCGGAGGTATCGCAGTCAGTGCGAACGAATTTGCCGACGCAACCGTCAGCCGGCTGATCCGTTTCGCAACCTTCAATCCGCGGCGGGTGCTGTTCGCCAGTTTCGTGTTCGCCGCTTTATGCGCTGCAACGTTTCCGTACCTTGAGATCGATCAGCGTTTCAATGAAGAACTGCCGGAGGAGCACGCCGTTGCACATTCACAGTCACTACTTGAAGCCGAATTCACAGGCTTCCTCGGGCCGGAGATCAGCATTCGGCGGACCGACCGGCAGGCGCTGATCTCCGAGCAGGCCGGGACAGACCTGGCCGGCTTCCTGAAGTCGGTCCGCGAGCTGCCGGACGTGCAGCGTGTCTGGTCCGTGCGCGATCTCGTGCCGCGCGGCGTGCCGGCAGATGAGTGGCCGGACGTCCTCCACGCACTGCGGGAGGCCCCGCAGACCTCGAAACTCGCTAGAGAGCTGATCAACAGGCGCAACGATCATCTCTCGGTCATCGTCCGGCTGGGAGACATCGGCACCGCACGTGCAGCATCGCTTGCAGATGCTATCGAGCAGGCCGCGAGCGAGACGCTTGGTGAGGACTACAAGGTCGAGGTCGTCGGCCAGTGGTGGCTGGCGCAGCAGGGCATGCAGATGCTGGTGCGCGACATGTTGATCAGCCTCGCAACGGCCATGCTGATCGTCGGTCCGCTGTTGTGGCTGGGCTTGCGGGAGCATCGTCTCTTCATCGCCGCGGCGCTCGCCAATCTGCTGCCGCTTCTCCTGCCATTGGCATTCATGACGGTGATGGGAATATCGCTGCGGATCGGGACTGCCGTGGTGCTGGCGATCGCGCTGGGCATAGTCGTCGACAACACGTTGCACATCATTCTGCGCCTGCGCGCGGCGATTGTGGAGTTCGGCGAAAACCCGGACCGGCTCGACGACATGCTTCGCGGCACCGGGCGTGCCATCGTATTCACCACCGCTGCTCTGGTTGCCGGCTTCCTGAGCATGATGGCGAACGATCTGCTGGCGATCCGTGACATGGGGCTCGTCGCTGCCGTAACGATAGCCGGTGCGATGTTCGCGGACCTGCTGTTCCTGCCCGCCGTCTACGTCTTGCTGACTCGGAAGAAAGCGCTCAACGCGGAACGGCCTGTCACGGCCCCCTTGACTTAGGCCCGCCGGTTCATTCGACTGTCGATCTTCCATAGCTGCGCCCGGACGGTCCTCGATGAGCCACTATGACGTTTACTCTTATGGAGTCGTCTCCTCGAGCACTTTGTATTCGCTCAAAGACCAGTTTCCGAAGCCGGAGGGTTACGCCGAGATCGACAGCGTTCGGCGCATGATCGGCGGAGAGGCGACCAATTCGTCGATCGTGCTGGCCCGCCTCGGTGCGAGCGTCCGATTGGACGGTAACTGGCTCGGTGACGACGATGCCGGCCGGCACACTCTTTCTCTGCTCGACGAACGCGGTATCGACGCATCGGCGCTGACGACAAAGCCCGGTTATCGCGGCGTCGAAGAAGCCGTGTTCGCCGCCGGTGACACGCGCACGATCTTCGGGACCTATGTGCGCTTGCAGGAAGAGCGAGCATGGAACACGCCTGAGTCCGACGACATCGTTCGAGCGCGGGTGGTCTGTCTGGACCCCTTCTTTGGCGATGCGTCGCGCACGGTTGCCTCGCTGGCGCACGCGGCCGGAAAGCCGGTGATCACGGTCGACTGTAAGTACGATGACCCGCTGCTGGCACACGCCGCAGCGGTGGTGATCGCTGAGTCTTTCCTCAATGAGCACTATGCGAACCGATCGCTGGAAGACGTCTTCGAGAGTTACCTGCAGTGCGGAACGGGCTTGGTGATCTTTACGTTCGGCGGCCGTGACATCTGGTATGCGAAGGCGGGCGAGCCGCGCAGGACGGCTTCGCCTTACTCGATCGAGCCGGTCGACACGACGGGCGGCGGCGATTCCTTCAGGGCCGGTATCGTCTTCGGGTTTCTCGAGGGCTGGAGCCACGAACGGACGATCGATTTCGCCGCCGCACTCGCAGCGATTGTCTGTACGCGTTCGCCGGGTGTACTCGAATCACCCACTCTCGACGAGGTCTTCGAGTTGACCGGAACTCGAAGACCTCAATGAGAGCTGTCTGACCGTCGACCGATAGCTCCTCGGTCTACCGATGGTTGGATGAAGCTTCTTTCCAAAGACTGACGTCGTCGACGTAGAACGTTTGCTGTCCGCCGGTGTTGAGCGTGCCGATTGCCCACCCATGGACCTCGAACAGATTCAGGCCGTCATTCGGCGCACCATTGCCGATCTCCGAGCGCACCATGCTGTCGAAGGGAACCGTGATCAGGCGCCAGCCGGACACGTCGTCAACGAATTCGTAGCCATAGCGTTCCGCGTCGTCCCAGTGTGTGCATTCGTTTCTGTTGTCGAATACATGGACGTACATTGCGGTGCCGCCGCCGCTGCCGTGGAACCAGAAACTCAGGCCTTTCAGCCCGGACCAGTTCTGCCAGATCCATGCGTCATGCGATGGGTTGGTGAACGTGTGGGCGACTCCGCCCCAGTATTCGACGTCCGCGACCAACGCGAGCACATGGTTATCGGCAGCCTCCCCGGGCCGCGGCGGGTGCGAATCGGTACGACTCACGTTAGTCGAGCTCTCCTGATCGCTGAATGCTACGAATCCGAGTTCGATGTCATGCGGGTCTCTGACGTAGAGCAGTTCAGACTCGAAATCGCTGACGATCCCCGGCTCAACAGCGGTCGAATCGATACTGGAACGCAACGCGTAGCAGGCCCGGGCGATGCCGATCTGCTCGTTCAGTGCCGCAACCGCCAAATCGGTAGCTCTGCCGATCATTGCGGAACGGGCCTCTTCGGAGGTATCGGCGGCGATGAGGTTCGCCTCGGCGAATATCCGATGATGCTCGTTGAGCAGGAACGAGAAGGCGTTCCTGCCTTCACTATCCACGATGTAGATTTCGATACCGAAGATAGACTGATCGTCGGGCGTCAGGAGTTCCATGATGAGCACGTAGTCCGTGCCTGTGTGATAGCTCTCGACAACCCCGGACACGCGCTCGAGCCCATACTCGTAGAATTGATACTGCGACCTCTGCAGCACACGCCCGAGATCTATCCGCCGGTTTCTAGGGACGGCAGATAGTCCGGATGCTTCGAGCCCGGCAATGAACTGCCGCTGCGAATCGAACGAGTGGGCAGTGCGGTCCTCCCGGCGGATCATAGTCGGGAGTACAGCGAATGTTGCCGAATCGAGTCTGTCGATAAAGGCACCGGCATGCTCGCTGTCCGGCCGGAACCCGGGCACGGCCAATGCCTCGCCGGTTTCATGATGGGCCTGCACGCCGAGCGAGAGGCCAAGGAAGATCGCCGCTGTGACTGCGCCAGCGGTGCACGCGCGTCTCTGAGCTCTCATTGCACTCCTCCTGCTTTGGTCATGGCGGTGCTTAAGTCCAGAACAATAGGAGGAAGTACCTGGCGTCAGGCGACCGGCTTTCCCTGACGGCTCCGCCTCGGTCGTCCGATCCCGGCTACAATGACGGTCGATGTCTTCCATCAAGCAATCCGAACTCGACGAGATGCCCGTCAAGGACGGCTTCCGTCTGCGCGGCATCGAGATGACGCGTACGGAGACGTTCACTGATGCGGCGTTCGCGTTCGCGATAACGCTGCTCGTTATCTCCATCGATGCCGTACCGACGACCTACGACGAGTTGCTCATCGCTGTGCAGGGAATACCCGCATTCGGACTCGCTTGCGCGCTGTTGTTCCTGTTCTGGTACGGACACTGGAGCTGGAGTCGTCGCTACGGCCTCGAGGACTTTCCTTCGATCGTGCTCAGTTTCGTCCTTGTCTTCGTGATGCTGTGTTACATCTTCCCGATGAAGTACATGACGTCGATATTCGTCGCATGGGTTACCGAACGGCGCGTGGACGTCGGTGCAAACATCAACTCGATCGAAGAGCTGTTCAATATTTTCGTCATCTATAGCATCGGATTCGTTGCGATGTGCCTGGCGGTTCTGTTCCTGAATCTCCGGGCCTGGTCGCGGAGGGCCGAATTGAAGCTCGACGACATCGAGGAGTACACGACGCGCACGGAGATCGGAACCTGGTTGATCCTGTCGAGCGTAGGCGTGCTGGCAATTCTCATGGGGCTGTTTGCGCCTCAGCACCCGCTGACCGTTCCGGGCTGGGCCTACATGCTGCTCGCGATCGTGATGCCGGTTTGGGGCTACGTCCGCGGAGGACATGTTCAGCGCATGATCGAGGCGCGCAGCGAAGAAGCAGAGGCATAGGTGAAGCGGAAGACTCCAACGAACCCTATGGGCGTGGGCATCGCGATCGGAACGGCTATAGGCGCGGGCATCGGCGCCGCAATCGGCAATATCGGTGTCGGTATCGCGATAGGTATCGCAGTCGGTGCCGGAATCGGCGTAACGATGCAGCGCCGCGATTCGGAAACGAACGGCGAGGGCGGACAGGCCGACTGAGTCTACTGGTACCCGCGAGCCTGAAGGTTGAAGAGGTGCGCGTACTGTCCGTTCTGCACCATCAGCTCCTGGTGATCGCCACGCTCGATGATCTTCCCCTGGTCGATGACGACGATCTGGTCAGCCGCGCGGACGGTCGAGAAGCGATGCGAGATCAGAATCGTGATCTTGTCCTGGCTGGCAGTCCGGAAGTGGTCGAAGATCGCCGCTTCCGATGCGGCGTCCATCGCCGCAGTCGGCTCGTCGAGGATGAGGATATCGGCTTCCGAACGCATGAACGCGCGTGACAGCGCGATCTTCTGCCACTGACCGCCGGAGAGTTCGCGGCCGCCCTGGAACCAGCGGCCGAGCTGCGTGTCGTAGCCTTCCTGCATCGAATCGATGAACGGCGCCGCCATTCCTTTCTCGGCTGCCGTCTCCCAGCGCTCCTCGTCCTCGATATAGCGCACGTCGCCGGCACCGATGTTCTCGCCAACCGAGAACTGGTAGCGCCCGAAGTCCTGGAAGATCACGCCGACCCGCTTGTGCAGCGCCTCGAGTTCCCATTTCTCGAGGTCGAGACCGTCGAGCAGGATACGTCCGTCGGTCGGCGAATAGAGCCGCGTCAGAAGCTTGATGAGCGTGGTCTTCCCGGAGCCGTTCTCGCCGACCAGCGCAAGGCTCTCGCCGGGCCGGATGTTCATGCTGACATTCTCCAGCGCGAGTTCGCTCGCGCCGGGATAGCGAAAGGAGACGTCCTCGAACTCCAGGCCGCGAGCCGGTTCCGGGCCGTAGGATGCCTCACCGCTGTCCGGTGGGACAGGATGCGACAGATACTCGTAAAGATTCGACAGGTAGAGATTGTCTTCGTACATGCCGCTGATCGCCGAGAGACTCGCGGCGACCGACGTCTGTCCTTGCCGGAACAGCATCAGGTACATCGTCATCGCGCCGAGCGTGATCTCACCGTTGATAGTCGCCAGAACGATCCACACGTAGGCTCCGTAGAAGGCGGCGGTCGAAACGAGCCCCAGCAGAAAGCCCCATGTATCCCTGCGAAGGGTCAGTCTGCGATCCTCCTTAAAGAGTTTGCGGAAGATGTCGCGATAACGTTCGAGGAACCGAGACCCGAGCTGGAACAGCTTCACTTCCTTGACGCTGTCTTCGCGTGCGATCAGCGTTTCCAGATAGATCTGCATGCGGCTCTCGGGTGATCGCCAGCGAAACAGCCGGAACGCATCGCCGGAGAACTTCGCTTCGGCGAAGAACGACGGCAGGCCGGCGATCAGCAGGATAACGACCGCCCACGGCGAGAATGCGAACAGCAGGACGGCGTAGCTGACGAGAGAGATCCCATTCTGCGCGAGGCCGAACGTGCGCTTGACGAGGCTCAGCGGTCGGCTGGAGGCTTCGCGCCTCGCGCGCGTCAGTTTGTCGTAGAACTCCGAGTCCTCGAAGCTCGACAGCGGCAGGGTGAGCGCCTTGTCGAGGATCATGACGTTGACCCGGTGACCGAGCTGCGCGCGCAGCAGCGACTCGCTCGCCGATATCCCGCGCTGGCTCGCGGCGAGCATGGCGACGATGCCCGCTTCGAGAAACACGAAGTACAGAACGCCCATCGTGTCGGGTTCCGTGGCGGCGATCGCCGCGACGACACCGTCGACGATAAGTTGCCCCACGTAGGCTATGGCGGCGGGCAGGATGCCGGCGATGACGGTCAGTCCGGCGAGCACGAACATCAGCCGCCGGCTCGTCGTCCATACGAGCTCGATGGCCCGGCGGCTGTACCGGAATACGCCGAAGAAGCGCGGAATGAGTCCGGGCGCGTCTTCGTCAGCGGGTATGTCGGTATCGGCCATGCGTTATGGATTCATTTCGTGCGAGCGGCGGCACAGTGTGTCAGACAAGGCATCCGGAAACCACGCGCCCGATCGATGGTGGTAGCCTTCCGGCTTCCGCAGGGATTGGGACGAAATCTGTGGGCTCAACGCCCGGTTCTCGCTCCGGTCTTCAGCTCGAGTACCGGGAATGAATGCTGACGCCGAGGCCAGCTGGGGCTGGCCGGACGACTATGACTTCTTCGAAACGACTCGGTTCTTGAGAACCGGGGGTAACGATCCGACGCTGAAGCGCGAGGCCGACGGGCTGTGGCGCGTAGCACGCACGGCTGAGGGCCCGGCGACCGTCCGCATTACCGTGCGAGATGGGGAGGCGATCGAGGCACGTGCCTGGGGCGACGGCGCCGCTGCGGTGCTTGAAAGTGTGCCCTCATGGCTCGGGCTGAACGAGCCTGTGTGGCAACTCCCTGAGCACCCGGTTACCGATCGTCTACTACACGAGTACTCCGGCGTACGACTCAACAACACCGGCGACGTCTTCGAAGCGTTGGTCAACGTCATCCTGCAGCAGCAGATCACCTGGAACGAGGCGGCCTTTCTTTGGCGGCGCATCGTCGAGGAGTTCGGCGAGCCTGCGCCGGGACCGGAAGGACTACGACTGCTCCCTGAACCGAGGACGCTGCGGCGGGCGGGCATCGACCGGCTCGCCGGACTCGGAATCGGCCGTCAACGGGCGGTAACGCTCAACGAGGTTGCGTTCTCGGCAAGCCGCCTGCAGCGTGCTGCCGAGTTACCCACGCAGGCGGCTTCAGAGCTGCTCCAGAAAGTCCGGGGCGTCGGCCCATGGACGGCCGCTATGGTGCTCGGTCTTCGCTTCGCGCGGCCCGAACCGACCGTATTCGGCGACGTGCATCTGCCGCACGCGGTCTGCTTTGCGCTTGCAGGCGAACAGCGGGGCAGCGACGAGCGCATGGCCGAACTCCTCGAACCCTTCGCGGGCAATGCGTTCCGGGTAATCAGGTTGATCCACGCGGCGCGCATCGAGGCGCCGCGCCGTGCGCCAAAGCGCGAGACGCGATTCGGCCGGCGGCGATAGTCTTCGCGGACCTCAGGACACGCCGACGTCCAGCCACGACAGCGCTTCGGCCTCAGATCGAAAGACCCCGAAGCGATCGTTCTCGTCGGGCCGCAAGCCGACCGTCTGCCGAATCTTGCCGAACAGGACGTCGTCCGCGGTCGCGAACGCCGCTTTCCCGGCGACAGCCTGTTCGATACCCGCGGGTATCAGTTTCCGGATTCGCTCGAGTGTGAATTCCTCGAGCATCGTTGACGACAGTTCGTCAGGGAACACCCAGAGCCTTGGCTGCTGGGTCTTTCGATCCATTGCACCGACCTCTTGGTAGGCCCGGAGCATGCCGGCGAACGTAATCGACGGCAGCACCTCCACGCGGAGATAGCCGGGCTGCTGCGAAATCAGATACTCGGTGCTCATACCTCATTAATCGGCTCTCTGCGGCGATCTTTCAATTACGTGTGGCTCTGTGGATGCCGGCCTGCGGTCGCATACATCCGGATGGATGTAATCCAATCGCGCATTCCATGCATCTATAGAGGGAATACACGCGCGAGGAAAGCTATGAGCATAGGGAACCCGAGCGCCGGAGCGCTGTCTCCGGAAGTAGCAACAACAACAACGGGGGCAGGGGAATCAGTGACGGCTGAAACCGCGCGGAGCGGCTTCATCGGGCATCTGCACGCGTTTCGGGGCTTCGCCATTCTGACGATCGTCGCCGCCCACGCGTGGTCGATGCTGCTGTTTCAGAACGGTTTCGACACGATGGCCTCGCATACCGCCGTGTACTCGGTCGTCGAGACGCTGTTCCACGGGTCGACGATCTACTTCGCGCTGATCTCCGGTTTGCTGTTCAGTCTGATTCTCCGCGGCAGGGGCTGGAAGACGTTCTTCCGCAGCAAGGCGCTGCACGTCGTTGCGCCCTATGCGTTCATAAACCTGCTGTTCATTGCGGCGTTCTGGCCAATGATCGCCGACTGGCTGGCGTCCGAAGGGCGCCTGACGAATCCGGCCGTGTTCTACCTGAAGTCGCTCGTCCTCGGCGATCTTATGCTGCAATACTGGTACATACCGGTGCTGATAGTCCTATACGTCGCGACGCCGGTTTTCGACTTGTTGATCCGGCGCGCGGCTGGCGTCGCATGGCTCGTCGCGCTTGTCCCGCTGGTCATCTCCCGCTCGTTGTATCCGGATCTTCTCAGCGTGCAGACGATGATCTACTTCGCGGGCGCATACACGCTGGGCATGCTCGCCGGCACGCACTATGAGACGGTGCAGCGCCTGATTCGCGAGTATCTGCGCGCATTCTGGGTAGCTGCCGTCGGCTGCAGCCTCGTCATCTTCCTCAAGTATCTCAACGAGCCGGAAACGACAGGAGTGTTTCTGATCACTGAGAGCCTGTTCTACGTGCAGAAGGTCGCGATCTCCGGATTGATTCTGCATTACATGGCGAAGCACGAGTCGTCGTTGCCAGGGTGGCTACTGATGTTCGGTACCTACGCGTTCGCGATCTATTTCCTGCATCTGTTCTTTGCCCAGATGGGCGTCGGTGCCATCGGGCTCGTAAGCGAGGGATATACGAACGCCTGGACCGCTTCGCTTGGCGGGCTCCTGATACTCGCCTCGGCGCTGGGCGCTAGCCTGCTGTTCGCCTGGCTGTTCAAGAAGCTGTTCCGGAAGTACTCAAGGATGCTGGTCGGCGTTTGAAGCGGGGACGCTTCGGATACTCCTGATTCGCGGCCGGCAGCGTTCGCGCGAGACTGAATGGTCGGGTCTCGAGGAGCGTTCATGCAGGTCACGGCAATGACGTGGGCGATTGCGGTCGCCGGATTCGCCATCATGGGCGTCCTCTGGGCCGCTCAGCTCGTTGCATTCTTGAGGCCGCGCGCTGGCTGGACGATCGAGAACATCTACGGTGGGCGTCCGGAGGAGACGGATCCGAAAGCCTACTTCGCGTTCAATCGCGGCTATTCGATCGCCGACGTCTTCTTCTGGGGGCCTCTGCAGTTCGCAGCGAGCACGGGCATGCTACTCGGGCAGCGCTGGGGCTTCCTTCTGGGACTGATGGCCTCGGTGCCGTTCTGGTACACGGCGGTGACGATATTCGTCTGGGATCGCGATCTCGGATTCAGGCGCGATACGCTGTTCTATTGGGTCGTCATCTGGGGAATCTTCCCGGCCTACGGTGTCGTCGCGGGTGTGTACTGCTTCTGGCGTCTGCTTTTCTGATGGTCGCGGGTCTCCGCCGACTGAAACCATCCGCGCTCACGAAGCATCTAAGGATTACTGAACTGCTTCACTGAGATGCCGCAATGCGCATTGTTTCTTTCGGCCTGACGGTCGCTCTGACCCTCGGTCTGACAATGGGCTGGACGAGTGTCGCCGCTTCGGCGACCGGCCCCGCAGCGGAGGCTGAGGTGCTCGAGCGCCTCGCTCCTGCGTTGGCGACTGAAGATCCGGCGCGGATCGCGGCGGCGTTCCGAGCCATGGGCAGTTACGGAGAGGCGGCGGCGACCGCGGTCGAGGCATCGATCGACGAGCTGGGCGAGCGCCGTCTGAACGAAGGCGACCTCGCTGGTGCCATCTCCGCCTTCCGGATGAATGCGGAGACCTTTCCGGATTCCGGTGCCGCGTGGAAATCGCTCGCGGATGCCGTATCGGCCGGCGGCGATCATGAAACCGGGCTGGTCTATGCGCGACGTGCGGACGCGCTGGTGCTGCGAGGCACCAACGCGTCTACTGCGGTGACGGCTGCCGAACCGCTACTGGTTCGGACAGCCAGTGATTCGCCGGCGTGGAACTCTTACTCCTCCGGTGCGAGGCAGGCGGCGACGATCTCGGGATGGGCGTCGAGCCATGCCGTTGCCAGCGTCGCGCCTTCGGCGATCTGTTCGGGCGTCATGTCTTCGGCGAGCTGCCCCAGCTTGTATTCAGCGCCGGAGTGATTGAGCCCGGCCGCGATGGATATCCACATGTGCGCCTTCACCATGTCCTGTTCGGTGCCGTAGCCGCGCGCGTACATGCTCGAGAGATTGCTCTGGGCTTCGGTGATGCCGAGTTCCGCGGCCTGGGCGTAGAACTTGAAGGCTTCGTCGTCGCTCTGCGGGACGCCCCAGCCGTTCGCATGCATCGTGCCGAGGTTGCACAGCGCCTGGCCGTGGCCCTGTTCGGCGGCTTTCGTGTAGTAAGTCAGTGCCAGCGTGTCGTCCATCGCGACACCGAAGCCGTTGGCGTACAGCATTCCCATGCCGAACTGGCTGTCTGCGTCGCCGGCGTCCGCCAGCGGCTGCCAGATGGCGTGAGCGGTCTCATAGTCGCCGACGCTGAAGGCATCGTGGCCGGCGTCATAGTCTTCAGCCCAGCTGAGCGTCGAAATGCCGATGAGTGCCACGGCGTAGAGAGCGGAAGTAAGGTAGCGCATGCCCGGGACCTCCTGTTCTTGATCTCAAATCGAGTGCGTCCGGTGTGCCTTACTTAATGCACTGGCAGGCAGCGAAAGCCCAGTCGTAGAACTACCTAGCGGATGTCGGGATGTCTTGCGGCTGGCGCGGTCCGAAGGCTCAGGACAGCCAGCAAAAACAACTGTTTACGCGGGTTCAGCGCGCCGAGCGCTGCTTGCGCGGCAGCCACGGCATGCGCGCGACTTCGATGTGCCGGTCGCTGGAACCGCGAAGGTGGAAGCCTAAGAAACCGTCGCTGTTCACGCCGAAGAAGAGCCTTGAATGGCGATTCTCGGACAGCGTGAGCAGCGAGACGCTGCGGATGTCGATCATCCGGCCGAAGGCGTCCGAGCGCTGGAACGGCAGCGGCGCCATCGGTGCCTCGTAGCTGTGAGTCCGGCGGAAACGTTCATAAGAGGTGAAATCCTGCTCGGCGAAGTAGCGATCGGAGTCGGCGATCGTCGTCGCGGCATAGAGAGCGGTCAGGGAAGCGGACAGGATCTCCGCCGTGGCGTCATCGTCGGCGAAACACGGCGACGTGAGGAGGCAGGCTCCCAAACATGCAACGATCCATCGAGTCCCCGGCATAGCGCGCTCCCTGCGTTGGCGCCGGCGGCTATGGAATTATTGTGTACCTGCCGGCTTAAGCGTCACTGTCGCAGAATCCGCGCTGCAATTCGTTGCCCGGGGTCACGAATAGAAGATCGACCTCGGTCGAGACTTATGTCAAAAACCCGGTCAGCGCTGGGCTTTGCCGAAAAACGTCCTCGTGAGCAGCCATACCGCGCCCGCGTACAGCGCGACGCCGGCCAGCGCGCCGAGGATGCTGATTCTCGCCGAGCTCAGGAGTTCATAGAACCAGTAGGCTACGCCGATCGAGACTGCCGCGATCAGGATCTGGTACCAGCGCGGTGCGGTTGGAGCTTCGACGCTCTCGCCGCAGTGGGGGCATTTCTCGGCGTCCTCGGCAACGGGCTCGTTGCAGCGTCCACAATCGATCATCCCCATGTCTTTCTCCGGGTCGTACGTCGTTCACCGTCAGCATAGCACCGCCGACACCGCAAGCTGCCTCGGCTCAGGGTTTGCCGCTCCCCTCGAGGCGCTCGCAGATGTGTTCACCGATGGGAATGGCCGATGTGGCGGCCGGCGAGGGTGCATTGCAGACGTGCAGGCTTCTCTCGCTCTCCAGGAACAGGAAGTCGTCGATCATCTGGCCGTTACGGCCGACCGCCATCGCGCGCACGCCGACAGGGTACGGCTCCAGATCGTCGAGCGTGAGCGACGGGCAGTACTTCTGTACCTCCCTCAGATACGCGCTCCTGAACACGGCGTTGCGGAGTTCCCTGAGACCCGTGCCGAAGTGCTGCGCCGTGATCCGCCAGAAACCGGGAAACGTCAGCATGTCCCAGGTGTCGCGTGCACTGATGTTGATGCGCCCGTAGCCCTCGCGCTTCCAGCCCTGCAGCGCGCTCGGCCCGACCGTGATCGAGCCGTCGATCATCGGCGTCAGATGGACGCCGAGGAACGGCAGCGCCGGATCCGGCACCGGGTATATCAGATGTTTGACGATGTCGTGCTTGTCGGCCTTCAGCCGGAAGTACTCGCCACGATAGGGAACGATTCGGATGCCGGGGTCGAGCCCCATCATCTTTGCCAGCCGATCGGCCTGCAGGCCGCCGCAGGCGATGAGCCTGGCGGCTCGCACATTGCCTTTGGCCGTCGCGATACTGACACCGTCGCTGCCTTCCGCAAGTCCGGTGACCGGCGCGCCGAACATGACCTCGCCGCCGTTCGCGGCGAACCGTTCGATCATCGTCTCGGCGACCCGGCCGTAGCTCACGATACCGCTGGCCGGACTGAGAATGGCCGAGATGCCCGAAACGTTGGGCTCCAGCGCGCGGAACTCGCGTTCGTCGAGCCAGCTAACCGTCAGGCCGTTCTCTTTCGCCCGGGCGAAGAGCGTACGTAGCCGCTCGAGTTCCGGACCGTCGGTCGCGACCACGAGCTTCCCCGGCTGCTCGTACGGGATGCCGTGCTGTTCGCAGAATCCGATCGTCGCCTCGACGCCGGCCTTGCAGAAGCGAGCCTTGAGGCTGCCGGGCTGGTAGTAGATGCCCGCATGGATAACGCCGGAATTGCGTCCGGTCTGATGCGCTGCGGCGTGCGGCTCCTTTTCGATCAAGACGAGCCGAGCATCAGGATGGCGTTCGCTGAGCTGCCAGGCCGTCGAGGCGCCGACGATGCCGCCGCCGATGATCGCGAAATCGAACATGGAAGGATTGTTAGTGACCGCCGATGCGGCGTCCAGCCTTACGGCGGGTCACGTAGCCGATCCCGAACGATTGTCGAACGGCTTTACATCCAGCAAGCCGGCACGCCGGGCCAAAATCCTAAGTCGTTGTTTATACGTCAGGTTTCAAACCTGGCGCGGATCGTGCAGCAGAACCGTCAATGAGGTCATTTGGACCGGAGCGAATAATGAGAAAACTCACGGCGGCGGCATTCATAGCGGTTCTGATGCTCGCATCGGCGAACGCGAAAGCGGATCTGATCGAGATCACCGCGACGAATGACGGCATCGGCCTCAACGGCCGGTTCTCGAGCTTCACGATCCTATTCGACGATGCAAACGGCGACGGTCTGCTGCAGTTCGACGAGATCGTGTCGTTTTCGGGTCTCGAGGAGTTGATTGGTCTGGGACGGTCCTGGAGCGAACTGACCGGCATCCCGGACATCGCCGGCATCTCGACGCAGAGCGGCCACGGCGACTTCCTTCCTGGCTACTGGTGGTGGGTACCCACGATCATCGGTGACCACAACCGCGGGTGGCTCGCCGCCCGCTGGTCCTATTCGTCGAGGCCGGTAGGTTCGGTTCCGGAGCCGGGGACGCTTGCGCTCTTCGGTCTCGGTCTGGCCGCAATCGGTTTGCTTCGGAGACGCCGCCGGCCTGAATGACACGGAACTGGATTCGACGTCAAACCCCGCGCAACCCGCGGGGTTTTTCTTTGGAGCGACAGGGGTTTCGGGAGCCGCGACGGCATTGCTAATCCGGCGCGGCTTGCCGTATAATCCCGCGCCAGCGCAAGGGTGGAGCTTCCGTAAGGACCTCACGGTCCGGGCAATCGAGGAAGACCCACGATGTCGGGACAGGCCCGACCGAAAAGGCCCCGCTTAGGGGTTTTTTGTTGCCCGAGCGGTGCTGACAGGACGCGGCACTGGGCAGCGACAGGCGCAGGTTGGAATGGGCCTTGGGCCCATTTTTTGTTGGTAAAACAGACGGTTGTAAGAGAAACGTGAATACAGACGAGCTCACTGAACTGCTCGAACCGACCGTCGAGCGCTTGGGCTACGAGTTATCGGATCTCGAAGCGCGGTTTTCCGGCAAGAACGGGATTCTGCGGGTGTTCATCGATCATCCGGAGGGCATCGGGCTCGACGATTGCGAGAAGGTGAGTCTCGCGGTCAGCGCGCTGCTCGATGTCGAGGACCCGGTTCCGGGCCACTACGACCTCGAGGTGTCGTCGCCCGGGCTGGACAGGAAACTGACGAAAGTCGAGCACTTTCAGCGGTTTAGCGGAGAAATCGTGAAAGTGGAAATGCGCTTCCCGATTGAGGGACGCAAACGGTTCCGCGGTCAATTGTTGTCCGTGGACGAGGAAAACATCGTGGTCGATGTGGATGGCGAATCGCACACGCTGCCGATAGCGACGATCGACACCGCACGACTCGTGCCGGTCGCCCAATAAAGGCGAGTCAGGGCGAAGTTGAGGAACAGCTAAATGAGCAAAGAGATTCTGATGGTCGTCGACGCCGTGTCCAACGAGAAGGGCGTCGAGAAAGAGATCATCTTCGAGGCAATCGAACTGGCGCTCGCGTCGGCGACGCGCCGTAAGCACGGTGACGACATCGACGTCCGTGTCGCGATCGATCGCGACTCCGGCGACTACGATACGTTCCGCCGCTGGCTCGTGTTCGAAGACGAATCGACCGAACTCGAGTTCCCGGATCGCGAGTTGCGGATGATCGACGCGGTGGACGTCGACGAGAACGCCGAG
>JAAUXY010036620.1_pt1 | contig 15465 bp, 15 predicted proteins | sample 7278121 | NCBI WGS metagenome assembly JAAUXY01 (sample SAMN14350117, study PRJNA611818) | marine sediment metagenome | isolation source: surface marine sediment (1.8m) | place: French Polynesia: Moorea | collected 2018-08 | reverse complement strand
TCAGCTGGTCAATCACCACATTCGAATCAGGCAGCTCGCTCGAAGCGGCCTTCACTCCGAATTCTTCGAAGGCGGCGACATTCAACAACTCGCCCGTATGCTCTCCACGCCCGGCGGACAAATCTTCTTTGAGGGCAACAAGGATGTAATGCCGCAGGATCTACTCTCCGACATGGAACCCTACTTGGGACAAGAACTGCAATCTGACTTTACTCTCGGCCGGGATTGGTCGATTGCGATTGAGTAAACACGTATTGCGGACGCCAATACAGCCGTTCATGACTTTAAGAAGATGAATCAACACACTGGCCAAGCTGAGAGCTTTCTGCCCACCTGGGTATGGATAGTCGTACTCGTACAGATATTGCTGGTGTCGTTTTTCTCGGTCGGGACAGCCATGAACCCGGCCAAGTTCATTCCTGACGTATCGGAACTGAACTACGTCACCCAACTTTACGTTACAAGAAATCTAACGGTGGTTGTGGGGCTGATTGGTGCATTGCTACTGCGGTCTCACAATGCCCTTCTCCTCTTTTTGCTTGTCCGGCTTTTGACGGACATCGCCGACGTCATCACTGTGTATGCCCTGGATGTCGAAGTTATCAAGTCCAGCGTGCCTATGGTCGTAGTGCTGTTGATCGTTCCTGCCCTGCTGGCCAGTGTTTACCTGTGGAAAAGAGTCGGTCAGCAAACTCAGGGGCACGCATAGTCTCGAGGAACCAGCTTGAACGATTCGCTCTCGGTACAGGCCAGCCTCAAAGCCGAGAATGAGCTTCTGCGCGACAAGCTTATTGGCCAGGAAAGCTTCTGGCGATACCACCAGCTTTGCCGGATATCTGAGAAGTCGTTATCCTCCGGTCTTCTCCCGCGTCTAGCAGGAATACTGCATGCGATGGCTCCTTCTCATGATTGGTGCACTGGCAACGGCAATAGCTCTGGGATTTGCCGCTGTATATCTGCTTAGTGAACGGCAGATGCGAGATAGAAAGGCGGTTCATCAGTTCAGCACCGAGATTCCAGCCGATGCAGCGAGCATTGAGCGAGGCCGTCATATCGCGCGAACTCGAGGATGCCTCGGTTGTCACGGGCAGCAGTTGCAGGGATACGATTTCGACGAACAGTGGGACTGGCCCAAGCGTGCTGTAGCGCCGAATCTTGCCAGCTACGCACGCGTCCATGATGCGCAGACTATCGAAGCCGCAGTGCGGCAAGGCATTGGCGCCGATGGGCGGGAGCTAATGTCCATGCCGTCATTCAACTTCGCGAGACTGAGAGACGATGATCTCGCGGCGCTGATTGCTTACCTCCGATCAGCCCCGGTTGTTGAGGTGTCTTTGCCCCGTCCAGCGCTGGGTTGGGATGTCAGGTGGGATATCGCCATGGGCCGGGAGCTATCGATGGCTGACTGGGTCACCATGGTCCCGCCGCTACGTCTGGATCCCGCAGTGCAGCCGATACTGGCAGAGGGCGAATATCTCGCAATGACCATGTGCAACGAATGCCATGGACTTGATCTCCGTGGCGAAAGTTACTACAGCGGTTGGGATGGAAGCCGGCCAACACCTGACCTGGCTATGGTCGCCGCATACGATCGGGCGCAGTTCGAGAAGTTGATTGAGAGCGGTTTCTCTCCCGACGGTCGCAGGTTGGGCCTTATGGCTCTGGTGGCACCAGATCGCTTTCCATCGCTGAGCGACTCCGAGGTGGATAGCCTGCACGCGTTTCTTCAATCGCTCGCAGCGCAGCCGGCACCCGACGCGTTTTGGCGACCCTGAATCCCTGACCTCGATACACAGAAATAAACACATGACCCAGGACTGGCACCTCGCCCAACTCAATACCGCTACTGCCCTCTACGGCAACGATGATCCGCGAATGCAGGCATTCATGGAGAAGCTCGACGAAATCAACGCACTGGCCGAGGCGAGCGAAGGTTTCGTCTGGCGCCTCCAGGACGAGGGTGGCAATGCAACGGATATCCGGGCAACGGAAGACCCGTACCTCCTGATTAACATGTCCGTCTGGGAGTCGGTCGATGCGCTCTTCGAGTTCACCTACAAGAGCGCGCACGCGATGATCATGGCCGACCGGAAGAAGTGGTTCGAGATGCCGAGCGAGGTGCACCAGGTGATGTGGTGGATTCCGGCGGGCGAGCTGCCGACGATCGAGGACGCGCTTGAACGGCTGCGGCAGCTGCGGGCCAGCGGACCGACGCCCGCGGCATTCACGTTCAAACAGCGCTTCGATCCGCCCGAATGACGGGCAAACAGTTTCAGGCTACGGCGCGCGTTACACGCTTGGGTTCTGAGACACCATAGCCCTGCGCATAGTCGATGCCCATACCTCTGAGCATCGTAATGATCTCTTCGTTCTCCGCAAACTCGGCAATGGTTTTCTTGCCGGTGAGGTGCCCAATTTCATTAATCGAGCGTACCATCTCGCGGTCGATCGGATCATGCAGTATCTCCTTGACAAAACTGCCGTCGATTTTGAGGAAGTCCACAGGAAAGTGCTTGAGATAACCGAATGACGACAGGCCCGTGCCGAAGTCGTCGAGTGCGAATTTACAACCGAGTTCTTTTAATGCGTTGATGAAGCGATTCGCCTGTGAGTAGCTGGCGATCGCCGCGGTTTCCGTGATTTCGAAACAGATCTTGGTGGCGTCGAGCCCGCTCATCTGGAACTGCTCGACGACGAACGGCAGGAACTTCTCGTCACCGAGGCTCTGACCCGACAGGTTGATCGAGCACAGCGCCAGTCGCTCGCGCTCGTCCGCTTCCGAAACCAGCCAGCGGAACGCGCTGCGGATTACCCAGCGATCGATGCTCGGCGTAATGCCGTAGCGTTCCGCCGCCTCGATGAACAGTCCGGGCGAGATGATGCCGCCGTTCTCGTCGCGCATGCGCAGCAGGATCTCGTAATGCGCCCCGTCCTCGTCGGCCTGCAGCGGCTGGATCGTCTGCCGGAACAGCTCGAAGCGATTCTCCTCGAGCGCGTTGTTGATGCGGGCCGCCCACTGCATCTCGCGGCGGCGGCGCATCAGATCGATGTCGTTTTCCTGGAAGCTGTGAATGCGGTTGCGGCCCGCTTCCTTGGCCGCGGCGCAGGCGCTATCGGCTGCACTCAACAATGCCGCAACGTCCTCATTGTCGGCTGTAATGGGCACCACGCCGATACTCACTCCCAATCGGAACGTGCGCTCGTCCCAGGTGAACTTGTAGTCACCGATTGCCATGCGCAGAGCTTCGGCCGTCTGCATCGCCTCATCGAGGCTGCAGCTTTCCAGCAGTACGCCGAACTCGTCTCCCCCAAGCCGCGCCAGCGTATCCCGCCAGCGGATTTTCGATTTCAGTAGTGCGCCGAGTTGACCGAGCAGCGCGTCGCCGGCGCTGTGGCCACAGGAATCGTTGACGATCTTGAACTGGTCGAGATCGAGATACAGCAGCGCGTAGGACGTCTCGCGCGCCTTCGCGCTCTTCAGCGCGCGCTCGAGACGATTCTCGAACTCGCGACGATTGACGAGCCCAGTCAGGATGTCGTGGCTCGCGTGGTAACTGAGGCGTCGATTGAGCTCGCGAGACTCGCTGACGTCGTGGAATACGAGGACGCCGCCCGTGACGTTGCCCTTGCCGTCGCGAATCGGCGAGGCCGTGCTCTCGATATAGAGCTCGTTACCATCCCGGCGGATTAGCAGGGTCGGCCGGACCGACTTGATGGCGCGGTCGCGGCGGATCGCCACGGCCATCGGGTTTTCCAGCGGCTCGCAGGTCTCCTCGTGGAAGGCCCGGAAGATCTCGTCGATCGAACGGCCGCTGGCATCGTCGACTTTCCAGCCGGTGAGTTCCTCGGCAACCGGGTTGACGTACTCGACGTTGCACTCGGCATCGGTCGTGATGACGCCGTCGCCGATGGACTGCAGCGTGATCTGGGCGCTTTCCTTTTCGCGGAACAGCGCCTCTTCGTACAGTTTGCGTTCAGTGATGTCGACCTCAACACCAAGCAGGCGCAGCAGGCGGCCGTTCGGGTCCTGCACGGACTTCGCACGGCTCGACATCCAGCGCCACTCGCCGTTCTGGTGCTTCATGCGGTGCACGGATTCGAAGAACGGCGTCTTGCCTTCGAGGTGTTCACGCATGCAGGCCTGCACGCGCGCCATGTCGTCCGGGTGCACGAGCCGATACCAGTCGAGCATCGGGTCGTCGTCATCCTCGCGGTAGCCGAGCATCCGCTTCCAGCGCGGCGACAGGTTAATGGTCTTGCTCTGGCCGTCGAAGTCCCAGATACCATCGTTGGCCGTCAGCGAAACGAGCTCATGACGTTCCTTGAGCTCGCTCAGCACCTTCTGGTCAGCCAGGCGCTCGAGTCCCGTCGCAAGGGACGAACCGATGAGCTTGATCAGGAGATGCAGGTTTGCGTCCCAGGTCTCGACTGATTTCTCGTTCGCCAGCGCAAGAAAGCCCGCGATTTCGCCATGGACGGCGAAGCCGATGAGCAGCGCGGAACCGATCTTCAAGTCTGCGAACCTGCTGAGTTCGGCGCTCGCAACCTGCGGTCCGTTGAGCGTGTCGTCGACTTCGATGACGCGCAGATGACCGAGGCGCTTCATCAACCACGGCCAATCACCGAGGTTTTCGCCTTCGAGTGCGTCGGGATTGCACTGCGCGAAACCCGTGCGGGTGCCGCATACCGTTTCGATCGACCGACCGTCTTCCGAGAAACGAACCAGGAAAGCACTGTCGACGCCGGACGCGTCGGGCAACTCCCTGATATTGGATTCGAGCTGCTCGCGAAGCGCGGACTTTTCGAGTTTTTGAAGGTTGACCGCGATCTTGGTCTGGAGGGCGTCGACGGTGCCGAGGGTGCGGGTACCCGCCCGCGGCCTGGGCAGCCGGATTCCGGTCGTAATGCTCGTGTCAGACGCCGACGTCATTGGCTTTGCATTTTGACACGTTACCGCAGGAAAACAAGATAAGTCGCTCAAATTTCTTGCGTTATGTGCATTTTCGACCGATTCGGCAGATTTTTGCCATCGCTCGTCAACCAAGACGCGATTGCGGCGTTATTTGCCCTGAGACCCCCGATTGCACCCTCTCTCAGGAGATCACGATGAACCTTGCACCAACATGGAAGTGGACCCGCCCGTTCGCGACGCTCTTCGCGGTCGCGTTGCTGGCCGCCTGCGGCGGCGGCAGCGGCACGACCGAGATCGTCGCCGAGGAACCGCCGACCGTCAGCTGCGATCCAGCCAACGCAACGACGTTTTCCGAATGCGGCACGGTCCTTATCGGACTGACGGACGCAGACGGCGACTTCGTCAACTACACCGTCGACGTCGTGCAGCTGTCGCTGGAGACAGCTAACGGTCGCGTCATCGAAACGTTGCCGCGCTCGACCCGCATCAACTTCACGGACTACGTGGACCTCACCGAATTGCTGACGGCCGCGACCGTACCGCCTGCTACCTATGTCGCCGGCACTATCACGCTCAATTACGAAGACGCGGAAGTCTTCGTCGAAGCATCGGGTGACGCCAAGGAAGCCGTCGTCACGGATCTCGACGGCACGCCGCTCGTCGAAACGACGCTGCGTATCGAACTGTCGAACCGCGACCGACTGTTTGTCAGCCGCGGCCGCCCGTCACTGCTGCAGCTCGACTTCGACCTGGCCGCATCGCATCTCGTCGACATCGTACCGACGCCGGCGACGGCGGCTGCCGAGCCGTTCATCGTCGCCGAGGTCAGCCCTGTCGACGAAAAAGACATTCGCGTTCGCGGCCCGCTCGTCAGTGTCGACGAAGCCGAAAGCGAATACGTCGTTGCGCTGCGTCCGTTCCGCGATCGCGACGGTGACTTTGGCGATGTAACCGTCAACACGAGTAACGTCACCGAGTTCGAAATCGACGGCACGGGGTATGTTGGCGCCGAGGGACTCGCCGCCCTCGCCGCGGCCGGCCCCGGCACGCCGACCGTTGCCGGCGGCACGCTCGATGTGGATGCACGCGAGTTCACAGCCGACATCGTTCTCGCCGGCAGCAGCGTTCCAGGAATCGATCGCGACGCGGTCGTTGGTAACGTCATCGCCCGCGACGGCAACTTCCTGACAGTGCGTGGCGCGACGATCATTCCATCCGACCGTCGTGCGCACTTCCACGACGACGTCGTCGTCGAGGTCGGTCCGAACACCAGGGTCATCAAGGATCGTGACGGCACCGATCTCGGTATCAACGCTATCTCGATTGGCCAGCGTGTCACGATTCGCGGCATGCAGGGCGGCGCAGCAACGACCGATGCCAACGCACCGCAGATTCTGTTCGATGCCACCGAAGGCAGCGTACGCATGCATCTGACCCACCTGTCGGGCATCGTCAACACAGTCGTGCCGGGGCAGGCGGACATCACGCTGCACTCGATCGATCGTCGCCGCGTTGAAATCTTCGACTTCACGGGCACGGGCATGAGCCCGGAGGTCGATGCCGATCCCGCGAACTACGAGGTTGCGACGGGTGACCTGTCGCTTTCTGACTTCGCGGCCGGCAAGCCAATCGTCGCGCGCGGCTTCCCGACGGCATTCGGCGCGGCGCCGCCCGACTTCATGGGCCGCACGATCATCGACTTTGCCGACGTTCGCAGTGCGCTCGGCCTGGGCTGGGGCGCGGAAGGCACCACTGCCCCGTTCCTGAGCATCGGTCCCGACGGCCTGCTGCTCGACAACCAGAACGAGGCCATCGACGTGCGCCGCTATATCAAGCAGGGCCCGGTACTGATCGACCTGACCGAACTGGCGTCGGACACCCTGATCGTGCCGCGGGAGACCGGCAGGATGCTGTTCTCGATCAAGAGCCGCGACAGCCTGAGGCTTTACACGGACTTCGATGACTTCGTCACCGATCTGTCCGCCAGCCTCGACGGCGTCGTCGCCGCACGCTCGATGCATGCCCGCGGTGACTACAACGCCGAGACAAATATTTTCACGGCGTACAAGATAGGCGTCTTTTTACTGGAGCCGGCTGAGTAGTCGTTAATCGTCCATTGCGCCGACGAGTCCTTTACCCCGATCTGAAGGGCTCGTCGGCACCCCCCTGACGACGATTCCCCCGCATACTGACTGCTTTTGGCTTGGCCTCGCCATCGCAAGATGGCGGGGTTTTTTTGCTACGATGGCGGCCCCGGCAGCCGCAATCAGAATAACGCCATGGCAGACCCGACGGACCGTATCAGCCAGCTCAAGATCGATCGCAGCGCGCCACCGTCAACGGAGCGTTCCTGGCTCGTGCCTGGCATCGTTGGCGCCGTCGTCGCCATTGCTGCTGCGTGGTGGTTTTTTGGCGGCTCGTCCAGCGGCAGCGTCCTGGTCGAAACAGACGTGGCGCGCAAACCGCCCAGCGTGGCGGCGGCCAGCAGCGTTCTTGACGCGTCGGGCTATGTCGTCGCCCGTCGACAAGCAACGGTCTCCTCCGAGGTCACGGGCAAGGTGCTCGAAGTCTTCGTCGAGGAAGGCATGTTCGTCGAAAAGGACCAGGTGGTCGCCAGGCTCGATGACACGACGCAGCAGGCCCAGCTGTCGCTCGCCCGCGCGCAGGCCGATTCGTCGCGTGCCGCACTGGCCGAAATCGAAGCGCAGCTTCGGAATGCACGACTCGAACGCGACCGCCTGCGCGACCTTGCCACGCGTGACCTCGCCAGCAAGTCCAGTCTCGACACGTCCGAGGCAGTCTACGACGAGCTTGCGGCCCGGCTGGAGACCGGCAAGGAAAACATAGAGGTCGCCGAAAGTAATGTTGCGCTAGCCCTCGACGCGCTCGAGAACATGACGATCCGTGCGCCGTTCGCGGGCATGGTGGTTTCCAAGAATGCGCAGCCCGGCGAGATGATCTCGCCAATCTCGGCCGGCGGCGGCTTCACGCGAACCGGTATCTGTACGATTATCGACAACGAGTCTCTCGAGATCGAGGTCGACGTCAATGAGTCGTATATACAGCGGGTCAAGGCAGGTCAGCCCGTGCAGGCCGTTCTCGACGCGTATCCGGACTGGCGCATACCGGCCGAGGTCATCGCCATCATCCCGACCGCGGACCGACAGCGGGCCACGGTGCGCGTGCGTATCGGCTTTCTCGAGCGCGATGAGCGCATCCTGCGCGACATGGGCGTCAATGTTGCCTTCCTCGGCACCGAGATCGAAGACTCGCCCGCCGCAATTCAGGGTGTCGTTATCGCCGGCACAGCGTTGAACCGCGACGACGCCGGCGATTTCGTGTGGCTGGTCAGAAACGGGGCGGTCCAGCGCCGCGGCGTAGCGCTGGGCGGCCCCGCAGACCGCCCGCAGGTGCTCGTGACGCAGGGCCTCGCGGTCGGCGATACAATAGTCCGGTCGACGTCAGCACCGCTGACCAATGGCCAGTCGGTGAAGACAGAGTAAACAACGGCAAGAGGATACGCGGCATGACTGCAATCGCGACCCTGAGAGGCGTCAGCAAGACCTACCAGAAAGGCAAGGAGCGCGTCGACGTTCTTCACGAGCTTGATCTCGACATACCGGAGGGTGACTTTATCGCTGTCATGGGGCCTTCGGGTTCCGGCAAGACGACGCTGCTCAACCTGCTGGGGGGGCTCGACAAGCCGACGGTAGGTACCGTGACCGTCGGCGGCGCAGAGCTGTCGTCGATGTCCAACAACCAGTTGTCCCGCTGGCGCTCGAACAACGTCGGCTTCATCTTCCAGTTCTACAACCTGCTGCCGGTGCTGACGGCGCAGAAAAACGTCGAGCTGCCGCTGCTGCTGACGAACTTCGGCGGCGCCGAGCGGGCCAAACGTGCGCAGATCGCGCTCGACATCGTCGGACTCGCCGATCGGGCCACGCACCATCCGCGCGAGCTCTCGGGTGGCCAGGAACAGCGCGTCGCGATTGCGCGCGCGATCGTGTCGGACCCGACGCTGCTGCTCTGCGACGAGCCGACCGGTGACCTCGACCGAGATACGGCCGACGAGATCCTGAAGCTTTTGCAAACGCTGAATCGCGAGCACGGCAAGACGATCGTCATGGTGACTCACGATGCCCAGGCCGCCGAGTATGCGAACCGGACGCTGCACTGCGACAAGGGCACGCTCGAGACGCGGGAGGCGGCATGAAGTACCTGGGACTCATCTGGCACAGCGTCTGGCGCAAGAAGATCCGCACGTCACTGACGATTCTGTCGGTGTTTGTCGCGTTTCTGCTGTTCGCGCTGCTGTCCGCGGTCGGCTTCGCGTTTCGGGGTGGTGAGGACGTTGCCGACGCCGAGCGCCTGATCGTCCTCGAGAAGGTCTCGATCATCAACCCACTGCCGTCGTCGTACCAGGCAAGGATCCAGGCGGTTCCCGGCGTCGAGGCGGTGACGCACGCCAACTGGTTCGGTGGCTACTACCAGGAGCCGCGTAACTCACAGTTCGCGCAGTTCCCGGTGAGGCCTTACGAGTACTTTACACTGTACCCGGAGCTGCAGATGCCCGAGGAACAGCTCCGCGCCTGGGCCAACAATCGCGAGGGCGCGGTCGTCGGCAGCCAAATGGCCGAGGCCCTCGGCTGGGAGGTCGGCGACCGAATACCGATTACCGCAACCATCTTCCCCAAAACAGACGGCAGTATGACGTGGGAATTCGACATCGAGGGCATCTTCGCCAGCGATGATCCGCGTGGCGTTACCAACTTCATGCTGTTCGACTACGAGTATTTTGATGAAGCCCGCGCCCACAGCCGCGGCCAGGTCGGCTGGTACATTCTGCGCGTCGAAGACGGCGCCGATCCGGTGGCCATAGCCAACGCGATCGACAGGCAGTTCGAGAATTCACCTGCCGAGACCGATACCAGTACCGAGGCTGCATTCGCCGCTTCCTTCGCCGCTCAGTTCGGCAACATCGCGCTCATTGTCTCGCTGATTCTCGGCGCCGTGTTCTTCACCCTGCTGCTGGTTTCGGGCAATACGATGTCGCAGTCGGTCCGCGAGAGGATATCGGAGCTCGCGGTATTGAAGACGGTCGGCTTCGAGGACAGCACCGTCCTCGGTATCGTGCTGTCGGAGTCCGTCCTGATCATGCTGCTTGGCGGTCTGCTCGGACTCGGGACCGGCTGGCTGCTGATACAAAGCGGCGGTTTGCTTCCGGGCCTGTACTTGCCGGCCAGCACAATTCTCTTGGCGCTGGCATTCATGATCGGTGCCGGCGTACTCGCCGGCCTGTTCCCGGCGCTAAAAGCGATGCGATTGTCGATCATCGACGCGCTCGCTGTGCGGGCATAGACGTATGAGACTCCTGAACCAAATCGTCGCAGTAACCGTACTGAATCTCCGCAACCTGCCGAAGCGCCTTGGCAGCTCGTTAGTCGCTATCCTCGGCGTTGCGGCCGTCGTGGTCGTCTTCGCCGCCGTCCTGTCCATGGCGAACGGATTCGAGCGCACGCTGCTTTCGGCCGGCTCCGACGATACCGCGATCATCATGCGCAGCGGCGCCACGTCGGAACTGTCCAGCGGTGTATCCGCCCAGCAGGTTCAGATCATCGAAACCTCGCCGGGCGTGCTGCGCGATGGAGATACCGCGCTGGTTTCCGCCGAGCTCTATGTCGTCGTCGACGTCAAGAAAAAGGCGACCAATGAAGATGCCAACGTCCCGTTCCGCGGTGTCGAGTTAGGCGCGTTCGACGTGCGCCGCAACATCGATATCGTTCAGGGACGGGTTTTCGAGCCCGGCAAGAACGAGTTCGTCGTCGGCCGCGCGGCGCAGCAGGAATTCGTTGGCCTCGACGTCGGCGAGACGATCCGCTTCGGGCAGACCGAGTGGACCGTCGTTGGTGTCTTTGAAGCCGGCGGCAGCGTCGCCGAGTCCGAACTCTGGACCGACGTGCGCGTCCTGCAGGCTGCCTATCGCCGGGGCAATAGCTACCAGTCGGTACGCGTGCGCCTCGAAAGCGAAGAGAGCCTGGCCATACTCGAGCAGACGCTCGCCGACGATCCGCGGATCAACGTTGACGTCGTCAGCGAACGGGCCTACTACGCGAGCCAAGCGGAACAGACGACCGGCTTGATCCGGGGCCTCGGCTATCCGCTGATGATCCTGATGTCGATTGGTGCCGTGTTTGGCGCGCTCAATTCAATGTACTCGTCGATCTCGGTACGCGGCAAGGAGATCGCCACACTGCGTGCGATCGGCTTCGGGCCCTTTGCCGTCCTGGTATCGACCGTCGTCGAGTCCACGCTGCTCGCGCTGATCGGCGGACTCATCGGCGCGGCCGCCGCATTCATCGCGTTCAATGGATTCCAGGCATCGACGCTCGGCGCGAGCTTCAGCCAGGTTGTCTTCGATTTCGCCGTGACGCCGGACCTGCTTATGCAAGGCTTACAGGCTGCGCTGGTCATTGGCGTCGTTGGCGGGCTGTTTCCCGCCATACGCGCCGCTCGTCTGCCCGTCGCTCAAGCACTCCGGGAGCTCTGAACCTTGATCTTCGTCCCTGTCAAAGCCGATTTCGCGCTGCCCGGCTGGCCAGTTCTGACCGTCCTGGTTTGCATCGTTTGCCTGGGCATCTTCCTGAAGCAGGACAGCGACTGGAAGGACTTCAACCAGGCCATCGACCGCTACTGCCAGCAGGAAGATCGCCGGAGCCGGATCCGGCAGATCGTGTTCGAGCGGATCCAGACGATGAAGCAGTACCGGCACTGCGCGGAGATGATGTACACGATTGCCACCGAGCAGAACGGACAGGAAATCATCGACGAGATCGTGCAGGGCCTGGACAAGCTGAGCGGCTTCAAGGACCGCGACGATTCGCGCGCCTACGTCCGGCAGATGCTCGAGGACGAACTGCGGATGTTCGAGACGATGGTCCCCGACAACCCGGATCACGCGTTCGCCTACTACACGAATTCCTGGAACCCGCTGAAGATGCTCACATCGTCGTTCGCCCACGGCGACTGGCTGCACATCATTTTCAACCTGTTCTTCTTCTTCGCGTTCGCCGCCACCGTCGAAACGCTGATGGGGCCGGTCGCGTTCCTCGCGTCGATACTCGTGATCTCACTGTTCACCGGTGTGTTCAGCTCGGTGTCGGCCTATGCGAGCGGCGTTCATTACTGGACACTCGGACTGTCCGGTGTCGTCATGGGGATGATGGGGCTGTACACGTACCTGCTGCCGCGCGGCAAGATCCGCTGCTACTACTGGTTTATCGTAATCGTCGGATCGATCGCGGTGCCCGCGTGGGCGCTTACGCTTTGGTTCGTCGGCGGAGACATCTGGCGCCTGTTCACACAGGACGACCACGGCTTCGTCAATGTGATGGCGCACGTAACCGGCGGTATCGCAGGCTACCTGTTCGGCTTCCTGTTCCTGCGCAAGGCTCGAGAACGAGCCAAGGACCTGCAGCTCGAACTCGACCTCGACGGCTATTAGCGCAATCCGCTACGCAAGGTGCCCGACCTTGACGTAGATCAGCGCGCCGTCTTCCTTCGTATACGGCGTATGCCGGCTCTGGTGCGGATTCCTGAGCCAACTACCGGCCGGATACTCACCTTGCTCGTCGTAGAAAGTGCCGTCGATGACGAGGATCTCCTCCCCGCCCCAGTGCGTGTGCGGCTTGAACCGGGTGTTCGGCGCCCACTTGACCATCGCGACATTTTCGGCCGCGTACTGATGCAGCGGCATGACCTCGAGGCCCGGTACCAGGCCCGGCTGCCACGGCGTCGAGTTGATATCGATGACCTTCTGGTCCTGGTCCTCGACCTCGAACTGCTGCAGCTTGACGAAAATGACGCAGCCTTCCGGGCCGATCCGTGGCGTATGTGCCGTACCGATCGGGTTGCGGACGTAGGAGCCTGTCGGGTAGTCGCCGTGTTCGTCGGAGAACACACCGTCGAGCACGATGAACTCCTCACCGCCTGAATGCTCGTGACGCGAGAATTCGCTGTTCGGGGCATAACGTACCAGCGACGTCGCCCTCGCGACTTCATCGCCGACGCGGTCGAGCATCATCCGCTCGACACCCGGCATCGGCGAATCCACCCACTCGTAGTCGTCAGGCCGGACGACGGCCCGTTCGGAAAAATCGGCCCTGACACGCATTCGAATCTCCTGGAGATCGTGCAACGGTAGCACGACATCGGGGCCGATCTTGTGACTTCAAGGTCAGGCGAATGCCCGACCGATTATTCAGGCGCGCTTTGCAGCCTTGCGCTTCGACGGGGTCGGTGCGTTCTTTGCCACGAAGCGGTGACCCTCGACGAGCTTCATCAGGTCGAACGCGCTGATGATGCCCACGACTTTCTGTTCATGCGTCACGACCACGTGGTGGATTTTGTGATTGCGCATTACGCGCGCCGCAATACTGACGTCGTCGTACTGCGGAACCGTGTAGACCTTCTCGGTCATCAGGGTATTGATGTGCGTACCCGCTTTCAGATCCTGCGCGAGGTCCGTCGCGGAGACCACCCCGACGGGACGATTCTCGGAATCGACGACCGGCACCGAGCTAATGTTGTTCTTGTCGAGCAGGTCGCGTACGTGTTCGACACTCATGTGCGGCTGCGCCGTGACGACCTTCGTGCTCATCAGTTCGTGGATTTTGACGTTCATCAGGTGTTCTTCCGATCGTTTCGGGGACGATTTGAGCATGCCCGACAATGAACGCTCGGAAAGTTCGTATTTGCCCGTATAGCGGCGCGGATTACTCGGCAGGGCCCCAGTCAATCGGCGTGACCGCGCCTTCGACGGGCCAGTTGTTGCGATTCGCGATCTCGATGATCGTCTCGATCCGGTCATCCGGCGACGGATGCGTGGCGGTGTAGTCGAGCAGGTCCAGGAACTCGTCGTCTTCCGTCTCGGCGATACGCTCGAAAAATCGCCAGGAACCGGCGACGTGGCCGTACTCGCTCTGCACGAGCTCGAGTCCGAACAGATCCGCGTCGCTTTCCTGCCGGCGGCTAGCGCCCTTTAGCGTGAGGTCGGCGATCGTGGCCCCATAGTTGGCGCTGTCGTCGCCGCTGATCACCAGCAGCATCAGGCTGAAAACGAGACCGCGCCCCATCGCGCGAAGGTGATCGCGATTGCGATAGTGGCCGATCTCGTGCCCGAGTACGAAGGCGAGTTCGTTTTCCGTGTCGACCTTGTCGATCAGGCCGGAGGTAACGACGATCAGGCCGCCAGGGAACGCCATCGCGTTTAGCTGCGGCGAGTTGTCGATCTCGACGCGGAATTCGTACGGCGACTCCGGGTAGTGGCGCGCCAGGCGCTGCAGGACCTCGTCAGTCTTCAGGAGACGGGGATCGTCGTAGGCAACGGTCGTGATGTCCTCGGGCAACCAGTAGGAGAACATCTGAGCCTCCTTCTCAGCCGGGACGAAGAACAGGGCGATTTCGATCAGGAATATCAACGCTGCCGCGATGACGGCGAAGATGATGCCGAGGCCGACGACGAGCGTGCCCGCCTCCACGAGCGGATGCTCCTTGCTGACGTTCACGCTGTGGTCGGGCTCGCGGGGAACGTACTCCATCAGCTGGCCTGCTTCGGCTGCTTGTCGACGCGCAGGCCGGTGCCGAATGCCAGCATCTCCACACCCGCCGTGCCCTTGCCGTCATTGCGGGCGTTCGCGAGCCGCGACGTCTCGAGGCGCACGTTGATCACCGCATTCAGCCCTTTTGCGCGTGCCGCTTCGTTCATACGCAGCAGCGCCTCGCGGCGGGCACGCTCGAGCAACGCCTCGTAGGTTTTGATACGCCCGCCGAAGATACCGCGCAGCCCGGCGATCACCCGCTTGAAGTAGTCCAGCGACACCACGACGCTGCCGGATACGAGCTCCGCCCTCGAGATGTGCCAGTTGGTCGGCAACAGCTCGAAGGTCGTCACGGGCATGCCCTTGAGAGCCTTCTCCCGCTTCTCGATCTCGCGGAAATGACGCCGCTCGATCCAGCTGCCGATGAAATAGGCGCCCATCAGGACGAGGAACGGCAGGCCGATGTTGAGAAACACCTCGATGGCGCGGAGTGTGCCAGCGTCCATCGACTATTCGACCTTGACGGCGGTGCCGTACGCAAACAGCTCCGCGGCACCCTGCGATATCGAGCTGGTTGCGAAACGCACATTGATGACAGCGTTGGCGCCCATCGATCTTGCCTGCGCCGCCATACGTTCGGTGGCTTCCTGGCGGGAGTCCTGCAGCAGCTCCGTGTAACCCTTGAGCTCTCCACCAACCACGTTTTTGAGACCGGCCATGATGTCGCGGCCAATGTGCTTCGCACGCACGGTGTTGCCCGTCACAACACCGAAAAACTGGACGATGCGTTTGCCGGGTACCGATTCGGTGTTGCTCAGGGTGATGCCCTGTGGCGAGCTGAGTTCCATGGAGGCTCCTTATTGCAGGTCTCGGGCTGGGACGGCTGCAGTGTACCACCCGGACCGCCACGGCCGAGCTCGTAAGCATTTGTAACGGCCGCGGCCGGAACGACGGTAC
>JAAUXY010133382.1_pt1 | contig 15469 bp, 12 predicted proteins | sample 7278121 | NCBI WGS metagenome assembly JAAUXY01 (sample SAMN14350117, study PRJNA611818) | marine sediment metagenome | isolation source: surface marine sediment (1.8m) | place: French Polynesia: Moorea | collected 2018-08 | reverse complement strand
GTTTTTAATAAGGATTCGAATGGCCCCATCTGACAGCAGCATTACGCTTAGTTCTTTTGCCACAAATTTCAAAACATTGCTTTTGTCGTATGCCGCATTTTAAGACAAAACATAATCTTTACCTTATCGCCCTGCCAATTATATTTGCCAGTTTGATCAGCCTTAGCGCCTGTCTGAATGATTCTGTCCGGAGAACGCCGCCCAAGGCAAAAAAGGGGGTGCTCAATCTAACCGATTGGGATTTTAAAAATGATGGTCCGGTAGATCTCAGCGGTGAATGGGCCTTCTACTGGCAGCAACACCTGTTGCCCGATGATTTTGCCCAACAAGCATCTCGTCTGCAAAAACAATTCATAGAGGTGCCGGGCTATTGGAAAGGTTACGAAATAGAAGGAAAGAAGCTTCCCGGATTCGGATACGCCACCTACCGTCTGTTGATTCATTTGAACTCCCAGGATGAGCCCTTTGCCCTCAGAATACGGGAGGTTCAGACCGCTTACAGGATTTTTGTCGACGGGCAAAGCGTGGGGTCCCTTGGGTTGGCTGCTAAAGATTTCGCAACCACCGTACCGCAGCAATTCCCGCAAGTTTTTGATTTTGAAATTCGAGCAAATCAGATGGAACTTATTATCCAGGTGTCGAATTTTCATCACAGACGCGGCGGGGCCTGGGAAGTTATTCAGCTGGGAAGAGAAATAGATATACGCAAAGCACAGGAAAAAGGAACTAGTTTCGATTTATTCCTGTTTGGCAGCATTTTCATAATGGCGCTTTATCATTTAGGCCTTTTTGTAGTTCGCAAAAAGGACCGCTCTCCGCTTTTTTTCAGCATATTCTGTTTTTTGATTGCATTAAGGCTGTTGACGACCGGCGAAAGGTATCTCATCCATCTTTTTCCAAATATACAATGGGAATTAATGATCAAACTGGAATATCTATCTTTTTATCTGGCCGTGCCCGTATTTGTGTCGTTTATGCGGTCTATTTTCCCGCGTTTTTCCAAGCGGATTCTACGTCTCATCCAATTACTTGCGCTCGGATTTGCCTGCGTTGTGCTCTTGACGCCGGTACGATTGTATTCACATACCATTCATATATATGAAGTTTTTACAGTATTGTGCCTTATATACGGGCTTTATATCATTATAACGTCTTTAATGCATAAAAATATCGAGGCCCTCATTCTACTCATCGGCTTTATCATTTTCGGTATGACCGTTGTCAATGATATGCTACACGTTGAGCGAATCATTCAAACCGGCTTTTTAACCCCTTTGGGTCTGTTCATTTTTATATTATCCCAGGCTTTTTTGCTATCCTTTCGCTTCTCAACGGCGCTGGTAACTGTTGAAACCCAGCAAATAGAATTAAGAGATACGCTTGAATCATATAAAGCAGAGATCATCGATCGCGTACAAGCGGAGGAAGCCTTGCGGGAAAGCGAAGAAAAATACAGAACCATTCTTCACAGCATTGAGGAAGGCTATTACGAGGTCGATCTGGCCGGCAACCTGACCTTCTTCAATGATTCGTTGCGCAGGCATTTGGGGTATTCAAAAAATGAACTTATGGGCATGAACAACCGGCAATATATGAGTGCCGCTACAGCCAAGAACGTATATCAGACATTTAATACGGTACTGAAAACCGGACAAGCTGCCAAAGCATTTGACTGGGAGATGATCGCAAAAGACGGCAGCAAAAAAATTGTTGAGCTCTCCGTATCCTTAATACGGGACTCAGCGGGTCAGCCCTCCGGTTTTCGGGGCGTGGCCCGTGACGTCAGCGAGCGCAGAAAAGCCGAAGAGCAGGCCAAACTACACCAACAGCAGCTCATGCAAGCCAGCAAAATGGTCGCGCTGGGCACCCTGGTCTCCGGTGTGGCCCATGAGATCAATAATCCCAACAATTTTATCATGCTTAATTCCCCGCTATTAAAAGAAGCCTGGAAAAATGCCATGCCGATTCTCGATAAATATTATGAGGAGAATGGTGATTTCATCTTGGGCGGTATAAAATTTAGTGAAATGCGCGAAAATATTCCCCGGCTATTTGCCGGCATATCCGATGGCTCCAAACGCATCAAACGAATTGTTGATGATCTCAAGAACTATGTCAGAAACGACACCGCCGATCTAACCCAATCGGTTGATATAAATACGGTTATAAAATCCGCCGTTTCGCTGTTGACCAATATGATCAAAAACACCACCCACAACTTTTCAATCGAAAAAGGCAATGACCTGCCGGTGTTAAAAGGCAATTTCCAGCGGCTGGAGCAAGTCATCATCAACTTAATCCAAAACGCCTGCCAGGCACTGCCAGACAACAGTAAGGGCATTTTTATTTCAACCGGCTATGATCAGCAAAAATCAAACATCGTCATCACCATTCGAGATGAAGGTGTGGGTATTGCACCTGAAACCCTGATGCTGATCTTGGATCCGTTTTTTACCACCAAAGACGATGTCGGCGGGGTCGGGTTGGGGCTATCGATCTCATCCAGAATTGTTGAGGAGCACAGCGGTACGCTAAGCTTTACCTCTGAACCCGGCGCGGGTACAACCGCAACGATCACCTTACCGATTGACCGCGAAAAACAAACCGTAGAGGGGAATCCATAATGACCACAACACGCTATCCGCAGTTTCCTGTTATGATGGTGGACGATGAAGAGCAGGCAATTACCAGCTTCGAAATGACATTGCGTTCTGCCAATATGAATCATTTCATTCGCTGTCACGACAGCCGTGATGTCATGCCGCTGCTTGCCAGCCAGGAAATTGAGGTGATGCTCCTGGACCTAAGAATGCCGCATATTACAGGAGAAGAGCTCCTGCCTATGATCACGGCCGACTATCCTGAAATTCCGGTGGTAGTGGTAACCGGCTCAAACGATATCGATACAGCCGTAAAGTGCATGCAAAACGGTGCCTTTGACTACATTTTAAAACCGGTGGAGAAAAGTCGCCTGATCGGAGGCGTCAAGCGGGCCGTTGAGCTGCGAGAACTCCAGCGCGAAAATCAAATGCTCAAAGCCCAGGTATTATCCGACCGGCTCGAAAATCCCGAAGCGTTCTCAGACATCATCACGACCAGCGTCGCAATGCGCGCCATATTTCAATATATCGAAGCCATCGCCGCCAGCCCGCGCCCGGTACTGATCACCGGTGAAACCGGTGTGGGCAAGGAACTGGTCGCAAAAGCGGTCCATACCTTAAGCAGTCGTTCAGGCGCTTTTGTGCCGGTAAATGTGGCTGGCTTGGATGACCAGGTCTTTGCGGACACCCTTTTCGGCCATAAAAAGGGCGCTTTCACCGATGCCCGCGAGTCCCGCAAGGGCTTGATTGAACAAGCAGCCGGTGGCACCCTTTTTCTGGATGAGATTGGAGATTTGAGTATAACCTCCCAGGTCAAATTATTACGTCTTTTGCAAGAAGGCGAATTTTTCCCCATAGGATCCGATGTGGCCAAACGTTCGGATGCCCGCATCGTGGTGGCAACGAACCAGGATCTTGATGCCTTGCAATCATCAGGGCAGTTTCGCAAAGATCTCTATTATCGGCTTTGCGATCATCAGATTCACATTCCGCCGCTGCGGCAGCGCCGTGAAGATGTGGCGGTCTTGGTCGCGCATTTTTTAGAAAAGGCGGCCAAAACTTTAAGAAAAAAGAAACCGACACCGCCGGAGGAACTGACCACACTGCTGTCAACCTATCATTTCCCAGGCAATATCAGAGAGCTTGAGTCCATGATTTTTAATGCCGTCAGCAGCCATGCATCCGGCAAACTATCCATGGACACTTTTAAATCCCATATTGTCAGGGGAAAGCCGCGCTCAACCGATGATTCATCCACTCCAGTAATCCCGCAAGGTGCCTTGGTCCGTTTTTCCGATCAATTGCCCACACTCAAGCAAATTGAGCAGATGTTGATCGATGAAGCCTTGCACCGATCCAGCGGCAACCAATCAATTGCAGCCCTGAGCCTGGGCATCTCGCGCCAAGCATTGAATAAACGGCTCAAAAAGGCGCAGCAACAGTATTCAACCTAACATCATATCTTAATGGATGTGCGTAACCCATCCATGAATGGAGATTTTGTGCTTGCCTGACGCAACATACCAATGTTACAAAAGATTATGATGACTAAAATCCGTATCCATCCCAAGATATTTGAGGACTTCCCTTCCTTTCGGCGAGGGATTGTCATTGCCAAAAATTTGAATAACCAGGGCCATGCACCGGAGCTGGAGGACAGGCTGAGGCGGGTAATCGACGAGGCAGCCCGACAACCTATTGATTTAAAAACAGACCCACTGGCCACCGCCTGGTCTGAAGCCCATCGCCAATTCGGATCGAACCCGAATAAATTTCCTCCGGCCCATTGCGCGCTTTTAAAGCGCGTCCAGAAACCGGGCGCCCGCATACCGTTTATTAGCAAAGTGGTGGCCATTATGAACATCAATTCCATTGAGGATAAAACCCCGGTAGGAGGTGATGATGTCATCCGGGCGGCGGGCAGCCTGGAATTGGGGTATGCCGACGGCAGCGAAACCTTCATCCCACTGGGCAATCCCGCCAACAGCGAACATCCAGTCGCCGGAGAAGTGATTTATGCGGTCCCTGAATCTAAAGTCGTCATGTGCCGGCGCTGGAATTGGCGCAATGGACATCAAACCCGCATCGACGAAGACACCCGGATCATCGTTATGAATATCGACAGTCTGGTCACCGACAGTGAAACCCGGGCAACTGCGACCCGCGATCAAGTCGCCCGAATGCTGCAAAAATACTGTCAGGCGGAAGTGATCACAACCTTGCTGAGCCCCGAACAGCCGACTTACGCATTTGAAATGTGATCAACAGCAGACGGCAGCTGCTGCGTTCAAGAATCGTATCAAAAAGCCGATATCCTTAACAGGCGAATTCGCATTGCATTTCAAATAGGCGCCACTAAGTGATATGAGCGAAAATCCAGAAAATAGAGATAACGCCCGCATCGATTATAAGTCATCGGTAATGATTGAAAATTTGAAAGCCGGCATCATTTATAGGGCCAGAATGCTGAATTACAGCAAGCATGGGATGTATTTTGAGACTGACAGTTTGCTGCAGCTGGGCGATGAGGTCTATATTGGGATCGAATATTCGCCCTACAGCGAATCCCATGAAGCGTATGAGTGTCTGCGGTCAAAAATAATGTGGCGCAAAAAATTACCGACATCCCATTTCAATTATGGATATGGTGTCAAATACAGTATCGATTATGATAAACAAAAATCACGCGACGAGCGTTTAAAAATTGTGGATGACCAACGCAAGCACACGCGTAAGCGCTATTCCCAGAATCTCCTGTTTGCCGCTCACAACCAAATCCTCAAGGGACTGACAAAAAATATCAGCCCCTCCGGCGTTTTTATCGAAACCCATCACCCTATGGAGGTGGGACATGTCATCACCCTTGTCGTCCCCTTAAAAAGCAATAAAACCGCCAAAATAAAAGGTGAAGTGATCTGGACGGGTCCGAATGGGTTCGGCGTCAAGTTCATCAGCATCAAACGCTGACCCTTGTTTCGATACCGGTTTATATCAATAATGTCCAAGCGCATTTCAGCGAGTTGGCCCTCCATCGGATTTAACAAATTCCCGCCTTCTCGACAGATCCCCGCGAATCGGTCTATGTCGGAAATGCCTTTCAGCGAAAACAAACTATAATGAGACGTATCGCAAGATTTGCTTCGACATTTAGCTAATGTAGGGTATAATTTGATAAAGGCCGCTTTACCTTATTTTTGCTATCCCATTTAAACGAGGAGGATAAAATGACTGCAGCAATTATTATCTGCGGAATCATTCTTGTGGCCATCATCGGAGTGGTTGCTATTTACAACAGTCTGGTAACGCTTCGAAACCGGTACAAAAATTTGTTTTCTCAAATCGATGTCCAACTCAAGCGCCGTTATGACCTGATCCCCAATCTGGTTGAAACCGCCAAAGGTTATTTGAAGCATGAGCGCGAAACGTTGGAGGCTGTCATTGAGGCCAGAGCGGGTGCGGTAACGGCCAGTCAGAAAGCTTCCGGCAATCCCGGAGATCCAACGGCAATGAAAGATTTGGCCAGCGCCGAAGGCTTGCTGGCCGGAACATTGGGCCGTCTTTTTGCTTTGGTAGAAAATTATCCGGATTTGAAAGCCAATGAAAATATGCTGCAGTTACAAGAGGAGCTAACCTCTACTGAAAATCGAGTGGCCTACGCGCGCCAGGCTTTTAACGACGCAGTTATGGCTTATAATATCGGCTGCGAAAAATTTCCCCACACCATCATTGCTGGTATGTTTAATTTTTCACCGGCCCAACTGTTAGAATCCACCGAGACGCCCGAAGAAAGACAGGCACCCAAGGTTTCTTTTTAGGGCTTAATTAAGGGACCGCATCGCATGTCCCGATGTTTATGTTCTAATTCTGTAAAAAGTGCTCACAACAACAAGTGACTATAGTTGGGAGTGAACTAAAGTGCCTAAAGTTGATGTATTCTATCATTTATAGCGGTTTTTAAAAATCGGTCGGATATGCTGTCATTGCGAGGAGCTCAGCGACGAAGCAATCTGATTCGCTATAGCGGATACCCATACTTTGCACCAGATTGCTTCGCTCCGCTCGCAATGACCCTTAGAGGATAAGCGAGGTCAATCGGAACATTTCTTTGACAGTTACTCATAAAATAGAAAAGAGGGAGCAAAGCGACACCAGAACTTTAGACACTTTAGATCATTTTAGTCACTTTAGGCATCTCTAAAATTATGGACTTCTTCAAACAACAGGATATTGCCAGAACCAAAACCAGCCGGTTGATCGCTTTATTTATCCTGGCGATTTTGGCGATTGCGTTTGCAGTTTACGGGATTGCGTTAATCATCATGTTTTGGTATCACGCCCGCCAACCGGGCTACAACCTGTACAGCTTTGAGATAATTCAGCCCGAACTTGCGTTTTGGGTGATCAGCGCCACGCTGCTTGTCATTCTTCTCGGCATGATCACCAAAATTATCGAATTGGCAAAAGGCGGCAGTGTGATTGCTGAAAAGCAGGGCGGCAAACTCATTAATGCTGCTACGACAGATGCCGCCGAGCGCAGACTGATCAACGTGGTTGAGGAAATGGCCATTGCCTCAGGCATACCGGTGCCTCAAGTCTACATTCTTGATGCGGAAAATGGCATCAACGCCTTTGCCGCCGGCAACACACCCAATGATGCCGCCGTGGCCGTGACGCGCGGCTGCCTGACCGAACTGACACGTGATGAGCTTCAAGGTGTTATCGCCCATGAATTCAGTCATATTTTAAACGGAGATATGCGTTTAAATATCCGCCTGATAGGGTTGCTCAGTGGTATTATGGGAATAGCGTATATCGGGCGCCTAATGCTTCGATCCAGATACAGTGGCAGTAAGCATTCCGGTCTAGCGATGGTAATTGCCCTCCTTTTACTGCTAATCGGATCTTTGGGCTTCCTATTCGGCCGCATGATCCAGGCCGCTGTTTCGCGTCAGAGAGAATATTTTGCCGATGCCTCTGCAGTTCAGTTCACACGCAATCCCAAAGGTCTTTCAGGTGCATTAATAAAAATCAGCTCCATTTTGAACGGTTCCTGGATACGTTCACTCCATGCCCAGGAAATCTGTCATATGTTCATTAGCTCGGCTGTTCGCTCCGTATTTGCCACCCATCCACCCTTAAAAAACAGAATACAACGCCTGGAACCGGATTACCGGCGTCGCATCCAAGAAGTTCTGGCAGAAAAGCCACCAGCGATTGCCCCTGAACCCGCAAAAGAGGCGGTTGCCGCTGCCACCGCTCCGGTCGCAGCGCTGGCCGCCGTTGCCGGCACCGTTATCCAGCAACCCGGTCAGATTACCGAGCAAAACATTCGCACAAGCCGCAAGCTAATCGATACCATCCCACACCAGATCAAAACCGAACTCAATGATATCTTAGGCGCAATGGCCGTCACTTGTATGCTGTTGCTCGATGAAGACCCCCAAATCAGAAAAATCCAGATGAAGCGCATGCAAAAGCGCGCTCCCGGTAAACTGTATCGGCACCTGGCAAGTCTCGAATCGCACTTTAAAATCCTGGATCTGCAATTGCGGCTGCCCATTTTGGACTTAGCCCTGCCGGTATTACGGCAGATGTCTGCCGGCCAGTATGCCAAATTTAGGATCTTTATTCAGACTATGGTGGAGGCCGATGCACGGCTTTCGTTTTTTGAGTTTGCGCTGCAACAAATCATAACACACCGACTAGGCGCAAACTATCAGCGCCACAAACCTAAGATCACTTATAAAAGCAACCGTCAACTGGCCCCAGATGCCGTTAATATCCTCTCGCAGCTTGCCCGTGTCGGACACTCTCAGGAAGTGGCTGCCCTGGCCGCTTTTAACAGCGGATGGCAAAGATTGAATATCAAGGATCCCCATTGGAAGATGAAGCCCGTCGGCAAGGTGTCATTCGGTGCTTTGCGGATCGCCTTGCAGCGGTTTGCACTGGCCGCACCCGGCGTTAAAAAATCGTTTCTGGATGCCTGTGCCCATTGCGTGCTCCATGATGAACGGGTAACGCCGGAAGAAGCTGAGCTGGTGCGTGCGGTGGCCTATGCGTTAGACATTCCCCTGCCCCCTTTTCTCGACTCCTTCAACGGTTGATCCCTATAATTCAATATTCAGACATCAATCCTATGGTTCAAGGGTTCAGATCATCTGCTGCTGGCTTCTCGTTGCTGGCACCTACCTAACTTAGGCTGTGCTCACTGGTTGTATTATTCAAGGATGACGGGAAGATGGCAGCACGCGTCGGGCGGTCCAGTAATATTTTCCCCAGTAAACCTTATCGATCTTCGACACCGTCACGCCGTTTTTTTTGGATGCATGCACAAATTCGGACCCACCCAAATAAATACCCACATGCCTTGGATAGGAAGGGGGTTTGAAAAACACCAGATCCCCAGCCCGAAGGTTCTCAAAAGGTATCACCCGCCCTTGCCTGACCTGCGAGCGGGTGGTGCGTGGCAATTCAATGTTAAACACATCTTTATAGACTGCGCTGACAAAACCGGAGCAGTCGATACCGCCACGACCGCTGCCCCCCAAGCGATGTTGTGTCCCCAGCCAGCGTCTGTATTCCTGACGCAGCCTTTTCTCTATGTCTGAATCTGCGGCACGCCTTTTTTCTACTTGCGGATGTTGGTCTTTTGATGTCGTCATGCGAACCGGCTTGGTTGGAGCTGTACATCCCACCATCAAAAATAATGCCGCCGGAACAAAGACGCCAAGAAAATTGATTGATATGCAGCCATAGAAAGTTTTAAGTGCAGATTTCATAATTGTTGACCATTTTATAATATCGAAAAACAAGTTCAATTTTTTGGAGATCTTCTAGTGTTGTGTCCCACATGTTCCTTTAATAATTTTTCAACACTAAAACGGTCATTGCGAGCGCAGCGAAGTAATCCGATGCGAAGCATCGTCCCGAGCAAAGTCGAGGGATCCCTCGATACACTCGGGATGATCTGCGATCGCGGATCAGATTGCGTCGTCGTTATACTCCTCGCAATAACCTTTGAATGTAAAAAATAATTGTAAATTATTTCTGGGACACAACACTAAGTTAAAAAATCGGCCAAAATCACAATTACTTGAGCGTTCAGTAAACATGCGATCTCAATTCATATCACTATCTACTTAAGACGGTGAACTAATTTGCAAAGTCGACAGGGTGCAACGCTTTTTATAAACCCAAAAAGTTGCCTGCGCAAAACTGTGCCTTAGTATTAGAAGAGATTTTTAAACCAGGGAGGAAACTTTATGCGCAGCATTATTTATGCACTTATTCTTGTGATTGTCACGGTTATGCCGGTATCGGCAGAATCGGGTTTGATCAATACGAAAAGTTCTCAAGATGTCAAGACGACAGCCGATCGTCTGGAAAGCATTTTAAACGAAAAAGGGGTGATCGTTTTTTTACGGGTTGACCACAGTGAAGGTGCCCGCAATGTGGGGAAACAATTGCGACCCACCGAGCTTCTCATATTTGGCAACCCAAAGATCGGCGCGCCTTTGATGCAGTGCGGTCAGACAATTGGAATTGATCTGCCGCAAAAGGCGCTCATCTGGCAAGATGAAAGCGGGCAGGTGTGGTTGACTTACAATGACCACCGTTACCTGGCAAAGCGTCATGGAATCGATGGCTGCGGACCGGTGCTGGATAAGGTGCATAATGCGCTCAAGAATTTTGCCCAGGCCGCCGCGCAACCTTAACCCGGCAAAGGGACTCAGCCATGTTCGATAATACTTACTTGATTGAAATTTTGACGCCCCTGAAATCCGATCAAGAAAACGCCAACACCAATATGGAGCTTTTTGCCGAGCGTTATCGCAGAATATTGGATTCCGGCTGCGGGGTATCGATACCGGACAACCCCATGGGTCGGCTGCGTTACAATGCCCTGGATGCAATCGATAATGGCGGCCTGCCGGTCGATCCAAACAGACTGGTAATGAACTTAAACACGTTCCATACCAAAGATGAACTGGACGGCGTGCTCAACAGAGCCTCATCGATGGGTGTCAAATATCTTCTGGTTATCCGGGGTGATGGGGGGCCGGACTTGCCAAAGCTGAATCCCCGGAGCATTGGCGGACAAAAAAGCATCGTCACATCCATTGACCTGATTCGCTACATCAACACGGCCTATGCGGATATATTTATCACCGGGGCGGCTTTCAACCCGTATAAGCCGATCGATTTCGAAACCAAGCGCTTGCACCAAAAAATGGCAGCGGGCGCAAAATTCGTGATCACCCAGCCGATCGTCGGCAGAAACACAAATGTGGATCGGCTTAAAAACCTGGGCATCCCAATCGTTATTGAAGCCTGGATGTCAAAGAATATTGATTTGCTCTATAAAAGTGTAGGGAAAAAGAATGATGCGTCTGCTGAAGCATATGACCCTGTAAATAACCTTAATACGCTGCATGACGCATATCCGCAAAACTGTGTCTATCTTTCGATGCTCAGCTTTAAAGAGGACTGGAAGCTTATTCTCCCAAAGATATAGATTTGGTGGTGAAAAACCCGACCCGGATAGCGCTCCGTGAGATCCTTCTCATTATGATTTGAATGCAATTTATGACCCGCGGCGCCAACATCGGTTGATGGTCTATTATTAATTGGCGCTGTTTTTTTGCAGATTCTTTTTTGGAAACTGCCGTGCGAACTGATTCAAAAACGGAAGATAGGGTTTTAATTTGCCAAATAAAAATCTTTCAAAGATGTAAAGGATGATAAATGGTGCGATGAAGTTGAGATCAAATCCACCCGCCCATTTGGGTAACGTGAAAACGATATCCGCAAAGCGTCGGTGAAGCCATGCAGCGGCAAAAAAAGCCGGCCACAAAGACGCCATCCCCATGGCCATAAAAAGAAAAAAGGATTTTCCATAAGCCTCGTTGGCCAGCTTATTAATCCCCTTGTAAGCTGTCTCATTACCCGCTGCTTTGGCATTCAGTGATCGCTGATGATAGTATTGGGTCCTCTCCAAATTTTTGGCGATATGGCTGCGGTTGATGCGGTAGGCCACAGCCAGCGTCAACTCGCCCAGCAGGCAGGCCCACACCGCCAGCACAAACGTCCCCACCCACCAGCCAAGCAGCGGGTTTTCAAACCAGCGGTACGGCGAGATGAGCACTGGATCAATTGAATTCAAAAACCAGTTAATAACGTCCATATTAAGATTCATCAAATGGGTTTCCGGCCTGGCTTTGCGCCAGGCCGGAGAGTTGTGTACTTAGCCCGATTTAGAACGGTGGCACAATACTGTATCCCAAAAAGCCTTTGGTGGTGTAACGCAGCCCCACGTAAAAAGCTAAGACAATAAATATAATTTTTAGCACCTTATCCGGAATATACTTGGAGGTGCGCGGCCCGATCATGGAGCCAATGAAAATGCCGATCAGCTCGGCGCCAATCAGGCCCCAGGAAATGACGATGCCCTTGCCGACCATGTAGGAGAAAATGGAGACAATCATGCCTACCAAAACGCACAGCGCCGAGGTGCCGGCCACCAGAAACATCGGCAGTCCGGCTACCGAAGTCAGAAAGGGGACATATAGGAAGCCGCCGCCGACGCCCAGAAATGAGGCAATCGCCGCAATGAAGACGCCGCCCACCATCGGCACCCAGGCTTTGAATTTAAATTCCTGGCCGAAAAAGGTAAAGCGGATGTTGCCGATATAGAATGTCAGCGCCCAGCCGATGAGCACCAGAATATAGGCCACAAAATCGGCGCCTTCGATCAAATTGATCCACAAGGCCGAGGCCACCACGGCTGCAACCGCCAACCACATAAATGTCCAGGAGCCCTCTAATATTTTAACACCCTGATCGGCCGTATCGGTCTTTTCGGCAACTGCTTTCTCAAATGCCTGGGCCGCAGCTTTGGCCTCTTTCTTGCGGGCCGCACCGCGCGGGGTAAGTTCATAAATCAAAAAAGCACCGAGAATAAAGACAATGATGCCAAAATATCCGATATAGGCCCGCAAAGAGATCTTGCCGGCGGTCAGCTCGGGTACCAGCCAGGAACCGCCGACGCCACCGATGGCCAGGCAGATGCCCAAAGGCGCCACCAGCCGTCCCATGCGGTAGTAGTTAAGCGATGAAATCACACCGCTTAAACCGACCAGCCATTGATTGGAAACCCGGATGGAATCCGTCAACAATTTGTTAACCGGATTCCCATTGCCGAAGGACTTGGCATAATCGGCCAATCCGAAGATGGTAATGTGCCCCACACCAGCCATAATACCGCCGAAAGCACCCACAGTTGAGAAAATCCACCCAACCCAGATGGCCCACAACAGACCAATGAATACATTCGGTTCGGGAGCGTCGGGTATTCCCAGATAACCCGGCTCTTCACCGGATTTGATAACGGCCCTTGTCTTGGCAGCAAGGCTCTCATCTTCGAGGCTGCTTTCGATGGCCCGTTTCATTTTGCCCGGCATGCCAGGCGTTGTCAGATCTGAGCCTGATTGTGCCAGTGCTATAGTGGTAAGGGTTAAAAGAACAAAAATACCCGTAATCCAATAGAATCGTGAAATGTTCACTGTCCCCCTCCTTTTAAATAAAATTTTGAATTGGTTATTTGGATATAATCACATTGTGCAGATAGCCATCGGTTCAATAACGGTTGTCGTAAAGTCCATCAATGATTAACATAAGACCTTTTGGACAGGGAATTTTTCTAATGGTTTTGAAAATGAACGGTTGGATTTTGGCGTGGTTGACGGCCAAATTGATGGCAGCAATGACGCTATTGTCCTCTTCTGTCCCCATCCTTTATCAAGGCTAAGTGTGATATGCAATTCTTTCTTTTATCGAACTCATCGATAATTTTGAGCTTAACATTTGGGCCGTTTTGCTCTATATCAACATACTGATTTGATCGTCTTTAGGTGCCATTTATCGCAGGTGGTGATGGAGAATCCTGCTAAGATTAACTACTTATCTTTTCAAGGGTGAATCGAACAAAAATCTAACGCTCATATGTTTACCACATTTTGAAAGGAGTCAATTCACAATAAGGGAAAATAATGCCATCATGGGTCTTATTTAAATATGCTACGGAGGTATGATTAACGTTATGAATGAATCGGTGTTCAGTATATGTGGTATGTGCACGGTCCGGTGTCCTATTCAAGTTGAAGTTGAAGATGGCCTTGTCAAATGGATCGAAGGCAACCCCCAGGATCCGGCAATGGCCGGCCGGCTATGCGCTAAGGGCTCCGCCGGGATTGCCATGCTGTATGATTATGAACGGCCCCAGCAGCCCATGATCAGAGAGGGCCGGCGTGGAGAAGGTAAATGGAAAGAGGTCTCCTGGGATGAAGCGCTGGACTACATTGCCGACAAATTGAAAGCCATCATCAAAAAGGACGGCGCCAGAGCCATCGCGCTCAGTGACCGTGGCGGCCCTTTTCGCGATATCCACCGCAGTTTCCTGCGGGCCCTTGGCTCGCCCAATTATCTCAACCATGATTGTACCTGTGCGCGCAATGTACAACATGCCGCCCTGTCGCTGTTTGGTTCGGGGCGCAAAACCTTCAATTATGATTACGGCAACTGCAAGCACCTGGTCTTATATGGTCGCAATGTCTTTGAATCCCTGCGGGTCAAAGCGGCCGGCAAAATCATGGAAATGCTCGACAAGGGAGGCAAAATTACCTATATCGACCCGCGGGCAGCCGGCACCGCTATGAAAGCCACCCGCTACTGGAAGATTCGTCCGGGCACGGACTACGCTCTCAATCTGGGAATTATCCATACGGTGCTGCGCGAAAAGCTGTATGATGCTGAATTTGTCAAACAATGGGTACTGGGATTCAAAGAGCTGGAGTCTTTTGTGGTTCCCTATACAGCCGAATGGGCTGCGCAAGAAACCGGAATCCCGGCCAGCGAAATTGTGGCATTTGCCCACGAAATCGCCGAGGATCGACCGGCCGTCATTTTCCATCCAGGCTGGATGGTCTCCCGCTATCTGGATTCGTTTTACTCGATCCGCTCGATTTATATGCTCAACGCCCTGATGGGTGCCTTTGAATCACCCGGTGCGCTTTTTTTCCAAAAAGGACCCGGAGATGTCGGCAAAAAAGGACTCAAATCCCTGCTGGACACCATCCCCAAGCCCGAAGAAAAACGGGTGGACGGCTGCGGCTGGCAGTATAAACATTTTGATGCCGGACCGGGATTGTTGCAACTGTTCTATCAGGCGATTTTAGAGGAGGAGCCTTATCCGATGAGAGCCTATCTTGTTTTTCGCCACGATCCCCTGCTGTCTTTGCCGGACCCCGAAGCCCAGAAGAAAGTATTCGACAAACTGGATCTGCTGGTCTCAATCGATTCCAATTACAGTGAGACGGCCTGGTATGCCGATGTATTGCTGCCATCGGCAACCTATTTGGAAAAATCAAGTGTTTTATCAACCGGCAAAGGTCTTAACCCCCAGTTTCAAATGCGTCAGAAAGCAGTGGATCCCCGTAACGAGGCCAAGCCCGATTGGTGGATTTTCAAATCATTGGCCGATCGCCTGGGCATTGGCGAGCATTTTAAATTCAATGATATCGAAGAATTTTGGGAATGGCAGCTCAAAGACACCGGCGTTGCGGTGTCTGATCTGGCCGAAAAAGGTGCGGTCGCGCTGACCGATAAACCGATCTGGTGGGACCGCCTGCAGGATCTTAAATTCAAAACGCCGTCTAAAAAAATTGAATTTGTATCCAGCCGCTTGGCGGAAAGCAATATCGAATCGTTTAAACCTTATGAGCGTCCCAAGCAACCAGAGCCGGGATATTATCGGCTGGCATTCGGCCGCAGTCCTGTCCATACCCACGGCCGCACCCAGAACAATCCGGTCC
>JAAUXY010069896.1_pt1 | contig 15480 bp, 12 predicted proteins | sample 7278121 | NCBI WGS metagenome assembly JAAUXY01 (sample SAMN14350117, study PRJNA611818) | marine sediment metagenome | isolation source: surface marine sediment (1.8m) | place: French Polynesia: Moorea | collected 2018-08 | reverse complement strand
CGTTGAGCGGAGGCCGGATTTTATGGGGCGTCCTGCGTCAGGTCAAGATGCTCCAATGCGCGAATCGCCGCCGCTTGTTCGGCGAGCTTCTTGCTTCGTCCCTCAGCGACACCGGCGACTCTGCCTGCCACCAGACACTCGACAGTAAAGCTCTTGCGATGGTCGGGACCAGACTCGGTCACCACCCGATATCGGGGGAGCGCCCAGCCGCGGGCCTGGACATGCTCCTGGAGCCGGGTCTTTGGATCGGTATGAAAGACGCTCGAGCGTTCCGCCACCGCGTCTTCCAGGAACCGCTCGATAATCCCGCGCACCGCCTCGAGTCCAGCGTCGAGATACACCGCACCGAAGATCGCCTCGACCGCGTCAGCCAGAATCGATGCCTTCGATCGGCCTCCGGAACGCGCTTCCCCAACTCCTAGCCGCAACTCTGGACCGACCCCGATCGAACCGCCGAAACGCGCTAGTACCGGAGCAGACACCAGAAAACTCTTGCGCTTGGCCAGCAGGCCCTCAGATTCGTGTGGAAAGCGATCATAAAGCCAGCGCGAAGCCACCATTCCGAGCACCGCGTCGCCGAGAAACTCGAGGCGTTCATAGTTCGCCCGCTCACCGCGCTCGTTGGAATACGAGCGATGAGTCAGAGCGACGGTCAACAAACTGGAGTCCTGAAAGCGATAGCCCAGGGCGTCTTCAATCGAGCTTGTCATCACCCAGAGGATAACCTAGCGCAAATTGTGTGTCACGAGGCAAGGTTTCAACATATCGATGCCGAGGATCTGAAAGTCGACAGGGCCCACTGCCGTCGGCCTGCTCGATCGCTCGAGGTCACTTCCGCGGATCAAGCAAGGCGGGATCAGCCCCTGGCGCGGCGTGCCTTAACCCGCCGCCAGGCTTCGAGCCGCCGCTTCATGATCTTCTCGAGCTCAGCGTTGACCTCGGCGACCAGGCGCTTGAGATCGGCTTTGTCGGTGACCTCGCAGCGGATCGGCGGATAGAACTTGACGATCATCGGTAAAAAGAACCTGGGAAAAGGCCGCGTCTTGGGCCAGATTTCGAAGGCCCCGACCAGGGTCACCGGTACGATGTCGACGCCGAGAGTGAGGGCGGCACGGGCAGCGCCGGGCAACAATCGCCGCAGGCTGCCGTCCTTGCTCAGGAAGCCTTCGGGAAAGATGATCAACCGGTGCCCGGCCTCGAGCACCTCGAGGCTCCGGCGATAGCCTTCGATATCGCGCCGCTCAGCCATTGGAATACCGCGAAAGGTGCGCAACCACCAACCGATCACCGGCATGTGGAAATACTCTTTGTCGACCGCACAGAAGACCGGTGGCTTGACCCGGTAGCCGATGGGCAAGGCGTCGTAGCGGGTCTGGTGATTGGGGGCGATGACCGCCGGTCCTGACCGGGGAATGTTCCTCACGCCCCGGACCTTCAGGTTGTAGAACACCTTGAAGTAAACAAAGACCACCACCCGCTGGACCTGCAGCAGGGAGGCCACCAGAAGCTCACTGAGCCGACTCATCGATTCAACGGAACTGAGAATAGAACTCGAGGGACTGTTTGAAGCCATCCTCGAAGCTGGTGAAGCGGAGATCGGGCAACAGCTGCATCAGCTTGCGGTTGGAGAAATCGTTGTCCTGGGCCACCAGTTTGAGACGAATCGAGGTCACCGACGATTCGGCGACCTCCGGATCGATACCCAATAGCAGCTCGCGCAAGCGCACCGGCGCGTACAGCCAGCGATAGGGCACACTGAAGCGCGGGGGTCGGAAGTCGAAAGCCTCACAGAGAGTTGTAATCACCCGCCGATAGCTGATCGGCTGACCGTCGGTGACGTGGTAGACCGGATCTTCTGGGTCGACCGCGGCGGCATCAGGGCCTGCCAGGCGACGGATGATCTCAGCCAGATCGGCCGCCCAGATCAGCGACATGCGGGCACGGCCGCCGGACAGCCAGAAAGGGTAACTCTTCGCTGCTTTGATCAGTCGAGGGACGACCGCCCGATCGCCATCGCCGTAGACGAACCGATGGCGCAGCACGATGCCGCGGAAGTCGCCCGCGCGAGCGTGGTCGAGAACGATTCCTTCGGCCGTCGCCTTGGAGCGGGAAAACGGCGTGTCGGGAGCCAAGGGCGTGGTTTCCTCAGCCTGTGAGTGAGAGCCATGGCCATAGACGCCTACCGAGCTGAGATAGATCACCCGCGAGACGCCGGCCGCCGCCGCTGCCTGGCACAGGCTCCGGGTACCCTCGACGTTGATGCGCTCAAATCCGGAGCCGTCATGATCGACATGTTTTGAGGCCAGATGGGCGATCGTGTCCACTCCCTCGAGGGCCGGAATCAGATCAGCTTTTTCGAGCAGATCGCCACGCACCGTTTCGATACCCTTGTAGGCCTGCTGGAAGTCGTCGCCGAAAATCACATCGAATGCGCGCGCCGGCTCTCCGGCGGAGGCCAGGCAGTGCACGACGTGACGACCGATGAATCCGTTGCCGCCGGTAATCAGAATCATGAAGCCTCCATCGGCATCACCGCCGCGGGTGACGGCGCCAGAGCGATGATCGCTTGCCGCAAGCGGTCGGTCAAAGAGTCGGCATCCCCCTCGGCCACGATTTCCTCGCCGACGATCAGACGTGGCGGGCCTACGTGGCCACGGGTGGTGCCGTAGAGATAGCAGGGCAAGAGCGGTACGCCGTTGGCAAGGGCGGTTTCCGCCGCCCAGGTCTTGAAGTCGCCGAGCCCCTCGGCAAAACGCCCCATTTCGGGATAGATCAAGAGCGTCTCACCGGCCGCGAGCAGGCGGCCAGTGTCCGCCAGAAACTGTTCGCGGCCCTCTACTTTCAGGATGTTGGCCAACGCCATGACGAAGCGAAGTCCTGTTGAGCGAAACAGCCGCGGCTTGGCGCCACAGATCGTGAACCTTGAACGCGCGGCGAGGATCAGGTAGACCGAATCGATGAAGGCCGCGTGATTGCAGGCCAGGATCAGAGGTCGGGGTTGCCTCGGCAGACGATCGACACCGACAACACGAAATCCCTTGAACACCACGAAGGGCCCCTTGAGCAAGAACCTCAGCAGTCCGCGCAGCGCCAGGAACGCCGGCCGATTTACCCTCATCACTTGGGGTCAGCGCCTAGCCGAGAAAGGATTCGCCGAAACGCCGGCCGTTGTCGTAGAACAGGGCCGGTGCCAAATCCAAGGCTTCAGCTTTCCTGAGCGCCGCCAGGTGCAGCTTCAGGTTGAAGGGATAAGCAAAAGGCGGTGAATCATTGCCCCAGAAGACCTTGGTCCAGTCGACGGTCGCGCCGAGCTGAAGCAAGCGCCGCAATGCGAATAACCCGAATCCCGAGACGTCAGCGTAGACGTTGTCGTGCTGGGTGACCATCTGCGCCGCTTCTTCGTACCAGATGGCTCCCCCGAGATGACAAAGGATGATGGTCAGGCGCGGGAACTTGCGAGCGGTCAGATCGAAGAAGAGCGGATTGGCGTAGCGCGAGCTCATGAAGAGCCCGGCCTTGGCCTCTTCCTTCTTGTGGCGCGCGGTAATGAAGCCGGTATGAACCATGGCGACCAGCTCGAGGCGTTCCATGGTGCTCCAGAATTCATCCAGCGCCGGATCGTCGGCTCGGTAGCCGGCGACCGTGAGCAGCTTGACCACCTTCGCGCCGGCCTCAGCGAAGCTCTCGAGGGCCTGCACCGCGTTCGGCATCCGGGGATCGACGAATTGTGAAGCCCAAAACCTCTGAGGCTGCTGTTGCGCCAGGTCCAGGAGCTGCTCATTGCCCCACAGCGAAGTCGCCTGCGGCGGTGCTGACTGCAGCAAGACTCTCTCAACGCCGAAGCCCTGCATCGCCGCCAGCTGCATCTCCAGCACCCCATCGATCGCCGGCAGAATCTGGTGCATATCGATCACCGCGGACGGCTTGTCTTCGACCGCGATCTGCCCCAGAAAAACGAGGTCCTGCAGTTTGGAACGATCGCGCGGAAAGCCACAGACCGGACAGCAGGCCAGATCTTCGGAATAGCTGGCTCGGCAGTAGGTGTATTCGCAGATCGGCATTACTTGACCTTGAAGCCACCACGCCGCATCCGTGCCATCACCTTCTTCGGGTAGATATGCCAACGGCCTGACATGAAGCCGATCGCTTCTTCGTTCTGCACGAAGTTCCCCTCGTACAGCATGCTGGTCAGCATGCCACGCTTGAATTCCTTTTCGCTCACCGTCGAGTTCACGAACACGGGTTTGCCGAGCTCGGCAAAAGAAGTGAAATCGACCCGCAATCCGTTCAAGATAAAGGCGGTGTCAAAAGGAACGCCGTAGAGCTGGTGAGCGACGGTCGTACCGAACTGGCGCCCGGCTTCAATCAGCATCAGACCGGGATAATGGTCCAGCGGATGCTCGAAGAAAAAAGTGTGGTCGGACGACAAGGCGAGCTGGCCGATGATGTCATCGGGATTGTCTTCACTGACCGGCTCTACGCGCGAGACGAAGACATTCTCCGGCTGGTGCTTGTGTACGATCTTCTTGTCGACCACCGGCGGCTCGCCCTCGGCTTCCCAGGCCCGTAGGCGGTCCACAACATGCTCTAGCGCAACCATCGAGTCCCTTTCCGTCGCGCCTTCGTGTGCCGACGCAACAACAGCGTGCGGCCCCGAGCCGACACAACTACTTCGCGATCCCGTAAAGATGGCGAGCTCGCCTCACTTGAGGCGACTGCAAGCGAAGGGATTACTCTACTGACCGGGCCGGAGACTTTCAACCAGCTCGGCCGCCCCCCGGGTTCTAAAGTGGCGGTCAGGCGGCTGAGCGCGCTTTGGTAGGGCCAACCCGTGCGCCCTTCACCAGGCGCAAATGAGGTACTTTTTCCTTGGACGGAATTTTTGGGGCCGATGGGACGGAGCGGACGGGAATCGCGGGATTCATGAACAGTGCGCTATTCGGCGCCAGCCGCGAGGACTGGTGGGAGTCATCGGATCGGGGGCTGGACTCGCTGTTGCGACCGTCTACCAACTGAAACCAGGTCATCGAATCGACTTTCTGCTCGCACCGAAGGTGCCGTGAGCTCAGCTTGGGGCGCCACCGGCGCCTCTGAAAGACCAGGCTGCAAGCCTGTGCGACAATTACCTGGCTAATTATTGATGCACACGCCATGCCAAAGACTGAAGCCTCCGGGACAGCGGAAATAGCTTCGCTGGCACCGCCCACATAGTTGGCAGTGCCAACTATGTGGGCGGCAAACATGTGGGCAGAGGTCGACGATCAGGTCTCCGAGGCTCGCGTGGCGACCGCGCTCGCGATAGCCTTGGCTCGGCACGATTCCGGGCCCCGGTTCGGCACTATCTCGAACCGGCGCGACCGACCACCAGGAGATGACCCATGCAAGATCCGTCGACCGCATCGCCTCCAGGGCACGCCAACGCATCGCGAGTCCTGGCAAGCGCCTGCCCCCTCGACTGTCCTGACACCTGCAGCCTGGATGTCACGGTCACCGACGGTCGCGTCGTCAAGCTCGAGGGCACCCGCATCAACCCGCTGACCGACGGCTTCATCTGCTCCAAGGTCCGGCGCTTTCCCCGCCACCTCTACGGCGACGAGCGCCTGCGCTACCCGATGTTTCGACGTGGCGCGAAGGGCGCCCAGAATGATGCAACCGATGCCTTCGAGCGCCTGTCCTGGGACGACGCGATGGAGCTTCTGACCCGGCGCTTAACAGAGACCCGGGATCTCCACGGTGGCGAGGCGATCCTGCCGCTTTTTTATGGCGGCTCGAACGGTTATCTGACTCAGGGCGCCACCGACACTCGCCTGTTCCGGCGCCTCGGCTCCTCACGGCTGGCGCAGACCGTCTGTGCCGCCCCGTCGACCGCCGCGGCCACCGGGCTCTACGGCAAAATGCTCGGGGTGGCGATCGAAGACTTCGTCCACTCGCGGCTGATCATCGTCTGGGGCGCCAACCCCTCGGCCTCGAGCATTCACCTGGTGCCGATCATCCATGAGGCGCGCCGACGTGGCGCCAAGCTGGTGGTCGTCGACCCGCGGCGCACGCCGCTGGCCAAGAAGGCCGATCTTCACTTGGCTCTGAGGCCCGGCACGGATCTCCCAGTGGCGCTCTCTCTGATCCGCTGGTTCTTCGAATCCGGCGAAGCCGATCTCGATTTCCTGGCCAACCACACCACCGGCGCCGACGAGCTCCAGCGTCGAGCCCAGCCCTGGACTTTCGATCGTGCGGCCGAGGTCGCCGGCGTCGACGCGAGCGACCTCGCGACACTGGGCCGGCTCTATGCCGACACTGAGCCGGCGGTGATCCGCTGCGGCTGGGGCCCGGAGCGCAATCGCAACGGCGGTTCGGCGATCGCCGCGATCCTTGCGCTACCGGCCGTGGCCGGCAAGTTCGGCGTCCGTGGCGGTGGCTACACGATGTCGAATACCGGCGGCTGGAAGCTAGATCCTGAGGAGCTGGCCGGGACACCCGAACCGGCGACACGCGAGATCAACATGAACAAGGTTGGCGAGACGCTGCTGCGCGGCGAGCCACCGGTCAAGCTGCTCTTCGTCTACAACTGCAACCCACTGATGACCCTGCCTGAGCAGGAGAAGGTCCGCGCCGGTCTCGAGCGTGAGGATCTTTTCACCGTCGTCTTCGATCAGGTGATGACCGACACCGCCCGCTACGGCGACCTGGTGCTGCCGGCAACCACCTTTCTGGAGCATCACGAGTTGCGCAAGGGTTACGGGGCGACAGTTCTGGCGCAAACCCGCCCGGTGATCGAGCCGGTCGGCGAGGCACGCCCCAATTACCGGGTCTTCGGTGATCTCTGTCACCGTCTGGGGCTACTCCGCGAAGACGAGTCGCACGCGCCCGCGGCGCTCATCGACGGCCTGCTCGAGCAGAGCGGGAGAGCCGACGAACTGCGCGACACTCTCGACGACTCCGGAATGGCCTATCCGGAGATCGGCCCGACGCCGGTGCAATTCGTCGACTTCCTGCCCAACACCGCCGACGGCAAAGGCCACCTGGTCCCGGAGGATCTCGACCGCGAGGCACCGGATGGGCTCTACGCCTTCCAGCCGGATCCGGCGACCCGTCGGGCTCCCCTGGCCCTGATCTCACCGGCCAATCACCGAACCGTCAGCTCGACCTTCGGCCAGCTCCACCGCCAGCAGGTTCCGGTCGAGCTACATCCTGATGACGCCGCCGCTCGCGGACTGAAGAGTGGTGACGATGTTCGCGTCTGGAACGCCTCCGGGGAGGTCCGCTGCCGACTCAGGATCAGCCGCGATCTGCGTCCCGGGGTCGCGATGCTGCCCAAAGGTATCTGGTCACACAACACTCAAAACGGCGCTACCTCCTGTGCGTTGGTTCCCGATACCCTGACCGATTTCGCCGGCGGCGCCTGTTTCAACGACGCCCGAGTGGATGTCGAGCGGGCCTGAGCCGATCCCGGAATGCGGGCGTCCAGGAGACTGGTGTGAAATACAGCCGCAGGCGAGGGCGAGAGATTTTTCGTCAGATCAAGGCGCGAAACCACAGGCATACTGGAGTATTTCGCGGATTTCGCAACACAGAGCTGGCGGAAAAGATCCGCGCTCGGCGCGGTCTGAATTTCACACCAGGCTCCTAGAGCTCAGGGCGTAAGCTCGAATCGAGACGAACGAATATCGAAGGGATGAAGGTAGAACTCGGTACTCTCTGTTTCCACATAACGCCCGAAACGGCGGGCGCCTGGAACTCTGCCGGCGATCTCTAAAAACGTGAAGCTCGGCGCTTCGGCGCGCGCCAGACTGTCGAGCGCATAATCCATCTCGTCGCGTGAATCCGCGAGCAGGAAGGGAGTTTCTTCACGGAGCGCCAAACCTGCCCCCTCTTGCGCCAGAAACCAGGCCGGCGTGAGGAGATAGTCGCCACCGATCGCCGCGACCCGCTCCCAGGCGTCGGTCTTGCGCTGAGTGTTGAGCACGAGGGACCGCATTCCCAGCGCCTGGATGGCGAGGCTGGCGATCAGCAATCCGACCAGGGTCACGCCTCTGAATCGCTGGCCGGCGCTCCCCCACCGCGGCGTCAGCTCGGGCCGCGAGGCGACCAGGCAGGCGATCAACGGCATGGCCGGCAGCAGGTACCGCGGTCCCCATTGATTGCCGCCCCCGTTTTGCGCCAGCAGCATCGCTGCCAGCAGGAATCCGATCGCGGTCACACCGAGGACGGACAAACCGCCGGCAGCAGGTGACGCTCGGTCCTGGCCGGTGACCGAGTGAGGTATCGCGGCGAGCACTAGCGGGCAGCAGATCAGCAGACCGCTCAATAGGATCTGGCTGTCGATCGCCTGGCTCAATGCGGGCCAGATGAGCAGTAGCCCCGCCACCGCCAGCATGCCGTCACTCAACCGCTCGGGCAGGCCGCCGAATCGCCGGAGTCCGCCGAAGCCGAGCAGCAGGGTGCTCAGAGCGAGGGCCAGATACCGAGCGGTCGTCGGAGCCGGGGACTCGATCGGCGTCAGCACACCGATCAGAAGCTGCTGCAAGATGCTCAGCCGCTCCTCCAGCCACGGCCCTCGGCTCGTGGGATCGGTCAGCCAGCCGAAGACCTTGTCCAGAATCACGCCCGCGTTTTCGACGAACGGCATGCCGGGCAGCGACAGGGACGTCACGACGTAAGCGATCGGCGTGCCGACGACGAGGATCGCCGCGGCGGCCGGACGCCGACGGACCCACACCAGCGCCAGCGCCAGCGCCAGCGCGTAGAGAAACGCCTCGGGGCGGCACGCCATCGCGACACCGAGGGCCGCCGCCGCGACCAGGCTCCAGCGGGGAAAGCCCGATCTCGAGTCATGAATCACCGCCGCCGTCGCGACCACGCATAGCAGGGTCGCCGGAACATGCTCCCAGAACACCCATCCGTAGAACCATAGCGGAGTGGCGATCAGCGTCAGCGTCGCCGCCAACAGCGCGCGCCGGCGCGTCAGCCCGACAACCCGTGCCAGCCACACCGTCGCCGCCACCGCGCCGACCGCGCAGAGCAGGATCACCAGACGACAGCCCTGAACCCCGAGCAGACGGTAGGCGGGAGCCGCCAGATAGGTGACCGGATTGAGGTAGACGCTGTAGGGCTTGTCGTCGTGGACAACGATGAAGGGCGCCCCCAGGGGAAAGAGTCGACCCGCCGGGTCGACCTCAGCTCCGGGGTAGTCGAGCCAGGCGTGGCCGCGCGCCAGATTGTCGATCTGGACGAGCTTGACGCCGATATCGCCGCAGAACTGGGCCAGCTCGAGGTCCAGGGTGACCAGGCCGACCACCGCGTAGACTGCCACCAGGACCACCAGCGCGAGCCGAGCCGTTGTCGGGCTCAAAGCACCGCTCTCCCAAAAGATCGCGATCTATGACGCACGCGGCCAGTCTACCTGACCCCACGGTGGATTCTGGTCCCCTCTGGTCAGGGTGAGGGGGTAGCAGCCCGCACCTTCGAACCGAGATCCAGAAGCGTTTCGATCGTCGCCTCGAGCGCCGGGCCGCGAAAGTCGCGGGCGACGATCCGGCCCGAGCGATCGACCAGCAGAGTCGACGGAACCGCCCTGACGTCGAAGGCGCGGGCGGCCTCCCCACCGGTGCCGCGAGTCTCATGAATCTGCGGCCAGCGCATCTCTTGACGGTGAAGGAAGGAGCGCAGACGGCGGCGATCGATGGTGTCGAGGGCGACGCCCAACAGCACGAAACCGCGATCCGAGTAGCGCTCATGAAGCTGCTTGAGATGCGGCAACTCCGCCAGACAAGGCGCGCACCAGGTCGCCCAGAAATCGAGCAGGACGACCCGCCCCTCGAGCTCGGCACGGGTCCACTCGCGGCCTTCGAGGTCGGTCCAGGCGATCTCGTGCCACACCGAGACCGGCGGTGGCGACTCGACCGCCTCGGCTCCCGCCGCGACGGCCAGCGCCAGCGCCAGGGTCAAAGCTCGCATCTGAGACCGAACAGGTAGGACCGCGGCAAGCGGGGGCCGTAGACGTAACTCGAATCGCGATCCGGACCCTGGTCGAGATCCTCTTGATATTCGTCCGTCAGGTTCTTGACTCCGAGTGTGATCTCGAGCTGACGCCCCGCGAGGTTGAATTCCCGCGACAGGTTGAGATCGAGCTCAAAGAACGACGGCGTGCGCTCGAGACGGTCTTCGTCGATGAAGCCAGCGTAGTGCGGCGCCACCATCGATCCGGTGTAGCGCCCACCGATGAAAAGATCGAAGTTCGCCGGCAATCGCCACTGAAGGCTCAGAGTGCCGTGCTGTTCGGGGGTGCGAAAGAAATCCAGGCTTCCGAAGTCGGCCTCCGGCTCGTTGAAGCGCGAGCTCTGGACGACGAAACCCGCCTGGGCGTTGAGCAGGGAGCCCCAGCGCACCGACGCCGACAGTTCGACGCCCTCAACTCGAGCGCCCGCGGCGTTGATCCGCAAGAACTCACGCTGGATCGTCAAAGGGTCGTCGGCCTCGATGACGTCGAAGAGATCGGTGAGATCGGTTCTGAAGGCGGCGATCTCGAACGCGGCGGAGCCCTTGCGGCCAAAGGTCGGCCGCCACTCGGCAGAACCCAACCAGGCCCGCGAGCGCTCCTCGACCAGACCGCTGGAGGGCCGGATGACCCTCGGCTCGCCGCCGGCAAGCTCGATATGCAGGTCTTCATCGAAGACCTCGGGGGCCCTGAACCCTTCGGCAAAAGAGAATCGCAGGGTCAAATCGGAACGGGGCGAGACCATCAACGCCAAGCGTGGCGAGAGCACCGGGTCGTCGAGCGCCGAATGAAAATCAGCGCGCAGGCCGTAGACCAGCGTGACCTGCTTGCCCAGGCGACGGTCCTGCTGAAGGAAGAGACCGAGGTTGGTCTTGGTCTCGGAGAGCTCACGACCGTAGCCGGGTTGACGATCGTCGAGCTGCTCATGGGAGTAGTTGGCTCCGCCGGTGACCGTGCTCTTGTCGGTATACAGATTGGCCTGGCTGTCGGCGATCCACAGCGGGTTTTTCGTCTCGCCGTAAGCGTTGGGATCGAAACCGGCCCCGTAATACGAGTCCCGATCGGTGCTGGCCAGCGAGGCCGCCAGACGGTAGTCGAAGCGCGACGACACCGTATGCAGCCAGCCGAGCCCGAAGGCCAACCGCTCGGTGCCGATTTCCTCGGTCAGCGACGTCTCATCCGCCGGCAGATCAATACCCGCCAGCTCCCCGCCGCGGCGATCGGCTTGCGTGTAGTTGATCTCGGCATGTAGGCGCGCCTTGTCTGCCAGGGCATATTGCTCACCGCGCAGCGCCACGGTCAAGAGCTCGCGACGGGTGACCTCGGTGTAGCCGTCACCGTCGCGATCCGCCGGTTCGACGTCGTCGAGCTGGCCGAGGACCGACAGACCCCGGCGACTGTTCTGAGGGCTCCAGTCGGCCAGGGCCGAAAGACTGACGCCAGGCTCGCCGCCGGTCTCCGACCACCTGGCTTCGAGACTCGCGTGGGTGTCGACCGGCGCGTGCGGGATCAGGTTGATCACTCCGCCGACCGCGCCCGCGCCGTAGATCGCGGCACCACCACCCTTGACCACCTCGATATTCTCGAGCATGCGAGCGGGAAACTGCTCGATGCCGTAAACCATGGCCAGCGATGAGACCGTCGGCTGGCCGTCGACCAGAATCTGAGAATAGGCACCCTCGAGGCCCATGAGCCGAACCTGGGAGAAATTGCAGTTCTGACAGTTGCTCTCGATGCGCACTCCGGGAGTCAGCTCGACGGCGTCGGCCAGGGTGCGAGCAGCGGAGGCCTCGATCGCCTCGCGCGAGATCTGCTGGACGTGGACCGGCACGTCGGCCAGCCGCTTGGCGGTACGCGTGCCGGTGACCACCAACTCCTCGCCGAAGGCCGGAACCAGCTCCAAGGCTAGCCGCATTGGCTCCGCGGTCTTGGTCAACCCGGCGTCGAGCACGGCGAAGCCGTCGGCCACCACCAGCGCCTCGTACCGGCCCGGGCTCAGATTCTCGACGCACACCCGACCGCCGGAGTCACTGACCGCCGAGACTTCCGTCTCGAGCAGCCGCAGGACCGCGTTCGGTACCGCGCGATGTTGCGGCCCGAAGATCTCGACTTCGAGCGCACACTCCCCGAGCGCGACCGCCGCCAGGGCAAAATGAAGGCCTACACCGAGGCAAAGCGTTCGGATCCAGGCCAGTGATGTAGTCCTCATGATGTCCTCTCGTCGGAAGGGCGATTAGCTTCAACTAAGGACGATTTTAGACTAATCAAAATCTCCCGTCAAGCCAACCGAATGCCCAACCCACACCTGACCAAATGCAGACGACGGACATCGGAATCCTGGCGCTACCACGGCCGAGACTGGACGGGATCTACCTAGATCCCATCCAGCCTCTTGACTTCGCTACGCGAAGGGATAACAGATAGGAACCGAGGACTCCTCGGCGCCCTTGGGGTGCTAGCGAATAGCCACGGGTTTCAACCCGTGGCCGCGCGGCCCCCCAAGCCCGCGCCCTCCGGGGCGCTAGCAAGAGGCAGCGGCTCGATGGCCATTTCTGGACGCGATCTATTAGTTCGCTTCAGCGAGCTCCGCCGCCTGGGTGGGCCAGGTCGAGGGGTCGTGCACTCGGAAACGTGGCCCGGCCTCGTCCAGGATCGCCTGCAGCTCGGAAGCTTCTGTGGCCGCCAGCTGCGCCCAGGTCGTGATGCCGCGGGCGTTGAGCAGAGCCGCGATCGCGGGACCGATGCCACGAATCTTGCCCAGATCCTGGGCCGGCGACGCCGCGGCACTCGCCTTCTTGACCGGCGCCGGCTCCGCCGAATCGGAAACGGACTCGTGCTTCTCCTGCCCATCGGCGCCTTCCGGTTCCGAATCCTCGGCGGCTGCCTGTCGCTGAGCGGCCTCATAAGAGCGGTAGCACGCCCAACCCAATAGCCCCAGTGCCGCGATTTTCAATAGTGGGAAAGCCATTTCTTAAACCTCCGGAGGTAAGTTTATCACTCCTATATACGGACGGCAGAGAACGATCATTCGCCAGCACTGGGTCATTTTGCCCAAGCTGACCTGCCGCGAAGCTGGGAAAGGCAAAATGACCCAGTGCCCATTCGCCGCTATACTCGGCAGCGTCGCCTCGCCCCTTTTCCTCGCTTCCATGGTACGCCACCGCCCTACGCTTCAGGCACTCGCGCCCGCGACCTTCATCCTGAGCCTCATCGCCTGCTCTCCCGGGTCTCAGGAGCCGGAGAGTCAGGCCGGGGCGCGGCGGCCGGGGATCCTGCTGATCACTCTCGACACCACCCGTGCAGATAGCCTGGGGTTCGAGTCCGGCACCGGGGCGACGCCGAACCTCGACGCACTGGCTGCCCGAGGCATCGTCTTCAGCCACGCCTACTCGACCGCGCCGACGACCCTGCCGGCCCACGCGTCGATGATGACCGGCCTCTATCCGGCTGAGCACGGCATTCACGAAAACGCGCGCGTTCTCGCCCCCGACCTGCCTCTGCTGGCTCCTCGACTCAAGGAGCTCGGCTACCGAACCGCCGCTTTCGTCTCTGGTTTTCCGCTGTCCGGGCAATTCGGGCTCGAGCGGGGCTTTGACCACTACGACGACGACTTCGGAGAGGGCGCCGAACGACGCGCCATCGAGACCACCGACCGCGCTCTCGCCTACCTCGAGCAAGCCGGGACCGCGGATGACGCTCCCCTATTCCTGTGGCTGCACTACTTCGACCCTCACGAACCCTACGATCCGCTCGAACCCTGGCGCTCACGCTTTGCGGACGATCCTTATTTGGGTGAGATCGCTGCCATGGACCACGAGCTCGGTCGATTGCTCGCGGCCTTCGAAGACCGCCCATCCCCTGGTGGCACCAAAACCATCATCACCGGCGATCACGGCGAAGGTCTCGGGGATCACGGTGAGGCGCTCCACGGCAACCTGCTCTACCAGGGAGTCATGCGGGTGCCGCTGATCGTCGCCGGCACCGGCCTCGACGCCGCGGTGCGAACCGAGCCGGTCAGCATCCGGCAGATCTCGGCCACCGTCCGAGGATGGGCCGGCGATCAGTCGTCCAACACCCTCCTGGATCCCGGCGAAGACACCATCCTCGCCGAAGCGATGAAACCCCACCTCCAGTACGGTTGGCAGCCGCAGGTGATGGCGGTTCGTGACCGAATGAAAGTCATCCGCTCGGGAGAGGTCGAAGTCTACGACCTGGAGGCTGATCCCACCGAGGCGCGCGACCTGGCAGGCGACGCCGAGATCGCTCCGGAGCTGCGTCGAGCACTGCGCGCCTACCCGCTGCCGGCACCTGCCGATAGCGGATCTGGTGCCGCTCTTTCCCGGGAGGACCAGGAGCGGTTGGCGAGCCTCGGCTACGTCGACTGGCAGGGTCGGGCGCCGCCGCGAGAAGACGCGCCGAGCCCCAAGGACATGACCCATCTCTTCGCCGATCTCGACCTCGGCTCAGGCCTCTTCATACGCCGGCAGTACGATCGGGCGATCACCGTCTTCGAGCGCATCCTCGAGGAGGATCCGCAGAACTTCATGGTCTGTCTTCGCCTGGCGGTCGCGCACTCGATCACCGGCCGCGATCGAAGGGCCCTCGAGCTCTTCGAGCGAGCGCGTCGGATCGACCCGGGATCGGTCGATCTTCGGCACTACCTCGCCATGCACCACTGGCGCGCGGGCAACCCCGACGACGCCGCGGCGCTGTTCGAGAGCGTCCTGGCCCAGATGCCAGGCCGACTCCCCGCTGTCGAGGGCCTGGCCCAGATCCGCGCCGCCCAGGGGCGCACCGGAGAGGCCCTTGAGTTGCTCGAGCGGGCGCCCGCGGCCAACTGGTCCACCGAAGTCCTGGTGCTCCTCGGGGATTTGCGGATGGCCGCCGGCGACACCCATGGAGCCATCGCCGCCTTCGAACAAGCCCGGGACGCCGATGACCGCCTCGCCCGCGACCTGGAGCTTGGCGTCCTCTATCTGGCAGACCAACGATTCGAGGAAGCGCGGGACAGCCTCGACCGAGTCGCTCCGGATCATCCGGCCTACCCGATGGCGTTGTTCAAACGCGCCCAGGTCTCCGTGTTGCTCAGTGAAGCCGATCAGGCGGCGCGAATCCGGCTAGCCCACCGCCATGCCGACGCCACCACCCGACCGTTGATCGAGCGCGAGCAACTGTTCCGCGATATCGCCTGGCGCTGAGCGTTCCCAACGAGTTGAAACGCGCTCCCAGGGCTGACGCCCTGGGCTACCTCATGCCGCCCTACGGGCTTCCGGGCCCGAGACCTCAAGATTTCAGAGGCCGCGAACCGAGAGGCGGGGCCTCCCGCGGCCAGCTGGATGCGGGCCAGGCTGCGAGGGTCTCGAAGTCGCCGGCGGATCACAGCGCCGGGCCGCACCCGAAGACCGGGACGATCATCGCGGGCCTCTGGAAGCTGGCCGCGGGAGGCCCCGCCTCGACCCCATCGCGAAAATCTTGGGGGATTTGTGAGG
>JAAUXY010168634.1_pt1 | contig 15484 bp, 12 predicted proteins | sample 7278121 | NCBI WGS metagenome assembly JAAUXY01 (sample SAMN14350117, study PRJNA611818) | marine sediment metagenome | isolation source: surface marine sediment (1.8m) | place: French Polynesia: Moorea | collected 2018-08 | reverse complement strand
TGTTTTAAGATCCCGGAGGGTGTCAGCAGCGAGATTGCGGCGCTCGCCGATCCCTTCTCGGTCTCGCTGCACGCCGTGAAGAAGTCGCCTCCCGAGCCCGGGGAGACGGTCATCGTGTTTGGTTGCGGCGGTCTCGGCCTAACGATGATCCACATCCTGCGACAACTGTTCCAGGACTTGACGATCATCAGCATCGACAAGCACGAGTTTCTGCGCCCGGTCGCCGAAGGCCTGGGCGCGGATGTGTTCACGACGGCGACCGGACGCGAGCTCGTCGAGCTCGTCGGCGAGCGAACGAAATCGCCGGTGCATCGGCCCCTGTTTGGATCCCACTGGCTGCTCGGCGGCGCGGACCGGGTCTACGACACGGTGGGTGCAGCCAAGACGCTCGAGACCGGGCTGCGCCTCGTGCGCGCGACGGGCACGATCGTGATGGTGGGCACGGCGAGCCCGGCCAGGTTCGAGTGGACCCCGCTGTTCTTCAAAGAGGTGCACCTGATCGGCTCGAGCGGGTATGGTCTCGAGAACTTCGAGGGCACGCAGCAGCATACCTTCTCGCTCTATCTCGACCTGCTGCACCAAGGCCGGATAGATCCGAGTTCGGTGGTCTCCCACCGCTTCCCGCTCGGCAGCTACAAGGATGCCTTCCTGACCGCGCGCAACAAGGCGGACAACCGTTCCATGAAGGTGCTCTTCGCCTTCGGCTGAATTCAGCGCCCGTCAACCGACCGTCATAGATCCCGAGCCGCCTCCAACACTTCGTCGACGTGCCCCGGCACCTTGACCTTGCGCCAGGCGCCGCGCACCACGCCCTGGCCGTCGATCAGGAAGGTGGCGCGGTCGATGCCCATGTACTTCTTGCCGTACATCGACTTCTCGACCCAGGTGCCATAGGCCTCGCAAACCCTGCCGTCCTCGTCCGAGGCGAGCGCGAAGGGCAGCTCGTACTTGGCCTTGAACTTGTCGTGCTTGGCAACGCTGTCCTTGGAGACGCCGATGATCTCGGCGTCGAGCTTGCCGAAGTCCGGCATGGAATCGCGGAAGCCGCAGGCCTCCTTGGTGCAACCGGGCGTGTCGTCCTTCGGGTAGAAATAGAGCACGATCTTCTTACCCTGGAGGCCCTTCAGGCTGACCTCGCCGCCGCCGTCGGTCTTCATGGTGAAATCGGGCGCCTTGTCACCAACCGCTACCATGCCGTCGTTCTCCTTTCCGTCGATCCGTTCCGTTCCAACAAACCCCCGCTGCGGGCATGCCGCCGGCCGGGGATCCCCGGTTCAGAAAAGATCTATGGAGCGTGATGCGAACGGCAAGGGGCGGGCGCCCGTTCCGCGCGTCGCCGCCAATCACTTCGGATCGGCAGCGATCTGGCCGGCCGGCTCCTCAATCATTTCGACGAAGGCCTCGTGGCTCGTCAACGCCATGGAGGCCAAGGCGTCCTTCAGCGCATCGAAGCTCTCGACGCCGCCGGCCCGAGCCAGGGCGGTCTTGAGGCCCGCGGGAAAGGCCGCCTCTTCGCTGGCCTCGCTCGCCGTCAGGCGCAGCAGCATCTGGACGTGGCGTATCAGGCGCGTCGTCTCGATCAGCCTTTGGGCCAGGCTGGTCCCCAGCAGGCCCGCCTGCGCCAGCTTGGCGAAGCAGCCCTCGGTCGAGCGGTAGAGCACCTCCGGATGGGCCGCGGCGTGACGCAGCTGCAGGTATTGCGCCATGAAGTCGAGGTCGACGAGGCCGCCGCGCAGATACTTCATGTCCCAGAGGTTCTTGGCCGGGAACTCGCGCGCGATGCGCTGACGCATGGCGGCGACGTCGGCCAGAAGCTTGTCCGCTTCGCGGGGCGCCGTGAGCAGCTCCCGAACCAGCGCGTCGATCCGCTCGACGAGGTCCGGCTCGCCCGCGACCACCCGCGCGCGCGTCAGGGCCATGGCTTCCCAGGTCCAGGCGTCTTGCTCGTAGTAGCGGCGGAAAGCGCTGAGGCTGGTCGCGATCGGCCCGGCCTTGCCGGAGGGGCGCAGGCGCATGTCGATCTCGTACAGTCGGCCTTCACCGGTGAGCGCGGTGATGGCGCTGATGAAGCGCTGCGCCAGCCGTGCGAAATAGAGCCCAGGGTCGAGCGGTTTCGGCCCGTCCGAGGCCGTCGCGGCCTCGGGCAGGTCGTAGATGAAGATCAGATCGAGATCGGAGGAGGGCGTCATCTCCTGGCCGCCGTACTTGCCGAGCGCGACGACCGCGAAGCGGGCGCCCGGCACCCGGCCGTGCTGGCGCGCCAGCTCCTCTAAGACCGGTCCGTAAAGGGCGCCTATCACGACGTCGGCCGTGTCGCTGAGCGCCAGGCCGGCCTGGTCGACCGAGATCGTGTGGCGCAGCACGTTGACGCCGACCTGGAACTTTTGGTCGTTGGCCCAGCGGCGCGAGAGGTCGAGCACGTCCTGGAAGTCTCGCGCCTCCCGGAGCAGCTTGCCGCAGCCTTCCGCCAACTCGCTCCGCGCCGGCAGAGGGCCGAAGAACCCCGGAGTCAAGACGGCGTCCAGCAGCCCCGGGGTCCGGCTCAGCCGTTCGGCCAGGATCGGCGCGCTGCCCATGATCTCGGCCAGCAGCTCCAGCAATGGCGGGTTGGCGCTGAGCAGCGAGAACAGCTGCACCCCCGCGGGCAGGCCGGACAGGAACTCGTGGAACTTGGCCAAGGCCGCATCGGGGTTCGGCGTGCGGCCGAGGGCGGTCAGCAGGGCGGGCATGAGCTCGGTCAGGAGCTGGCGGCTGCGCGTGCTGCGCGTGGCGCGGAAGCGTCCATGGTGCCAGCTGCGGACCATTTGGAAGACCGCCGTGCCGTCGCGATAGCCCAGTTTCTCCAGGGTGGCAACGGTGTCGGGGTCGGGCTCGCCGCCCGTGAACACCAGGTTTCCCGGCCCGGAGAGCGAGGGCGCCTCCTCGAACAGCTCGGCGTAGTGCGTCTCGACCCGCCGCATGGTGGCCAGCAGCTCGGCTTCGAAGGCCTCGAGATCTGCGTAACCCAAAAAGCCGGCCAACCGCGCCATGCCGGCCGGATCCTTGGGCAGGCTGTGGGTCTGCTGGTCCTCGACCATCTGCAGGCGGTGCTCCAGGCGGCGCAGGAACTCGTAGGCCCGGCTCAGTTCGCGCGCCGCCAAATCGTCGATGCGCTGCGCGCGCGCCAGGGCTGCCAGGGCATCGAGCGTACGCGCCGCGCGCAGGCTGGCGTCACGGCCGCCGAAGATCAGCTGTTGCGTCTGGGCGAAGAACTCGATCTCGCGGATCCCGCCGCGGCCCAGCTTCACGTTGTGTCCGGCCAGGGCGATCTTGCCGCCGCCGCGGTGCGCATGGATCTGGCGCTTGATCGAGTGGATGTCCTGGATTGCCCAGAAATCCAGGTGCTTGCGCCAGACGAAGGGCCGTAGCTCCTCGACCAGGGCGCGGCCCAGCGCCAGATCGCCGGCGACCGGGCGCGCCTTGATCATGGCCGCACGCTCCCAGTTCTGGCCCATGCTTTCGTAGTAGGCCATGGCGGCGTTGAAGGAGATCGCCACGGGCATGGCGCCGGGATCGGGCCGCAGCCGCAGATCGGTGCGGAAGACGTAGCCGTCGGAGGTGCGCTCCTCCATCAGCGTGACCAGGCCCCGGGTGATCCGCACGAAGGTTTCCTGAGCCCCGAGGGCGCCCTGCAAGGGGGCCTTTTCCGGGTCGAAGACCACGATCAGGTCGATGTCGGAAGAATAGTTGAGCTCGCGCGCGCCGAGCTTGCCCATGGCCAGCACCACGTAGCCGCAGTCGCGCTCCGGCTGCTCGGCATGCCCGAGCGCGATCTGATCGCGCTCGGCCGCGGCCCGCAAGAGGTGGCTGAGTGCGGCGGACAGCGCGGCCTCGGCGAAGCCGCTCAAGGTCTCGGTGACTTTCAGCAAAGGCCACATGCCGCCGATGTCGGCCAGAGCGACGCTCAACGCCATCTCGCGCCTGGCGATGCGCAGGTCGCACATGACGCGGGCGCGATCGCCACCCATATCTGCCTTGAGCCCGGAGATCACTTGGCTTACCACCGCATCTGGGCCACGCTGAAGTAAGTCTAGGGAAAACCTCATGTCCGCCAGGACGCAGCGGGTCAGGAAGGGGCTGTTGCCGAACAATGCTTCCAGAATTCGGCGGCCGCCGGGGTCTTGGGCCGCGGCCCGCGCGGCTTCGCGAAGCTCCGTTTCGTCCTGCCGCTCGGCTTGGTCCAGCCAGCGGCGCAAGCCGTCGGCGGCGCGATCGGGATCGCCCGCTGTCGGCCATTGGTCGGTCGTCTCGAGAAGATCCATGGCAGTCGTAGCCTTGCCTGCAAGCGATGTTCAGGCTGCGTAAGCTCGCGTGGCCGGTCAAGGCCGCTGCTCGAGCGGCGCGGGCCGGACGATCCGAATCCGGCGAGGCGTCGCCGGGCCTGGGGGAGTGCACGAGGTGATCCAACGTTCGCTGCGCATCACCCTCGAAGTTGTCATCGGCGTTCTGGCCGGCCTGGCCATCCTGGCCGGCGTCGGGGTGTGGCGGCTGTCCTCCGGCCCCGTCCATCTCGAATTCTTGACGCCTTACCTGGAAGAGGCCTTGAAGGATCCCCGAGGCCAACTGAAGGTCGACGTCGGCGAGACCGTGCTGACTTGGGGCGGCTGGACGCGCGCCGTCGATCTCCGGGTGCGCGACATTCGGGTTATCGGCACGGAGGAAGAGACCGTCGCCGTCCTGCCCGATGCGTCGGTCACGCTCAGCACCCGCGCCCTCGTGCAGGGCATCGTCGCGCCTACGGAGATCGACATCATCGGCGCCAGCGTTGAGCTGGTGCGCGATCGCGAGGGGGTTATCCACCTCGGTACCGCGGTGCCCGGCGACTCGGCCGACAGAGCTTCCAAGTCGGGCGACTTCACGACTCTCTTACCGGGAATCCTCAACGATCTGATCTCGCGCCCGGACCCGAAAAGCCCGTCCGCATATTTCAAAGTCTTCCGCATTGTCGATGGCAAGCTCCATCTGCGCGACGAAGAGCTCGGGCTGGACTGGGAGGCCCCGCGCGCGAGCCTTGAACTGCGGCGCGACGGGGCCGGCCTGGCGGGCGAGGCGAGCGTCGATATCGTGCAGCGCGATCAACTGGCTCGGCTGGAGACCGCCTTCATTTACGAGAAGTCGAGCCGCTTCGTCGATCTGGCGGTCAATTTCACCGACTTCCGGCCCGCCGCCTTTCCGGCCTTGGCCTCTCGCTTCGCGGCGCTGCAGGGCTTCGAGGTGCCCCTGTCCGGGACCGCGTCGGCGACGCTCGGCCTTGACGGCTCTCTCGAGGCGATCGACTTCGACATCGGCGGCAGTTCCGGATCGTTCTGGCTGATCGGACGTTGGCCGGAGCCGCGGCCGATCCAACAGCTGGTGCTCAAAGGCGGCTACGACAGCGAGCTGCGGCGCATCGTGTTCGAGCGGGCCGGCCTCACCTTCGGCGATGACGAGTCAGCCGGCCCGAGCCTGGTCGCCAAGGCCGTGGTGGACATGGCCGAGACGGATATCGAGATCGACGGTTCCGTCGAACTGAAGGGACTCTTGGCGGATCAGTTCGATCGATACTGGCCGACCGGCATGAGCGAAGGGGGGCGCGACTGGGTCACAGACAACATTAAGAAGGGTGTGGTGGAGCAGGCCGACATGAAGGTCGCCCTGCGCCTGCCGAACGGCGAAATCGATGCGCTCGAGATTGAGGAGTTCGGTGGCAGTCTGCGCTACCGCGATCTCGACGTGCACTACCTTCGGCCGATGCCGCCGGTTACCGGCGTTTCGGGGAAGGGAACATTCGACCTCAAGGCCCTGCGCTTCGCCATCGACAACGGCGTCCTCGACGACCTGCGAATCATGAAGGCGACCGCGGTCATCGACAACTTCGGCAAGCCGCCCGCCGAAATGCTGGACGTCAAGCTCACCATATCCGGGCCGGTCAGAACCCATCTCGAGCTGCTGAACCACAAGCGCCTCAGACTGCTCGAGACGATCGGCATCGATCCGGCGGAGACGTCGGGTCAGTTCGACGAGCAGGCCAGCTTTCGCTTCCCGCTCATCGAGGAGCTCACCTTCGACGACGTCGTGGTCAAGGCCGCGGGCACGGCGACCCAGGCCGTCGTCAAGAACGCTCTGCTCGGCCAGGACCTGACCGAGGGCACCCTGGAGCTCGAGGTCGACAACAACGGCATGCGTCTCGTCGGCCCGGCAAAGCTCGGCGGCGTGCCGATGGAGCTGGAGTGGGTCGAGGACTTCACCGGCGAGAAGCAGGAGCGCAGTCTCTACAAGGCAGAGGTGCCGGCGATGGACGACGAGCAACGCGTCCGTTTCGGCTTCGACGTTTGGGACGGCCTCAAGGCCGTCATCTCGGCATCCGTGATTGCGAGCGTGAACCGCGACTCTTCGATCTTGGTGAGGACGGCTCTGAACCTTAAGAACGCGGAGCTCGATGCGCCGGAGATAAAGTGGTCCAAGCCGATCGGGACCGAAGGCAAGGCGCACTTCTTGCTGCGCATGCAGGGCGACCGCCTGGTCGACATCAAGGACCTGGAGATCGAGGCCGGCACGCTGCGGCTGAAGGGCGAGGCGCGCTTCGACGAGACCGGAAGCGAGCTGGTCTGGGCCGGTCTCCAGGAATTGGATTTCGACGACACCTCCCTCAAGGATGTCGAAGTGCGCTGGGCGGGCGAGCGGACCGAGGTCCGCGCGGGTTCCGGTGTCGTGGATGCCGCGCCTTTCCTCGAGGAGGCAGAGGCGGAGCCGAAAAGCGCCGAAGGCAGCGCCAAGGGCGACGAAGGGGCATCCTTCCGGATCACCGCGCCGGCCCTCCGGCAGGTCTCCCTCGGCCCCAACCGCTACCTTGAGACGGTCTCGCTCGATCTGGACCGCAACCCGCAGGGCTGGAACCGGATCGAGTTCAAAGGCGGCATTCCGCCGCATCTTTGGACCCGTGCCGCCGCGCAAGGCGCAAAGCCGGCGGCGAATCGGGGCGATGGGCCCAAGAACATCGACGTCGGCTTCCGACCGCGCGCCGATGGCGGCCACGAGCTCGCGGTCACCTCCAACGATCTCGGCGCCGTGCTCCGCGCCTTGGACATCGTCGACACCATGGAGGGCGGCGATATCAAGATGACGGGCGAGATGCCGCAGGGACAACCGCTCAACGCCGAGGTCGAGGTCACGGACTTCAAGATGATCGACGCGCCCTTCCTCAGCCGGCTGCTCCTGGTCGCCTCGCTGACCGGCATCCTCGAAGGGCTGACCGGCAGCGGCATCGGGTTCGACCGCTTGACCGGGACCTTCACCCTCGACAAGGGCGTGATGCGCACCGAGCTGATTCGTGCCTACGGCTCTTCGCTCGGCATCACCGCCAAGGGCAGGATCGACTTCAATCGGTCGGCCGTCAACGGCGGCGGGACGATCGTGCCGGCCTATCTGCTCAATCGGATTCTCAACAACATCCCTCTGCTCGGGACCATCCTGACAGGCGGCAAGGGCGAAGGGCTCGTCGCCTTCGTCTACAATGTCGAAGGCAACCTCGAGGAGCCGAACATCTCGGTCAATCCGCTGTCGGCGCTGGCGCCCGGATTCCTGCGCGGCGTTTTCAGCGGCTCCGGCGTCGACGACGATGAACCCACGGTGTTCCCGCCGGGTAAGGACAAGTAGGCCGGGCACTCCCGGTCCCCAGAGAAACGAACCAGGCTCAGACCACGCGCACCAGCGCGTGCCGCTTCTTCCCGGCGGAGAGCTTGATCACGCCTTCGGGCGTGATGTCCGCCGGGCCCACGATCTGGCTTTCGCTCTGCACGACGGCATCGTTCATGCGCGCGCCGCCACCCTTGATCAGCCGCCGGGCCTCGCCGTTGCTCTTGGTGAGTCCGGAGCGGTGCAGCAGCTCGAACAGAGTGAGCCCGCCGTCGAGTTCCGCGCGGCCGACCTCGATCGTCGGCAGGTCGTCGCCGATGCCGCCCTGCTCGAAGGTCTGCTGAGCGGTCTGGGCCGCCGCCGACGCCGCGGCCTCGCCGTGGCACAGCCGGGTCGCCTCGTTCGCCAGGACCTTCTTGGCCTCGTTGATCTCCGCACCTTCCAGCCGTTCCAGGCGCGTGATCTCGTCGTCCGGCAGCTCGGTGAAGAGGCGCAGGAAGCGCGCCACGTCGTCGTCCTCGGTGTTGCGCCAGAACTGCCAGTAGTCGTAGGGGGCGAGCCGCTCGGCGTTGAGCCAGATCGCGCCCTCGGCCGTCTTGCCCATCTTCTGGCCGGAGGCGGTCTCGATCAGCGGCGTGGTCAGGCCGAACAGCTCGGCCTGGTCGACGCGCCGGCCCAGCTCGACGCCGTTGACGATATTGCCCCACTGGTCCGAGCCGCCCATCTGCAAGACGCAGTCGTGGCGCCGCCTGAGCTCCAGAAAGTCGTAGGCCTGGAGGATCATGTAGTTGAACTCGAGGAAGGTCAGCGGTTGCTCGCGCTCGAGCCGCAGCTTCACCGAGTCGAAGCTCAGCATCCGGTTGACAGAGAAATGCCGCCCGACCTGGCGCAGGAAGGGGATGTAGGCGAGGCCGGACAGCCAGTCGTCGTTGTTGACCATGACGGCGTCGCTCGTGCCCTCGCCGAAACTCAGGAACTGGCCGAAGACCGCCTTGATGCCGGCCATGTTGGCGGCGATCTGCTCGTCGGTCAGCAGCTGCCGCACCTCGTCCTTACCCGAGGGGTCGCCGACCTTGGTGGTGCCGCCGCCCATCAGGACGATCGGCTTGTGACCGGTCCTCTGCAGCCAGCGCAGGATCATGATCTGCACCAGGCTGCCGACGTGCAGGGAGTCGGCCGTGCAGTCGAAGCCGATGTAGGCGACGATGCGCCCGTCCGCCGCCTTCTGGTCCAGGCCCGTCAGGTCGGTGCACTGGTGCATGAAGCCGCGCCGGGTGATCTCGCGCAGGAAGTCCGAGCGGAGTTCGGTCATCGACTTTGCAGTCTTCTGTGGCCGGAGCCGGCCCGCTCAGCGGGCGGCCGCTTCGGCCTTGGGCGCCTGGAGCACCTTGGCGAGGTAGTCGTCCATGTGCTCGTTGAGCTCGTCCATGTGATCGTGGAAGAAATGGCTGGCGCCCGGGACCACGCGGTAGTCGATATGGATGTCGCGCTGGTGCGACAGCTTGTTAACCAGTTTGGCCACGGCGGCCTCGGGCACGACCTCGTCGGCATCGCCGTGAATCACCAGGCCGGAGGATGGGCAGGGGGCCAGAAAGCTGAAATCGTGCATGTTGGCGGGCGGGGCGATCGCGACGAAGCCGCTGATCTCCGGCCGGCGCATGAGCAGCTGCATGCCGATCCAGGCCCCGAAGGAGAATCCGGCGATCCAGCAGGCGCTGGCGTTCTGGTTATAGGTCTGCAGCCAATCCAGCGCCGCGGCGGCATCCGCGAGCTCGCCTTCGCCGCGGTCGTAGACGCCCTGCGATCGCCCGACGCCGCGGAAATTAAACCTGAGCGCCGAGAAACCCTGGCGCACATAGGCGTGGAACAGGTTGTAGACCACCTTGTTGTTCATCGTACCGCCATGCTGCGGATGGGGATGCAGCATGAGCGCGACCGGGGCATCCGGCGAGCGGTTGTGCTGATAGCGCCCTTCAAGACGGCCTTCCGGGCCGTTGAAGATCACGTCGGGCATGAGTCGGTCGTTCCCTTGTAGATTGCTGCCTCGACCGGCGTAAAAAACCCGAGCCCACGGCTCGGATTAAGCACAGCCACCATTTTGCCTACCTGGCCCTATTCTTGATCCAGCTAGTCAGATAATCTATATCAAATCCTATGGGGTCGGGTTGGGCGTCCGGACGCCCCCGCGATCCTGAGACACGAGCTGCGCCGGCGGCGCGGACTATAGCACGATGGACTGAGGCATGTTCAACAATCTGCGCGAAGACATCGACGCCACCATCTCCCGCGACCCCGCCGCGCGGTCTGCCCTGGAGGTGGTGCTGCTCTACCCGGGCTTCCAGGCCGTCATGGCCCACCGCCTGGCGCATGCCTGCTGGCGGCGCGGCTGGCGCCTCTTGGGGCGCTGGATGTCGCAGTTTGCGCGCTGGTGGACCGGCATCGAGATCCACCCGGGCGCCCGTATCGGCCGGCGCTTCTTCATCGACCACGGGATGGGCGTGGTGATCGGCGAGACCAGCGAAATCGGCGACGACGTGACGCTTTACCATGGCGTGACCCTGGGCGGGGTCGCGCCCAGCGTGGACTCTCACAGCCAGCGCGACCAGAAGCGCCATCCGACCCTGGGGGACTGCGTCATCGTCGGCTCCGGCGCCCAGGTGCTCGGCCCGATCACGGTGGCGCGCTGCGCGCGGGTCGGGGCCAATGCCGTGGTGACCAAGGACGTCGCAGAGGGCTGCACGGTCGTGGGCATCCCCGCCAAGGTCGTGGGCTCGCGCGAAAAGGCCGTCGAAAAGCCGCGATTCGTCGCCTACGGCACGCCGACCGGCGACATCAACGACCCGATGGCCAAGGCGATCGAGGGTCTGCTGGACCAGGTGCAGAACCTGCGCGCCCGGCTCCACGAGCTGGAGATCGAGCAGGAAATGCGGCGCGAGCTGAAGCCGGTCGGGCCGGAAGCCGCGCCGGAGGATACCGAGGCGCGCGCCGTCGAATCGCCGCCCGGCAAGTGTTGAGCGGCGCCCGGTCCGAGAAAGAGGGAGCACGGAAGTGAAGCTGAGCACGAAGGGGCGTTACGCCGTGATGGCGATGGTCGATCTGGCCTCGCACAGCGGCGGCCGTCCCGTATCGTTGGCCGACATCGCCGACCGGCAGGAGATCTCCCTGTCCTACCTGGAGCAGCTCTTCGCCAAGCTCAGGCGCGGCGCGCTGGTCAAGTCGGTGCGCGGGCCCGGCGGCGGCTATCTGCTGGCCCATACGCCGTCCGAGATCCGGGTCTCCGATGTCATCCTGGCGGTCGACGAGCCGATCCGGGCGACCCGCTGCACGCCCGGCCAGCCCTTCGGCTGCCGCAGCAACAAGAGCCGCTGCCTGACCCACGACCTGTGGGAGGAGCTCGGCAACCAGATCTACCTCTACCTGAGCTCGGTCTCGCTGTCCGACGTCGTGGAGCGCCGCGTGCTCGGCACCAGCGGGCTGTTCCCCCGGCAAGACGGCGGCCCCATGGCGGCGGAGTAGGCCGCGGCGGGCCCCGGGGCTGGGTGATGGGTTCGGCCGTCTATCTCGACTACAACGCCAGTGCGCCGATCCGCCCGGAGGCGGCGGCGGCCCTGTCCGAGGCCTTGGGCCTGGCCGGCAACGCCTCCTCGGTGCACGGCTTCGGGCGCGCGCTGCGGCACCGGATCGAAACCGCCCGCAAGGCGGCCGCCGCCCTGGTCGGCGCGGCGCCCGCGCAAGTGATCTTCACCAGCGGCGGCACCGAGGCCAACAATTTGGCCCTGCGTGGCGATTGGGCGCGCGTGCTGGTCTCCGCCGGCGAACACGATTCGGCGCGGCAGGCCGTGCCGGAGGCGGAAATGATCCGTCTCGGCCCGGATGGGGTCCTGCGGCTGGACAGCCTCGACCAGGCGCTTGCGGCCCAAGGCGGCCCCGCCCTGGTCTCGGTGATGCTCGCCAACAACGAAACCGGCGTGATCCAGCCGATCGCGCGGATCGCCGAGTTGGTCCACGGGGCGGGCGCGCTGCTGCACTGCGACGCGGTTCAGGCCGCCGGCAAGATCCCCGTCGACATGGCCGCGCTGGGCGCCGACCTCTTGAGCCTGTCGGCGCACAAGCTGGGCGGGCCCCAGGGCGTCGGCGCCCTGGTGGTGCGCGAGGGCATCGACCTGCCGGCCCTGCTACGCGGCGGCGGCCAGGAGCGGCGCCGGCGGGCGGGCACCGAGAACGCAGCGGGCATCGCCGGCTTCGGCGCGGCGGCCGAGGCGGCGTCCCGGGATCTCGACAAGGCCGCGGGCCTGGCGGCGCTGCGCGACGCGCTGGAGGCGCAGGTCCGGGCCCTGGCGCCCGAGGCCAAGATCTTCGGCGCCGAGGCGCCGCGCCTGGCCAACACCTCGTGCCTGACCATGCCGGGCGTTGCCGCGGAGACCCAGGTGGTGGCGCTCGATCTCGCCGGCGTCGCGGTCAGCGCGGGTGCGGCCTGCTCCTCGGGCAAGGTCACGGTCTCCCATGTGCTGCAGGCCATGGGCGCCGCGCCCGACGAGGCCGCGACGGCGATCCGGGTCAGCTTCGGCTGGCGCAGCGCGCCCGCCGATGTGGAACATTTCATCGCCGCCTGGAGCGAGCTATACAGGCGCGCCGGCCGCGGCCGCTCGGCGGCCTGATCGGAACGGGGAGCGCGCATGGCGGGCGAGGACAGCCAGATGACCGAAGCCGGGACCGGGCGCCCGATCTATCTCGACTTCCAGGCGACCACGCCGACCGACCCGCGCGTGGTCGAGGCCATGCTGCCCTGCTTCCAGGCGCGCTTCGGCAATCCGCACAGCGTGCACCACCGTTACGGCTGGGACGCGGAGGCCGCGGTCGAGGCCGCCCGCGCCGAGATTGCCGCCATGATCGGCGCCGACCCGCGCGAGATCGTCTTCACATCGGGCGCAACCGAATCGAACAACCTGGCGATCAAGGGCGCGGCCCGTTTCCTGAAGGACCGCAAGCGCCACATCGTTACCGCCGCGACCGAGCACAAATGCGTGCTCGAAAGCTGCCGCCGGCTCGAAAGCGAAGGCTTCGAGGTGACCTTTCTGCCGGTTCAGGGCAACGGCCTGGTCGACCTGGAAGTGCTGGCCGGCGCCATCCGCGAAGACACTTCCCTGGTCACCATCATGGCGGTCAACAACGAAATCGGCGTGATCCAGCCGGTGGCCGAGATCGGCGCGCTCTGCCGCGCGCGCGGCGTGCTGTTTCACACCGACGCCGCGCAGGCGGCCGGCAAGATCCCGCTCGACGTCGAGGCCATGGCCATCGATCTGCTCAGCATCTCTGGGCACAAGATGTACGGGCCGCAGGGCATCGGCGCGCTCTACGTGCGCCGGCGGCCGCGCGTGCGTCTGGAGCCGCTGTTCGACGGCGGCGGCCAGGAGCGCGGCCACCGCTCCGGCACGCTGCCGCTGGCGCTATGCGTCGGCCTCGGCACCGCCTGCAAGATCGCGCGCGAGGAGATGGCCGCCGAAGCGGCGCGGCTCGAGACCTTGAGCGCGCGTTTGCGCCGAGAGTTCAGCGAACGCCTCGAGGGCGTCGTCTTCAACGGCGATCCGGACAAGCGCATTCCCGGCAACCTCAACGTCAGCTTTACCGGCGTGAAATCCGAGGCGCTGATCGAGGCCGTGCCGGGGATCGCGATTTCGACCGGCTCGGCCTGCACCTCGGCCTCGGTCGAGCCGTCCTACGTCTTGCGCGCCCTGGGCCTGCCGGAGGAGCTGGCCGGGGCCAGCATCCGCATCGGGCTGGGCCGTTTCACCACCGAGGACGAGGTGGCGCGCGCCGCCGACGAGATCGTCGCCGCCGTGACCCGGCTGCGCGCGTCGGGCGCCCGCGCCGCGGAGTGATGATGCGCCTGCCTTGAGCGGCCGGGGCTGGCCAAAGGCCCTCGGAAGCCCTATCTAGCGCCGCGCTAAGCCGGTCGGGATCGAGCTGTCATGCCCAAGATGATCTTCATCGAACGCGACGGAAACCGGAAAGAGGTCGAGGCGACGGTCGGCCTCTCGGTGCTCGAGATCGCGCACGAGAACGACGTCGACATCGAGGGCGCCTGCGAGGGCTCGCTCGCCTGCTCGACCTGCCACGTGATCGTCGACGCCGCCTGGTTCGACAAGCTGCCCGAGCCGACGGAGGACGAGGAGGACATGCTGGATCTGGCCTTCGGCCTGCAGGCCACCTCGCGGCTCGGCTGCCAGCTGATCATCACCGATGAGCTGGACGGCCTGACGGTCACGCTGCCGGCCGAGACCCACAATTATCTGCTCGATTGAGAGTGCCGAAGTGCCGCGGCGCATCCAGATGCATCACGGCGGTGCGTCCTTCGAGACGCCGCCTCCGGCGGCTCCTCAGGATGAGGGAGATCGAGGATGGCATTGAGAGATGGCACGAAGAAGGAACCTCATCCTGAGGAGCGCCCGGTAGGGCGCGTCTCGAAGGACGCACGCTAGTCATCCAGCATCTCCGACGCTCATTCGCCATCTCTGAACCCGCCACGATGACCACGCCAATTCCCCTGATCCCCGCCGGCAGCCTCATGGCCCGCCTTAAGGAAACCTGCCCCGAGGACTGGCGCGCCTACGTCGAGCACGACTTCGTGCGCCGCTTGGCGGCCGGCAGCCTGCCGGAGGCCTGCTTTCGCCATTACCTGGCGCAGGACTACCTGTTCCTGATGCACTTCGCCCGCGCATACGCGCTCGCCGTCTACAAGAGCGAGGCGCTCGACGACATGCGCCAGGCCGCCGCGACCCTCGACGCCTTGATCAACGCGGAGATGGGGCTGCACGTGAGCTACTGCGCCGGCTGGGGCCTGACCGAGGCCGATATGGCGGCGGTGCCGGAAGAGCCGGCCAACATGGCCTACACCCGCTTCGTGCTGGAGCGCGGCCTGTCGGGCGATCTGCTCGACCTGCTGGTCGCGCTCGCGCCCTGCGTCGTCGGCTACGGCGAGATCGGCGCGCGCCTGCTGGCCGACCCGGCGACCGCGCGCGACGGCAACCCCTACGGACAGTGGATCGAGACCTACGGCGGCGCCGAGTACCAGGAGGTCGCCCGCGCCGCCGTCGACCAGCTCGAGCGCGTCGCCGCCCGCCGAATCGGCAGCGACATCGAACGTTCCGGGCGCTGGCCCTCGCTCGCCGCCACCTTCGGCGCGGCCACCAGGCTCGAGGTCGGCTTCTGGGACATGGGGCTCGCGCCGCCGGGCTGAGCCCGCCTAGTTCGCCGTCGCCTCCGCGGCGATCTTGGCGAAGATGCCGTCGAGCTCGGCGGCCATCTCCTTCAGCTTGTTGCCGCCGTCCTCGTAGGGCGCGAAGACCGCCGAGGGGGTCTTGTAGCTGAGGGTCGCGGTCTTGTCGCCGTTCTCGGTGATGTAAAAACGGATCGGCGCCTCGATGCCGGCCGGGACGCTCGCCTCTAGCATGCGCACCGCAAAGCGCGGGTGATAGACGCCCACCACCATGTTGCCGGCGATCTCCTTGTTCAGCACCTTTTTGGCGCCCGCGGTCGCGCTGGCCCGGCTGACCAGTCCCATCTTGTTGGCCTTGACCGCCGCGTCCAAGCGCTCGATCAGGTCCGGGTAGGCGTGCTTGGTCTTGATCACCTTCCAGCCCGGCTTGTCGGCCCAGTCGCCCATGCCGGCCAGCGCGGCCGGGGCGAAGGCGACGGCGAAGACGAGGGCGAGGGCGCTGCGCAGGGTGGTCCGCATCGGGTGCTGTCCTCCGGGGCCAAGCTGTTGTGATCCGGATCTCAGTCTAGCCCCGCGGCCGCGAATTTTGCCCTTGGTGGCGGGCGCCGCGCGGCT
>JAAUXY010154862.1_pt1 | contig 15486 bp, 13 predicted proteins | sample 7278121 | NCBI WGS metagenome assembly JAAUXY01 (sample SAMN14350117, study PRJNA611818) | marine sediment metagenome | isolation source: surface marine sediment (1.8m) | place: French Polynesia: Moorea | collected 2018-08 | reverse complement strand
GGCCCTCGGGTTACACAAAAGTATCCCATACTTTCAGCCCTCTCCGGGCCAGGCCCTTCCCTCGCGGCCGCGCAACAGCGACGACGCGTTCGGGCCCCCTGAACCGGGGACGTACGTTTCGACCGCGATGGAAGGGCCTGGCACGAAGAGGGCTGAAATTATGGAATACTTTTTTGAAACCAGAGAGCAGGCGTGTACGAACGCCGCAGAACGCATGGCCGACCTGCTGCGCGCGCGCCTCGATGCCAACAAGCGTGCGTCGATAATCGTCAGTGGCGGCACCTCGCCGAAAGCCTGCTTCGACAGGTTGTCGAAGGCAGAGCTCGACTGGGAGAACGTGCACGTCGTGCTGAGCGACGAGCGCTGGGTGCCGCCAAGCAATGATTCGAGCAACGAGCGCTTGGTGCGAGAGCACCTGCTTGTCAACGGATCGTCGGCCGCACACCTTTTGCCCGTCTACCAGGACGGCATCACGCCAGCAGATCGTTGCGAGACACTTGATGATGATCTTCGCACGCTGCCGATTCCGTTTGCCTGCACCTTGCTTGGTATGGGCGAGGACGCGCATTTCGCGTCACTTTTTCCCGATTTCGCCGATCTCGAAAAAGCGCTCGATTCTGAGAGCAATACCTTGTGCGTGCCCGTGCAAACGCGGGCCAGCCCGCATCCGCGTATTAGCCTGACGATGACGCCGTTGACGCGCACCGACGAGATCATCCTGCTGTTCTTCGGCGACGAAAAACTCACGGTCTACGAGCAGGCGAAAGCGGAGAGCAACGGTTTCCCGGTGTCCCGCCTGCTTCGGCAGAAGCGCGCGCCCGTACGTGCGTACTGGGCCCCATGAACCCGGTCGTCGAGCGCGTAACACGGCGCATCGCCGAACGCTCCCGCGAATCCAGGGCGGCGTACCTCACCCGCATGCACGACGTATCGGGCAACGGGCCGTCACGAACGTCGCTGTCCTGCAGCAACCTTGCGCACGGCATGGCGGCGAACAGCATCGAAGAGAAGCGAGCGCTGACCGGTAATACGGTGCAGAACATCGGTATCGTATCCGCGTACAATGACATGCTGAGCGCGCACCAGCCTTTCGAGACGTATCCGAAAGCGATCAAGCGTGCTGCCGCGGCAAATGGCGCGATCGCGCAGTTCGCGGGCGGCGTTCCTGCAATGTGCGATGGCGTTACGCAGGGCCAGGACGGCATGGACCTCTCTCTGTTCAGCCGCGACGTTATTGCCATGTCGACGGCGATCGCGTTGTCACACGATATGTTCGATGCGGCGGTGTGCCTGGGCGTCTGCGACAAGATCGTTCCGGGGCTTTTGATCGGCGTTCTGTCCTTCGGCCACTTACCCGTCGTGTTTATACCGGCGGGCCCGATGGTGTCCGGGCTGGGCAATAAGCAAAAAGCCCGGGTGCGCGAGGAGTACGCCGCTGGTCGCATAGGGCGAGACGAACTGCTGGCTGCGGAATCGGCTGCGTATCACGCGCCGGGCACCTGCACCTTTTACGGCACGGCGAACAGCAACCAGATGCTCATGGAGTTTATGGGCCTGCAGCTGCCGGGTGGTTCCTTCGTCAATCCCGACACCGAGTTGCGGGCGCTATTGACGGCCGAGGCCGTCAGGCAGGTGCTGGCGATCACGGCGCCGACCGGCAACTACGTGCCTGTCGGCGAGATCGTCAGCGAAAAAGCGATCGTCAACGCTATCGCGGGATTGCTCGCAACCGGCGGTTCCACGAACCACACGCTGCACCTGGTCGCGATCGCCGCAGCTGCGGGGATACGCATCGACTGGGAGGATTTCTCCGAGCTTTCCGAAGTGATACCGCTCATGGCAAGGGTGTATCCGAACGGTACCGCCGACGTGAACCACTTTCACGCAGCAGGCGGCCTCGGATTCATCATCAGGGACCTGCTCGCCGAGGGACTGCTGCACGCGGACGTGAAGACCATTCTCGGGGACGGCCTCGATCGCTTCGCACAGGAGCCGCAGATCGAGAGCGGCACTGTCGCCTGGCGACCGGCACGAGATGAGTCGCTGGACGAGGAGATCCTGCGGCCTGCCAGGAACGCGTTCGATGCGCAAGGCGGTCTCAAGGTCGTCGACGGCAATACCGGGCGGGCAATCGTCAAGGTGTCGGCCGTCGCCAGCGAGCATCGTTCGATCAGTGCGCCAGCGAGAGTGTTCACGAGCCAGGAAGCGTTCAAGGAAGCCTTCAATGCCGGCGAACTCGAGCAGGATTTCGTTGCCGTTCTGCCGGGACAGGGACCAAAGGCGACCGGCATGCCGGAGCTGCACAAGCTGACGCCGTACCTCGGCGTGCTGCAGAACCGCGGTTTCAAGGTGGCACTCGTCACCGACGGTCGCATGTCGGGTGCGTCCGGCAAGGTCCTTGCGGCCATCCAGGTCACGCCAGAGGCCGCGGCTGGCGGGGCGATCGGGAAGGTCCGGGACGGCGATATCGTTGCGATCGATGCCGAGAGCGGCCTGCTGCAGGTCGAAACCCGGGACGATTTCGATACACGTGAACCGGGCGAACTGGATCTTTCGAGCCAGCACGTCGGCGTGGGCCGGGAGCTGTTCACCCCGTTCCGCAACCAGGTGAGCGGCGCCGAGTCGGGCGGCAGTATTTTCGATGCGCCGTAAGTCGCCGTGTGAGAGCATTGGCGTATGGCTGGACCCGTTCTACTGATTGGCGACATTGGCGGCACGAATGCGCGGTTTGCCCTCGCCGATCCGAAAAAACCCGGGTTCTCCGAAGTTGTGAAGCTCAAGTGCGCGGACTTCGAGTCTGCCGATCTCGCGATTCGCGAATACCTCGATACGATTGGCGCTGCTTCACCCGACGTCGTATGCCTGGCGGCGGCCGGCCCCATCGTCGAACGCAGCGTGCAGTTCACGAACAACCACTGGGTGATCTCCGAGAACGATCTAAGCGTTGAATTCGGCACCGACAAGGTTTCTTTGCTCAACGACTTTGAGGCAATTGCGTATTCGGTGCCGTTCATCGCCGGCGAAGATCGCATGCCGGTCGGGTTGCCCGACCCGGTGTCGCTCGAGTCGGGCGATTTCGTCGTCGGAATTGTCGGCCCGGGTACGGGGCTCGGTGCTGCCGGTTTGCTTCGGCATGGCGACACGCTCGTTCCGATCGTCGGCGAGGCCAGTCACGGCGGATTCGCGCCGGAGACCAAGGCACAACTCGATATCCTGACCAAACTGCGGGAGCGTTTTGATCGCGTGTCGTCGGAACGGCTCGTTTCGGGCCAGGGCCTCGAGAACACCTACTGGGCGTTGACACAGATTCACGGCGAGAAGAAGCAGCAACTCTCCGCCGCGCAGATCTTCGAGAACGCCCACGGCGGAAGCGACCCCCGCGCTGTGGAGGCCGTGCAGCTGTTCTACGAAATCCTCGGCCAGTTTGCAGGTGACCTGGCATTGACGCTGGGGGCCGAGCAGGGTGTGTTCATCGCAGGAGGGATTGCCCAGCGCTATCCCGAGATACTCGCATCGAGCCGCTTTCGCAGCGCGTTCGAGGCCAAGGGGCGTCACCGATCGTTGATGGAACGTATCCCGACCCAGCTGATCACGCATGAGCAGCCGGGTTTGCTGGGCGCGGGTTACTGCGCGTTACGGAGTCTGCACGACCTATAATGGCCTCATGCGCCGTTTCCTCTTCTGGATATCGCTTCTTGCTGTTGTTCTCCTCGTTTCACTGACGACGTGGCTGTGGACGGCTGACCTCGGTCTCCTGAAGCCGCAGGTCGAGGCCTGGGTCAGTGATAAAACCGGGCGCGAATTCACGATCGATGGCAGGTTCTCCATAGACCTCGCTTCGACGAGCATCGTCATCGCAGAGGACGTACGTTTTGCCAATGCTGACTGGGCCGACGCGGAACAGATGGCAACGATCGGGCACGTCGAGGTGCACCTCGACTTTCTCTCGCTGTTCCGGGGCCCCTTGATCATCGACCTCGTCGAAATCGATGACGCAGCGGTGTCGCTGACGGGCAGGGACGACGGCCCACCGAACTGGGACCTCGGCATCGAGCGCGCACCGCAGGAGCCACGCCGCGAGGACACCGTGGGACCCCCGGTGCTTTTGAAGAAGATCGACGTTGATCGAATCGATGTCCTGCTGGACAGCCCGCGGCGATCGCGGCCGCTGAATATAAAGATCGAAACCCTGGATCAGCTGCACCGGGATGACGATATCCTCGAGCTGGCGCTGGACGCGTCAATTGACGACAGCCCGGTCATCCTAAAGGGCGAGGCGGGTGGTTGGCAGCAGCTGCTCGCCGGTGCCGATATCCGCTACGACGTCGAGGGACAGCTGGATACCCTCGAGTTCGCAAGCGAGGGCTGGATCGACGACTTCGCAAATCTCAGGCGGCCTGAACTGAGCTTTGTTGCGCGCGGCCCTGAAATCAATGACCTGCTGCAGGCACTGGGTCTCGAGGCGAAAGGCGAGGGCAACATCGACCTGTCTGGCTCCCTCGCCGCTTCCGACGATGAGCCCCTGAAACTCGACGTGAGTGGCAATCTCGGGCGCATGCGGATCGAAGCGAGCGGGTCGTTCTCGGATCTGCAAAATCTTGAACAGGTTGAGTTCGATTTGCTTGCGTCCGCGCCGGACCTGGGGCGGATTCTCGGTTTGTTCGGTATTCACCAGGTGCGCGAGGCGCCGTTCATGGTGAACATCGACGCGAGCCGCGACGGCGCGTCGCTCGTGGTGAACAAGGCCGAGATGGTGTTCGCGGAATCGCAGTTTGATTTTTCTGCGAACCTGCCGAACTTTCCGAGCATAGACGATAGTCGAATCAAGCTTGCGGTGAACGGTCCCGACATCGAGCGGTTTCGCCACGTAACAGGACTACCGGGTCAGGCAACCGGACCGTTCGCGCTCAATTTCGACGTCGAGGTATCACCCGAGGGCGTTGAACTGCTGCACCTCGATCTCGAGACGTCGCTGGGCCAGGTCATTGCCAACGGAATGCTCGGCGATGCGCCCGATTACACAGGCAGCGAGCTCGAGCTCACGATAAAGAGCGACGATTTGTCGAAGCTGGGCAGAGCATACGGCATTCGATACCTCCCGGAGTCGCCTCTCGACATTAACGGCAGCGCAGTTCTCGAGGACGGCGGTGTTCGCACCAAGGGACCGCTGGTCGCCACGGTGAACGATATCGAGATGGCCGTCGACGGCCGCGTGGCCCTGGCGAGCGGACTGGTCGGCTCGGATTTCGAGTTCGACCTTACGGGTCCGGACCTTGCTGAATTGATCGGCGCGTTCGGCGTGACAGAGTATGTGCCCGACGAACTGTATGACGTGCAAGGACAGCTCCAGGTTCGTGACGACGGCTACAGGTTCCGGGAAGTCCGGGGCGTCCTGGGAACGTCGACGATTCGCATTGACGGGCTTCTTGTCCCGCGCCGCGGCATCGTCGGATCGCGGTTCGAATTCGCAGCGATGGGCGATGCATTCGAGGAGATCGTTGACGAAATCGGTTCGCTCGAGGTCAAGCCGGGTTTCTACGAACTGTCCGGCACGATCTCTCTACTGGCGGACCGTTTCAGTATCGAGAATTTCGAACTGGATCGGGATACCGGCGATCTCGACTTGAACCTGGTTCTCGGACGCCCGGTATCGGACGGCTACGTAGACTTCGACGTCCGCGCCCGAGGCCCCGACGTTCGCGCGTTGTACGCAGGGACCGAACGGTTCGATATGGCCGAGGCGCCGGTTTATGTCGACCTGCGGGGATCGCGACGCGGCAAGAAGTGGTCGTTTGAAAAGGTGGACGTCGAAATCGGCGATACAATGGTGCAGGCCAGAGGAGATCTCGAGTTCGCGACCGCAGCATCATCCACACGCTTCCATTTCAGCGGAAATATTCCGGACCTTTCGAGGATCGGGACGATCGATGGGTTTCGAATGCGGCCGCAGCCAATAGCCTGGGAAGCAGTTGTAACGGGCGGCGGCGGCACGCTCCGTGTCGACGACCTGGGCGCCAGGCTCGGCGATAGCGACATCAATGGCTCCTTCCGCTATGTCGCAGGCGACGTACCCGAGATCGAAGTCAATCTCGATTCCGAGTCGCTGATCTTCGTGCCGTTGCTCGAAGAGCGGACACACGAGTACGACCCCGAGCCCGAACGCAGCGACGGACGACTGATCCCCGACGTCGCGATTCCCTTTGATGCGATGAAGAAGCTCAACGCGTCGGTAAACATCCGCGTTGGTGAGTTCAAGCGTGACAACCTGTACATGACGAACGTCAGGCTTCACGCTGATCTCAGGGACGGCGCCCTGGAGTTACGAGACACGGGTTTCAACGCGCGTTCCGGCTATCTCTCCGCGAGGGCGAGTATGGCACCAGGCGAGCCGGAAGGCCGTGCGTCTCTGGCGTTGATTGCCCGGGACTTCGCCCTGGGCATGTCTGACATGAATCTCGATACAGCGATGACCGGGAACATCGACATGAGCCTGGAGGCATCCGGGAATGACCTTCGCACCTTGATGGGTAATACCAATGGCGTGTTGATGCTGGATACGCGCGGTGGTCGGTTCAGCAGCAGTCGCCTTTTGCAAATCCTCTACGGTGATTTGCTCGATGAGGTCTTCAGCACGATCAATCCGTTTTACACCTCGGACACGCATACGCAGTTCGATTGCGTCGTCGTCCCTCTCCGATTCGCCGGCGGAACGGTAACCGGGCAGCCCAACGCGTTCATCCGGACCGACAAGATGCGTATCGCCACCAAATCGAGAATGGATCTCGAGACCGAGCGGATCGATTTAGCGGTACGCACTTCACCGCGGCGCGGGATTGGTATCAGCGCAGGCGAACTCCTCAACCCGTTCGTGAGGATTACGGGCACGCTTGCACGGCCGCGACTGGCGGTGGACGAGCAAGGCGTTCTGATTACGGGCGGCGCCGCAGTAGCGACGGGCGGACTGTCGTTAGTGGCTCGGGGTCTCTGGGATCGCCTGACACGCTCGAGCGATGCGTGCGCGGTTACAGCCGAAGAAGCCAGGAAACTGCTCGGCGATCAGTTCCCGGTCTTCGAACCACCATCAATGGACTGAATGATGGTTGCGAAATGAGCATCGATGTTCAGTACTACCTGATCAAGAACGACATCGTATGATTCACCCGACAAGGGCGTGAAGTCGCTGTCGAAGGAGGCGGCAAACATCACGACGTCGCTTGTCGACGCCCTGCTTGCGGCCGAGAAGGAGGTCATTGTCATCTCGCCGTACTTCGTGCCGAGAAAGTCCGGCGTCGACGGATTCGTCGCGCTGAAAGGGCGTGGTGTCGACGTGACGATCATTACAAACTCGCTGGCGGCCAACAACCAGTTCACGGTCCACGGCGGTTACGCACCTTACCGCCGGTTTCATGCGCCTCGTCCCGATACGGAGTCAGCTATAGGCACAGCCGTTTACCGGGGGCGTGGTGTTGCAGTGATACCTTCGAGGTGGCGTGGGAACGCGTCCGCGTCAATCGTCTCCTGGTATCCGTGCCACACGGCATAGCCAATGATCGGGATAATCACGATCAGGCCAACGAAAGCCGTCACCAGTCCGATCAGCAAACCGGCCACGATGATGGCCAGCCAGACGACCATCGCGAACTTGTTGCGCAGAACCGCGTTGATCGACGTGACGATTGCGGTGATGCTGTCGACGTCACGATGCATGATCATCGGCAGGGAAAACGCACTCGCCGAAAACGTGACGCCCGCGAACACCGCACCGATCATCGAGCCGAAGCCCAGGAACGTAACCCAGTCGACCAGGGCAGGCTCGCCCGTCGACGGGAACAGCACAGCCGTGACCATGATCGCGGCGCGCGCCCAGACGAGAAAGATGACGAGCAGTACCAGCGCAAACACCATCTCATTGCCGAAATGGCGCCGGAACGCGGCGCGCAGGCTGCGCACCATGTCGACCTCCTGGCCACGCTCGATCTGAGCGCTGATCGCGTACAGACCGGTGCAGGTCAGTGGCGCGAGGAACACAAAGCCGCCGATCATCGAAAACATGATCCACTGGCTGCCACGGAACCAGGCGAGAAGTGAGACGATTCCAATAAGCAAGGCAATGACCAGACCGTAAAGCAGGCTTTGTTGCGGTGCGCGCAGCAGGTCACTGACGCCAAGGCGTATCCAACGAAACGGGGCGAACGGTGAAAGCTGTCGGCAAGGCGCCACGAAGGGCATTTCGTCGCGGTTGATGTCCGGTTCTTGTGTTTCGGTCATGCTTCGATCATCGGATATTCACGCGCGCGTGGCAATTCCCGGTGCGTAGTTGCCACGACTTGTGCAGTGCAACATTCTGTGCTGATATGCATGCCCCCGACATCGACAGGATTCACCATGGACCTCAAAGGCAAGACGATCGTTATCACGGGTGGCGCACGTGGACTGGGTGCAGCCATGGCTTTGCGACTTGCAGGTTGCGGCTGCCGGCTGGCGCTCGTCGATCTCGACGAAGACGCGCTGGCGGCGACGGCTGACGAATGCGCAAGCGCCGGTTCGCCGGATGTAAAAACGTACACGGTAAACGTCGCCAAAGAGGACGAAGTCGTCGGGTTGTTCGACAGTGTCGCGAGCGATTTCGGCGAGCTCCACGGACTTGTGAACAACGCGGGAATTTTGCGCGACGCTTTGATGGTCAAGTACAAAGACGGCGAGCAGGTCTCCAAGATGACGCTCGATCAATGGCAGGCTGTCATCGACGTCAACCTGACGGGCGTGTTCCTGTGCGGACGCGAAGCAGCAGCGAAGATGATCGAGACCGGCTGCAAGGGCGTAATCATCAACATCTCGTCGATCTCCCGCGCCGGCAACATGGGCCAGACGAACTACTCGGCTTCGAAAGCGGGCGTGCAGGCGATGGCCGTCGCCTGGTCGAAAGAACTCTCGCGCTTTGGCATCCGTGCCGCATCGATCGCCCCGGGATTCATCGGCACCGAGATGGTCATGGCGATGAAACCCGAGGCACGCGAGAAGATGACTGCGGGCATTCCCGCGCGTCGCATGGGCGAGCCCGATGAAATCGCGCAGACCGTTCAGTTTGTCTTCGAGAACGACTACGTGAGCGGTGCTTGCTTCGATGTCGACGGCGGGTTGCGGCTCTGATCGCGGAGGGGAACTACCGATTATTGCCGTAGTCGAAAGCCGGCGATATGAAGAATCTCTCGTTTACTCTGGTCGCCCTCGCGTCCCTGCTGCCGTTCGCGGCACGAGCGGATAGCGTCGTCGATCTCGAGGCGTATCGGGGCAACGTCGTCGTCCTCGACTTCTGGGCATCCTGGTGCGTTCCGTGTCGGCAATCGTTTCCGTGGCTCAATGCGATGCATGACAAGTATGCCGACGACGGCCTCGTCATAATCGGTGTCAACGTCGATGACGACGAGGCCGAGGCGAAGGCTTTCCTCGAAGAGTTCCCCCCGAATTTCGCGATTGTCTACGATCGCGACAAGGCACTCGCGGAAGAATTCGACGTCATCGGCATGCCGAGTTCCTACGTCATCGGCCGGGACGGCGAGGTCAAGGCCAGGCACTTCGGATTCAAAGCGAAAAAGAAAGCCGAATACGAAGCACACCTGGTGGACGCTCTTCAGAATCGGTAGGCGACACCGACAGACAGGATCAGCGGGTCGAAGTCTGTATCGAACGCGACGCCGTCGCTCGTTCCCTTCATCGATGTCTGAATGTAGCGCAGACTCGAGTGGACCGACCATCCGCGACTTCCGATCGGGATGTCGATACCGGCGATAGCCCCCCAGCCGAAATCATTGTCGACGTCCGTCCCCGATGAAACGCCGCCGATACTCACGGAGCTCTCGATGTTGCCGTAGTTCACGATCGCGATGAGCGGTCCTGCGTAGATGTCGACTTTTCCCCCGGTGGGAAAGTGGTAGTTGAGTCCCAGCGTGACTGGCGAAAAGCTGTTGATCGACACGGCTGTTCCAACGGAACCACCGAGGTCGCCAACGCGGATGTCCAGGTTGCTCGTACCAAGCAGCCCGAGCTCGACGCCGAGCGTCTCGCTGAACAGATACTCGCCGCGAAATCCCGCGCCTGCACCAGGATCGAGGTCAACACCGACGCCGGTCCCGCCGACGTCGACCGAAACGCCGCCGCCTGACGGATCGACGAAAGCCAGGTCGAACTGCAGCTGAAACGACGGCTCGAACTGTGCGAATGCCGACGGTGATGCGGCCAGCGCGAGCAGCGCCACGATAAATGCCGAGTGGTTCATGATTGTTCTCCTTTCGATGGTGAATCGATACGGAGATAGAACGACAGTGAGGTGCCCGCTGCTTGATGGGCGCCTGATATCCAGTTGATGACGAGCTAGGGTACGGTGCTCAACCGGGCTTCAGGCCACTCTCGCTCAGCGTCCGGGTCTGGCACGAGATCTTCGTACAAAGCAATGGTCTGCTTCGTCGTGTCCTCGTTTCGGAAATGCGTGGCAATGCGCTCGCGCGCAGCCGCCCCAAGCCGGTCGCGAAGCTCGCGGTCGTCGTAGAGTTTGCGAATTCCGACGGCCAGTGCGTGACCGTCTCTGGGCGGAACGACGTATCCGCACTCACCGTCGACCACAAGCTCCGGGCTGCCGCCGGCGCTCGTGACGACGGCCGGAACGCGGTACGACATCGCCTCGATAATCGACCGTGCAAGCCCCTCCCGCTTCGTCGACGGCATACAGAACACGTCGCAGGCGGCCGCCAATGCCTGGGCATCGTCACGAAATCCGACGCGATGGATTCGCTGCCGCGCCGGGCTCTGCTCAATCCTGCGGGTCAGTTCGTCCGCGTCCATGTGTCCGACGAGCATCAGGTGCACGTCATCGGGTAATTTCTCTATGGCATCTATGAGGTAGTCGATGCCCTTGCGCGGTCGGTAATTGGCCGTACAGCCAACGACGAAGGCACCGTCCGGAATGCCTTCCTGAGTCAGGTCAGCCGGCGTTTCGGTGTACCACTCGAGCTTGTGACCCTTGTAAATAGTCACCGGGCGCTCGGGCGGCATGCGCAGGAACGCAGGCTTCATGTCGAGAAAATGGCGGCGAATCGCCTCGCACACGCAAACGATACGATCGATGCGCGGATTCAGGTAACGATACCAGGACATCGGATCGGAAATACTCAGTGCGCCGACGATGCCGCGGTAGCAGACAACCTTGACGGGAAGGCCCTTTACGGCTTGAAGTCCGTTGCTCACAGCGTTGTTGTTGAACGTGTGCATGATGTGGTATCGACCGCGAATCAGTTCGGCTCGCAGTTCCGCAATCGTCGTCTTGTTGAATTTCTCGGGCAGACGAATGTCGACGGTTGGCACACCGGCGTCTTCGAACACCGGCGCGTTATGATGGCTGGCCGGGCAAACGACGGTCAGTTCGATTCCTGCGTCGTGCATGCCGATCAGGTATTCGACGGTCGGCAGATCGGCGTTCTCGGTGATACACAGTGAGCGGATCGGCATAGCGCCGCGTAAGGTATCACATTTACGACCCAGGCTAGCGCTGCTACAGTTTGCTGCTTTACGTCTACGGGAGAGCATTACCATGCGGGCAATTCTTGTTCCGGTCGCCGATCGCCCTGAATGCGCCAAGGCGCTACAGACGGCATTCGGTCTCGGCAAACGACTGGGTGCCAGCGTCAGTGGCTGCCATATTCGACCGCATCGTTACTCGGCCACGTCGATGGCAGACGCCGCGTGGCGACGCAAGAACACCAAGAAGACGCCGGAGGCCGCCCGCAAGCTGTACCAGGACATGGCCGAGCGCAATGGCTACGAACTGATCAAACGGCCTCGCGTTACCCCCGGCGCCCTGTGGTCCGAGCGCGTCGGCTCTCCCGACAAGCTCATGGGCATCATCGGGCCCGTCTATGACCTCATCGTCGTATCCCGACCGCAGCAGCCGGGCAGTGTTGCCGACATGTTCCTGCACTCGGCGCTCATCGAGTCCGGGCGTCCCGTGCTCATACTGCCGCAGACGGGCCGCCGCAGCGTGTGCAAGAAGATCTGCATTGGCTGGAACCAGAGTCTCGGGGCGGCGAACGCCGTCATGGCTTCGGTGCCAATCCTGGCCCAGGCGGACCAGGTCACGATCGTTAGTTGCGGCGCAGAGGACCGCGCGGGCCCGAAGGCGTCACAGATCGTGAGTTACCTGGCGCATTGGGGTATCAAGGTAGAGCGCGAGTCGACGCGCGGTAAAGACGTCGAAAAGGAACTGATGGCAGCCTGCAAGGATTGCGGTGCCGACCTGCTTGTCGCCGGCGCCTATAGCCGCAGCCGCTGGCGCGAGAAGGTGTTCGGCGGCACGAGTGAGTTCCTAATTCACAAGGCCAAAATCCCGCTGCTGATGCTGCACAGTTAGCCGTCGAACCAACAATAAAGCGCGCACGGCCGAAGCCGTGCGCGCTTTGTTTTCGTCCGGGCGTCCCGGTTACTCGTTGACGGCCAGAACAACGCGGCGGTTTTCGGCGCGACCCTCGGCCGTTGCGTTGTCCGCGATGGGCTCCGCCTCGCCCCTGCCGACAGCCTGCATGCGATTCTCGGCGATGCCGGCGTTGGCCAGGTAGTCGTACACGGTTTGCGCGCGGCGCTGCGACAGACCTTCGTTGTATTCGGCCGAGCCGACGCTGTCCGTGTGACCCTCTACCACGAACGTGATCTCCGGGTATCTTTTGAGCGTTGCAACGACTTCGTCAAGCACGGCCGCCGAGCCGCCTTTCAGCTGGTCGGAATTGCTCTCGAAATTCACGCCCCTGAGGACGTAGTCACCCTTGATCTCGCAGCCCTTGTTGTCAACCGGCGTACCCGCGGTCGTTCCAGGGCACTCGTCGAGGCGATCGACAACGCCGTCGCCGTCCGAGTCGAGCTCGCAGCCATTCTCATCGACTTCGGCGCCAGCGACTGTGTTCGGGCATCGGTCCTTGTCATCGGTGACGCCGTCTCCGTCGCTGTCCAGCGGACAGCCCTTGCTGTCGACCGGCGTGCCGGCAGGCGTCCCCGGGCACTGATCCATGGAATCCTTGACGCCATCGCCGTCGGAGTCGAGTGCGCAGCCGTAGGCGTCAACCTGCTCTCCGCGCGGTGTGTTTGGGCAGCGGTCGAGCGAGTCGGCGACGCCGTCGCCATCCGAGTCGACCCATTTCGGTGAGGCGGCGCCGAACGGAATGTGTATGCCGAGGCTGAACAGGTTGTCACTCAGGTCTGAAGGCGATGCGCTTTCGGTACGAAAGCGGTACTCACCGCGCAACGAGCTGTTGGACTCGAACAGGTCGAGGTAGAAACCGACACCGACCGAGTACATCGCACCTTCGTCGCTGGGCACTGGTCCTGTCGGCTCCACGGAAAGGAAGCCGACCCCGCCGTGCAAGTACGGGCTGAATCGCTCGTCGCGCATGAAGACCCGCTGCAGGTCAACGCCGAACCCCATCAGTTCCTGACCCTTGGGTGATGCAATCTGGATCAGGCCTTCAATATTCCAGTTATCGTTCATTGCATACCCGATGCCGAACTGGCCGCCGTTGACGCCGTCGTCCACGTTGCGGTTCTTGTCGTCATCCATGTACGAGGCCATGCCGGTGAAATAGCCTTGACCGGCTTCGGCTTCCGCAAGTGCATTTTCGGCTCCCACCAGCGCGACCGACATCGCCACGAAAACGCTCAGGATAATTCTCATTGATAAAACTCCGGTAATGGTAGTGTGATTTAGACGCCCCGCCTCACCCCGATGTCACGCTGGCCGGGAATCCGGCGTTCGGTGTGACTTTTTGGCTGACTTGGCCGTCTTTTTCGAACATCATTCCATTGGCTTCCAACGGCTGCGGCGATTCTACCACCGGGACGACGGTAATGCGTAACGAGCAGGACATCAGGAGACTCATGCAAACCGGCCTCGATGCCGGGGGGCGGTCATCGCGCTCGTTGACTGCTGTGAGCCGCGCCCGACGCCAGGTCGGGCAACGGGACACGCTCGCTTTTGCACTGGTCCGGATCTGGGCCGTGCTCGCAAAATTGCTGGCTCCCCTGTTCGCCTTCCTCGGTGAGAGGCAGGCGGAAGCGCAGTGGCGCACGGGTGGCGCCAGGCGCAGAACCACAAGTATTGTGACAGGGGAAGACAATGATTGATGAAGTACAGGAAACCGTGCTGCGACCGATGCTGAGTCTCTGGACCAAGGTCGCAGAGTTCATGCCCAATATCGCAGCCGCCCTGGCTTTGCTGGTCATCGGCTATTTCGTCTCCAGGATCGTCGGCATGATCATCAGCAAGCTGCTGGCCAAGATCGGGCTGGACAAGCTCACGGAGAGAGCAGGTCTTGCGGGTGCGGTCGAGGTGACCGGCATCCAGACCTCGGCATCGGCGATATTCGGCAAGATCGTCTACTGGCTGATTTTCCTGACGTTCATGATCTCGGCGGCGGATGCGCTCAGCCTGCCGCGCGTATCATCGACGATCGACGACTTCGTCTTGTACTTGCCGAAGCTCATTGGCGCGATGCTGGTCGTGATCATCGGCCTGTTCGCAGCGCACCTCGTGCGTACGGCCATCGAGTCCGCGGCGCAGGGTATGCAGCTCGACTACGGCAAGGGGCTGGGCTCCGTCGCCTACGCCCTGATCGTCATCGTCGTGATCTCGCTGGCCATCAACCAGCTCGAGATCGAGACGGCTTTGCTGAACCAGGTCGTTTCAATCATGCTGTTCGCGATCGCCGCCGCCGTGGCGCTGTCACTGGGCCTCGGCACGCGTTCCATAGCCGGCAATATCATCGCCGGACTGTACGCGCGGGACCTGTTCCCGCCAGGGGATACCATCAAGGTTGGTGACATCACCGGCCGGGTCATAGAAGTAAGTACGACCAATACGCTGATCGAACTCGAGGACGGCACGACGTACTCGCTACCGAACAGCGAACTGGTCGAGAGCCAGGTGCACACGACAAACCGCGTCTGATTGCGTCCGCCGGGTTGCTGCCCGGCGGGCTGACGTTCGGAAAATACTGTGGACCCGGCTGACAAAGAGCTCGTGCGTGCTGCGCGCAGGGAACTGCCGTATCGTACGCGGGCCTACGAGCAACTGATGCGCAGGTACGAAAACCTGGTTTTCGGCATTTGCCTGCGCCTGGTCGGAAACAGACAGGATGCGGAGGACATAACCCAGGACGTCATGCTGAGGGTCTTCACGAAGCTGAAGAGCTTCGAGGGCCGTTCTTCGTTCAAGACGTGGCTCGTCAGGGTCACGTCGAACGCCTGCCGCGACTGGATCAAGAAAAAAGCTACGTCTAGACATTACACAGAGGCGCTGGCCAACGAACCCCAGCCCGAAAACACGATCGCATACGAGGAAGACAAGCTGATCGGGCTCCTGGCGGAGCTTTCCCCTGCCGATCGCGAAGTTTTGACCTTGCGTTTCGTTGCCGATCTCGGCCTGGCCGAGATCGCCGAGATCACGGACTC
>JAAUXY010154667.1_pt1 | contig 15487 bp, 17 predicted proteins | sample 7278121 | NCBI WGS metagenome assembly JAAUXY01 (sample SAMN14350117, study PRJNA611818) | marine sediment metagenome | isolation source: surface marine sediment (1.8m) | place: French Polynesia: Moorea | collected 2018-08 | reverse complement strand
TGGGTGCGAACGCGTCAGCCACGGTTAATATCATTGACAATGAGACGGCGGTACTGTCCGCGTTTGGCGTGATCACGGCATTGAACAGCGCCACGGTCAATGGCATCCGCTACGACACGAATACCGCTGCCGTAACCATCAATGGGCAACCAGGGAACGTTTCTGACCTGAAGGTTGGACAGGTTGTCGCGCTGGCGGGTGCAGCCAATCTCAGCGACGGGACCGGGACAGCCAACGAGATCTTCTATTCAGCCACGGTCATTGGCCCGGTTGAGAATATCGATGCAAGCTCGAAGCGCTTGATCGTCATGGGTCAAACGGTTTTGACCGATGAGGATACCGTGTTTGATCCAGGCATCGATCCGGATTCGTATGCGGGCTTGACGCTTGGTGCGACCGTCCAGATCAGCGGTTTCTTCAACGACGTAGGCGAACTCATGGCGACGCGTGTCGATCCTGATACGACGACTGCTGATGTTCGGCTCGTCGGGGTTGTAACTGGCCTGGATCTCGGCAATATGATGTTCGCGATCAATCGCCTTACCGTTGACTATGGCAGTGCCACGCTCATTGAACTCCCTGAGGGAATGCCCACTGAAGGGCTGCTCGTGTATGTCCACGGGTCATTGACTGACGGCATATTGGTCGTAGACGAAATCGGGAGTATCGGCAATCTGGCATCGACACCCGGAGAGCGTGTTCACCTTGCCGGGATCGTGACACGGTTTAGGTCTTCAGCAGACTTCGACCTCAACGGGTTTCCGATGACGACCGATGCGAACACGCGCTTCGTCAATGGCACGATCAGCGATCTCCAGGCTAACGCGGAAATCACCGTCGACGGCGACGTCGCCACGGGCGGCAACACGGTTCTGGCAAACCTCGTGACCTTCGGTGAACCGGTCATCAACCGGACGGCTCGGACGTTCGATTTCGAGGATTTCACCAATATCTCGGTCTTTGGTCTTGCCAGGGTCACGGTAACCCAAGCAACGGACTTTTCGATCCAGGTCACGGCCGCTGCGCCGTTCATCGACAGGGTGGAGGTGACCCGGAGCGGTGATACGGTGACGCTCGGCAGCGACGGCACACAGTCGTTCAATGCCCGCGTTACGGTTCCTGTGTTAAACCAAATCGACGTTGCTGACGGATCAATCGCCAACGTCACGCTCAGGGACTTTGAGCAGCCGCAAATGACGGTGAACGTGGATGGTGTCAGTAGCCTCTACGGTTCGGGTCTGCAGATCGCTGACGTTACGGCTGCCGTGTCCGGCGTAAGTTATCTCGACTTCGGTGGCATTCGGCCGATCGGCAATGCCAACCTCAGCATTGATGGCGTCAGCCAGGCGACCCTCAACATGCAGGTCGGATCCACCTTGGCCGGTTCCGTGAGAACGGGGCAGGGCACGGGTGAATCGAGGCTCTACTACTTCGGTACGAACGTCACGGAGAACGTCACCACCGACAGTGTGTCGAGAGTGATACGGCTGGGAGACACGAAGCCCTAGTGCTACACGGTCTTCGAAAAGTAGGCAAGCGCCGACGCCCGATGCGATAAACGGGCGTCGGTGCGGCAACCTGACAATACAATGCCAGGGTCAACGCGTCCGCACGGACAACAGCTGTTTGGCTAGGTCAGCAAGGCAAAGTCGGCAACATTCAAGCGCTGGTTCTTGCGGTCGCCAAGCCGCCATCGCCGCACCTGGTTCCCTCGGCCCACGCGATAGACAAGCGTGCCCATCTCGGCTGTCGTGCCTACGTGATCGCCAAGGGCGTCCGTATCCGGGATCTCCGTATCGTGTGCCTCGAAGTCGCCTGTTTCCTCAGCCAGGAGCAAGCGGGTGATCGGATGCGGGAACTTGTGTCGCCAATTGCCTGAATACTCGTCGTTCTGGTCACAGGAGATGGCGAACTGAGTCGGCGAGAGCTTCTCGACGTATTCGTAACTCGTGCCGCGCTTACTTCCATGGTGGGAGACTTTGAGGAGTTGGCAGTTCAGTTGATTCTCCTGATTGAGGAACGCGATGTCGTCACGATCCGCACTGCGCATGTCCTGACGTCCCCCGGCACCCGGCGGGTACACGAGGTGCCGGGTTCTTGGAAACTCTTCGCACACCTTGCCCCATGTGTCGAAGTGCGCATCGCCAGTGAGAACCGCAACGCCGTTTCCAAAAGTGATACGTAGCACGATCGAGGCGTCGTTCACACTCACACCATAGGTATCATATCGGTTGCGCATGTCGATCGATGGAGCGAGTGCGAGGATCTCTACGTCGCCGAAGTGGAACTCTGTACCGGAAGCCACACGCATGAACTGGATTTCCGGATGCTCGGCGAGCTCCTGCAGAATTTCGAGGTATCCGGTGGTGTTGTAACGAAAACCACAATCCCAGAACTCGCGCGGGTGCATCCTTGCCGGAACGTTTTCCCCGCCAAGCTGATCCAGTACATCCATCATGCCGTACAAATGATCGGCGTGGGGGTGAGTCAGGCAGATGAATTCAAATATGTAGTCTTCGGCATCGGGATCAGTGGCGGCGGTCGAGGGTGGCGCCTCCAGGCGGTACTCCAAAAACGTCTGTATGTAGTCAGCCGTCTTGGTTCGCACGTTCGCGTCTTCGCCGCCGGCATCGACCAGACCGATTCGCGGGCGGCGGACGCCGTCCCTCAAAGAATCCGGAAGTTCGATCAGGATGCTATCGCCGTGGCCCACATTGATTACGTGGATCCGCAAACGGTCGTTTCGAATCATGGCGTCCTTCTCCCGGATCCCAACGCAGACTTGTAGATCGTCTTGGCCAAGGTACGCGCCGAGGCTGTCGCGTGGAACACGCGGTCGGTACGAAGTGAGGAGTCGTATATCCTCCAGAAGACCATGTTCTCAGCGAGCACTTCGTCCTTACGGAGTTTCAGCTTCTTGCGCAGCGAGCGGATCTTGAGACGATTGATTTTGCGGCGCTTGAGGTCCCACAGATTCAGTCGATCCGGGGCAACGAGGTATTCGCCCTGACCTCGAGGTCCCATATGCCCGAATTCGGCCAAGTGATCCGGCAGCATCGGGACGGTCTCGGTTCGCGCCATGTCGGACGATGGATCCAGCCGCTCAATCGTTATGCGGTCGATGCTAAGGCGTGTGCCACGCGGTTGTCCCTTCAGTTGGGTGGTTTGCGCTTCCATCAGTAAGCTAAATGGAGACCGACTGAACCCGATATCAAGTAGGGACTTGCCGCAGCGCCCCGATATGCCCTGAGAAGGCGTTGGGCCACTGGCAGAGCGCGAACGTTGGCGTTGAGGCGCCCACACTTCCCGACCGGCGAATGACCGGATTTTCCCCGATTTCCTGTGTGTTCCTAGTGAGCATCCAGGAAAGGGCTATTCACGATGAGATTCGGGGATTGGCGGAACACGTGCCTTGCGCTGCGTCGATCGCGCTTACGTAGAGTTAGCAGCCGGCAATTGAAATATCGCCTGCGCGCGGTGATTTGCCTGTTCCTGTACACGCATAATTTTTGGGCCAACGGTGTCTCCAAAGACGCCGTCGTGCTCTCGCGGTGTTCGGGCAAGGAGCAATGTGTCGCCGCGCAGTCGGCCCAGTCCTGGGAGACACCAGCACCCAAAGCCAGCGAGGCACAATCATGAAAGCTAACGCAACAGTAGCGTCATTGCTGGTTTTCATGTTTATCGTGCCTGTATTCGCCGGCGGTCACTGGTTGCCGGAAGAATGATCTGAGCGTCCACTCCCTGAAGGCATGGTGCGTCATCCTCGCCGCGACTTTGCCAGCCAATAGCGCCTTGCCGGACCAGATATTACCGACTGACAATTTAGGTAAATCTCCGAATTGACCTGACCCCAGCGATGGACCAGCGTCTAAGCATTGAGGCATTTGGCTGGCCTGGGGCGTATCCGATGAACCGTCACGTGATCGTCACGACGCGTCTTGTCTTTCTCGCAAGCATGCTGCTGCAACTCGTTGCCTGCAGCATGACAACGTCGCCGTTACATTCCTACATCAAGAGTGACCAGGATCAGGAGGCCCTGGAAATGATTGGCAGTGGCGTCGCGGTCAATGAACGCGACCAGATGGGCTATACGCCCCTGCATCTCGCTGCCATCAGGGGAAACCAGACCATTGTCGAAGCGCTTCTCGACCAGGGTGCCGATCGCAATGCGCGTGACTTCTACGGCCGGACACCGTTCATGCTGGCACTGCGCGAGGGTCATGTCGAAATGGCCCGCTTCTTCCTTGAAAAAGGTGTCACGCTCGAGACCAACTATACGCTGACGAATGCCCTGTTCGACGCCGTCACGGGCGGCAGCGAAGAGCTCGCAGAGAACCTGATTGAACGCGGCTTCGCCGCCGATACGGTCAATCGTTTCGATACCTCGGCTCTGCATATCGCCGCAACAAAGGGCGACGCAGGAATGGTCGACCTGTTGCTCCGACATGGAGCGGACGTAAACACACGTGACCAGGATGGCTGGTCCGCGCTCCATTTTGCGGGTGCCGGCAAGCACTCCGGCATCGTACGCACGTTGCTGACAGCCGGCGCAAAACCATATTCTCTCAAATCGGACGCCCTCAGCGCGTACGCGAGCGGTGTGGTGTACGAGGAGTCGGCAGTCCTGAGACGGGAGGGCGCATTGACCGCCAAGGCGAAGGCCGATTACGGCATTGCTGCCGACCATTTCGGCAAGGCGGCTGAGCTTTACGATCGTCTGGCGGACGGGTATCAAGAGAAGATAGAGGAACAGCACGCGAAGAACGCCCTGGCCTTGTTTTGGGGATCATTTGCGATGGCAGTCCAACCTGGTAATCCAATGCCAACGGCTTCAGGCGGAACCGTGAGGCTCTACACCCCTGTCATCGTTCCTCAGGGCAGCGTTAACTCCTTCGAGAGGGCTCAAGTGGCGTACCGGCAATCGAGCGTGGATGCCGCCGAACGGGCAAACCAATGTCGAGACGCCGCCGTACAACTCGAATCGACAGGGGAGCAGGGGTCATGATCAACCCAACAAGGGCGAAATCCATCTTCTTGACTCTGGCGCTAAGCGCCCTGGGGGCCATCGGGCCCACCAACAGCTCCGCCGCACCTGTGGAGCCGGAGCTATCAGCTGTCCCAGACAAGGCGCTTGTGGTCCTCTACCGGGACAAAAAACTCAAAGCGGCTGCAATGAACTACAAGACCTACTTGAACGATGTTCCGATTGTCCTGTTGACTAACGGGACTTGGGACGCCGTCCAGGTTGAGCCGGGAACCTACGACCTGTGGATCGAACTGTATAACCCCAGCGGCCTGATCTCGCGCGCCCTCGAGTTGGTCCGCTGGGATGCCGGGCGCGTGTACTTCTTGAAAGAGGACGCCTACTTCATCTCGGATGGCCTCACCTGGCGAGCGAAAGCCACGTTGGTTGACGAGCAAGCCGGCAGAAAAGAAGTCGGCGAGCTGGAACAGGCGGACAGAAGCGTCGTGTTGGGCGAAGAAGACCGCAGCAGTTCGTCCGATTTCGTCATCATCACCCGGCTTCCGACGAGGTCCAACTAGACGGTGCGATTATGAGACGCGCAAATCTGTCAATTATCCCGCTGTTGGCCGGCCTGGGGTTTCTCGCTGCCGGGTGTGCGGGACAGACGCAACCGGAGATACCGAATACGCTTCCGAGTCTTGATGCCGACAAGGCGAGGATCATCCTGACGCGCGAAAAGCAACTTGCAGGCGCTGGCTCGCCGGTCATATTCCTCGATATCGGCGACAACGTATCGCCAAACGCGATGTTGTATATAAAGGGTGAGGCGGTAAAAGAGGTCCTGCACAAGAAGGATTTCGCTACAACGTCGCTAACCGGCCTGATTGGCAAAGAACTGTTTCTATGGGCCGATCCGGCATCCGTGAATCCGCTCGCCTGTGGCGATTTCGATACCGGCTGCATCAAATACCACTGGCGGTGGCCGCAGGAAGGCGATGGGGGATTCTTCTACGGCACGGGTTTGATCATTATGGAGGACTGCGAGACCTACCTGGGACATCTGGCTCCAAATCGGATCGTCAAGAAGATTGTGAACAACGAATACTCGACAATCGCTTTTGACGAGATACCAAACTGCGACTTCTCATCCTATGTAGACCCCGGGCCGCGTGATCAGAGGGTTTACGTCGTTCCCGAGGTCGGCGGCTACTACGCGTTTGCGACGGCTCCCGAATACGTCATGGAACTCAGTGGGAACGAGGTTTTGATAGATGGCTCCTGGTACATCCAACACACATACGAATACGTGCCCATCGATGACGCCGAGATTTCCCGGGAGGTAGAAGTCATTGGTTCAGCGGAGGTTGGCGATACGCTGATCTGGGACAGGAAGCCGGGCATCATGCGTCTGGGATCGGCGTGGTGGGATGGCCTGGGTATCATGCAGGAAAACGTCGTCGTCGAGGCAGGCCGGACCTACTATATTCACTACACCACCGGAATCGGGCTACGGTGGGACGTCACTGACGTTCAGTAGATCAGGGCACAAACATGGCGATGCTGTTTGACGACGACAGACGACCGGTCCCAAAGGGACCGTCTGAGCCTGTCCATCCGGCCAAGGTGTATGACGACAATCCGTTGCCGAAACTGGACTCATCGTCCGAGCCGCCTCACGGATCTCCGCCGGACACTGGATTGCTGCGAGAGCTGGCGGATAGTGGCAGTCTTCTCAATACCGGACTGCTGATTCCCGCCAGGCTCGATAGGACTTCGAGGAGAATGTTCAGCGCTTGGCAGGAAATGGCTGGGGAAGAGGGGACTCCGTCGGGTTACGCGCGTTGTGCCAGATGTGGCGAACCAAGGTGGATACGCCTCGATCGGAAAGGCGGAAATCACTAAAGGCGACCCTATGCACAATCCCGAATTGACGGGACACCGGCCCCGGCACATAGACTGTTGTTTACCCGAGGAGAAATAGAACCAGAAGGGGAAGCTATGTTTATGTCGTCGTTGCGCTTTGTTCGACTCTCAGCGTTCTTCCTGGTCTTGTCTGCGCTCGCTCTATCATTGGTGGCATGCGATGGCCGTTCCGCGGATCCACGCGCCGCTCAGGTTGCATCTGGCGAGCTGCCCGTCAACTACCTGCACATATACGACGATAACGGGCTCATGAGCTTTGGGTCGCAGGTTCTTGGTAGCTCTGGCAATTTCGAGCCTGTTGGCCCGACGATCGTGCTCATCGTCCGCAATGTCTCGCAGGCAGGTTTGGATGAGCTGGCCGCCGATGGCATACAGGTTGAACCCCACACGGCTTATCTTCTGGCCGAGGGTGACAAGACGCCGACCAATGAGGCTTTGAAGCGAATGTCACCTATCGGCGCTGTTGACGCCGCGTTGAGTCCTGCTGAGGTCAGAACGTATTTTCGAATGGCCAACGAGCGTTAGGCATAAATTGTCGCAAGGAAAATGAATACCAGTCGCGGGATTGATGGCTAAGCATCAATGAGACGCCTGGCGTGAAAGGTGTGAGGCGCTCGAATAACAATTTGCAGAGGTTGTCACCTCAGGAAGAGGTTAAGCTCTCGGCAAAAGTTCGAGGCACGGGCTTCACATGCTTCTTTCCTTCCATGCGCGTAGCAATCGTTCTTCTCGCTCGCGGCTTATGCCCCAACCGTTGTGCGGAAATTGCGTGTCTTTGAAAAATGCCGACTGGTACCACTTCCACGCAGCCGCGATTGTTTCTTGATGGGGTCGAAAACGCATGCCGGCCTGTTTGGCTTTTTCTGAACTGATGTCGAAGAAGCCGGGATCCTCGTCTTTGGGAATCCAGAGCGGCATTTCGTCAACGGCTCGTATCCCCTGATCGTAGACGAAATCCCCGTCAATCCAGACTGGCCGGGTCGAAGAGCCGACGGCCGACTTGCAGGCTTCGAGGAATTCCCGGAACAGCACCGGCGGAGCCGCCAGATTGTGGATGCCCGTCAATCTGCGTTCAATTGAGTAGACGACCCAGTTCGCGATGTCACGTACGTCCACAAACTGCACAGGATCAAGGCCGTCACCGGGTGCGGCCACCTCGTCGTGCGTTGCAAAGCGACGGAGCCAGTAGTGCAGCGTTGCCCCCGGATCGCGCGGGCCGAAGATCGAGTGACAACGCGCGACCCCATATCGCTCTGAATACAGGTCCGCGACGAGTGACTCCGCCCTGGTTTTTTCACCGCCGTATCCGGGATCGCCGTGCCGGACTTTCGCCGTCTCGTTCAGACCTGGCCGGCTGAAGTCGCGATAGACAGCGATGCTTGAGATGAAATAGTAGAAATCGACCCGATCGATGAGCAATTTTGCGGTTGAGTCAACCAGTTCCGATTGTTCGGGCCATACATCGATGACCGCATCCCACCGCCGGCGCCCGTCCAGGGCGCTTAGGTCCTCTCGTGGTGTTCCGCGGAGACCGCGAAGTTTTTCCACATTGGGAAACAACTCCGGTCGAGTAATGCCTCGGTTGAACAGGGTGACCTCGTGGCCTCGGGACAACGCTTCGTCGACGATCGCCGGGCCAACATAGTTCGTGCCCCCAAGTACCAGTAAACGCAAAGGTCCAACTTCGCTGTCCGCGGCGAATGCGAGCGAGGCGGGAGCAAAGGCCAGGGTGCCAGCCGATGCCATGGTCCCGGCCAGGAACGTTCGTCGTTTCATAGCAACCACCTCATAACAGACGGCATCAAAATATCCGCCACTCCAGGGTCGGCTCAAATGTTTGTGATGTTCGGAACGAAATGTGGGACTAACGGCTGGGATTACCCGGCCCGCAGTACTCGCGAACCATCTTTCGAACCTGCGGGGCGTGCCGCCGCGCCACCCTGACTTCGGAGCCGTCGGAGAGAATGACGGAAAGGGCACCAGCGTCCGACTTCATCGCCCGTACCTTGTCGAGATTGATCAGGCGGGAACGACTGACCTTCAAAAGTCGCTGCCGCGGGTGGCGTTGCACGGTCTGTGTCAGGGTGATTCGGACGGGCCAGATGCCGCCTTTTGTGTGCAGATTTACGTAGTTGCCGCAAACCTCGCCCCAGAAGATCTCCTCGGGGCTAACGAATCGGGTCGTCTGGCCGATTCTTGCAGGGAAAGCCTCAGTGACAGGCTCAGTGCGTGCTTGCGCAGGGAGCTGCGATGTCAATCGCTCACCCAGCAGTGTCAACACGCCAAACGTTAGTATGTTGAGCGTCAGCTTCTTTGCGTAGAGAGCATAGAAAAAGCCAACCCAGTCCATCCCGGTCACCAAATCATCGTTGCCGCCGCCGACAACCATAGTCAGTAAAACATGGATACCGGCCACAACTGGCGCAGCGGCAATGTAAAGGAGGAATCTACGCCGACGGTTCCAGCCAAGTCTTCTCAAGGACCGTACGCCTACGAATATTGCAAGTGCCAGCAATCCCCACAAATACCAATCGGCAAGCCCCCAAAACAAAGACAGCGACCAGGGCAGGTCGTAATGCCATCGTAGTTGAAGCGAAAACAGACACCCGACTGAGGTCCATATCAGAAACCACCGAAGGATCGCTATTCGTCTTTCATGTGTCACCATAGCTGCGATTACCCACTTTGGTCAGTGCCACGTTCCCGGGCGATCAGTGTTTGGTCGGCGATATCTTATCGTAAGATTACGGAATGCTGTCGAGGGACGCCGACTGAATTGGTCTCTATACTGACGCTCATGTTGAAACATATCGCACTGCTGGTGTGTCTGTGCCTGCTAACGCTGGGCGCTCGCGCTCAATCTCCCGAGTCTGACAAGTTCTTGACCGAGGTCGTCGCCGAAGGGCTGAAAGTTCCGTGGGACATGCAGTTTGCTCCGGACGGGCGGCTGTTCATCTCCGAACGCGTCGGACGTATTCGTGTATGGCAGGACGGCCAGCTCCGGGAGCAGCCCTGGGCCGATCCCTGGGTTGCCCTAAGCTCCGAGTCCGGCTTGATGGGCCTGGCCCTTGACCCGGACTTCGAAAACAACGGTTTTCTCTACGCTTGCTATACCTATTACCTGACCGAGCAGGGCCTGCTGGCCAACCGTATCATTCGATGGCGTGACGACAATGGTGTTGGGACGGACGGGACTGTCTTGCTCGAGGGCATACCCGGAGCAATCTATCACGACGGTTGTGCGCTGGATTTCGGGCCGGACGGCAAGCTCTATGTGACCACGGGCGATGCGCGCCAGGAACCGCTGGCCCAGGACCTCGATTCTCTGGCCGGCAAGGTTCTTAGAGTCAACGCTGACGGATCCGTACCGGATGACAATCCCTTCCCAAGTTCGCTCGTCTTTTCCCTCGGTCACCGTAATCCCCAGGGCATGGCGTGGCATCCGGACAGTGGCGAGCTGTACGTTACGGAGCATGGCACTGGAGGTGTCAATGAGATCAACATCGTCAAAGCAGCAGGCAACTACGGCTGGCCAGAGGAGCGCGAGGGGCTGCCGCACGCATCATACGACGGCCCGCTGTTGAAACACGATGGGCCGCCTGCAGGGGCCGTGTTTGTCACTGGAGAACGCTATCCCGGCATGCAAGGTGATCTCTTCTTCACCACCCTGGGCACACGAGATTTGCGGCAATTGGAGCTCGACGGGCCGGACGGCCCAGTGTTGCATCGTCATCTGACGATGCAGCTCGGCCGGCTGCGCGCTATCACCCTCGGCCCGGACGGCTATCTCTACGTGGCCACGAGCAACCGGGATACCCGTGCCGAGCCGGGGCCTGACGACGACCGAATAGTCCGTCTCACGTTACAGGAATCGCAATAGAACCCTACATGGCATTCCGAATGTGCCTGAGGCCGCTGTCACGCAGATGCTGACAGGCACAACGAGTCCACGATCCCACTACCTGGCGGGGGCTATCACAAGACGATATCCCGCGTCGTATTCCTCAAGATTGAGCAACTCAGCATAGCGATGTTCCCAATCACCACTATCGAGATCCTGTCGTAGCCTTTGCAGTCCTGCGTCGACATTGTCGATCGCCCAAAACGATGAACTGCCTGACCGGATCCGCGCATCAAGATAGGCCTCAGGACGACGCCAATAGGCGTACAGGAATCCGTCGCTGCAATCGTGTGGTACGAGAACCGGTGTCGTCGTCACTGTTCCCAGCCATCGTCCATAGTCAGACATTGCAGGCATCTGTGCTTCATCCAAATCCGCTAATTCTGGCAGATAGTCGATCAGCCACGGCCGGTGTGAGGGATCGAACGTGAGCAATACGATCTGATTACGCGTCACGCGGCGCATCTCACGTAGGCCCGCTTCTTTGTCCGGCCAGTGGTGTACTGTCAGTATCGCCATCGAGGCGTCGAAGTGACCGTCCTCAAACGGAAGACGGTCTGCAGTAGCCTGAATTGCTGCGGCCGCTGACGGACTACGCTTCTCTATCATTCGAAGTGAGGGCTCGATGGCGATCACCTGTCGATCGGCCGGCTCGTATGAACCGGTGCCAGCGCCAACATTAAGTATCGTTTTGGAATCGCCGAGAGCCAGGTCGATCACCTTCGCAATTCGGGGATCAGGCTGCCGTACCTGGCTGTAGTTAACGCCGATCGTGTCATACAACGAGTTCATCCGGTCATATTGTAACCTTTGCGCACCACGCGCAATTTAGCCGCAGCATCCGACTTAAGTGACAAACTGGAACGGCAAGTCCGGACCGATCCTTGCCCTTAGGCTCGATGAGAGAGCGCAGTCAGGTCCCTCGCCGGCGATAAGTTGCATTATCGATAGTATTTATGTCCAGCTGGGACCAGGCACGACTCGCAACTACGTGTCAATGGTTGGGGTGGCTACGTCGAAAGACTACGGCATATTCTCGCTGACCAAGCCCTGGAACGCGGCTTGTAGGAAGGACGGCGAAAACGGTCGTTTGCAGAAGGCGCTGTCGTCCGCATCTTGTTTGGAATCGGTGAGAAACAGTGGTACTGCCGATGGATACCGTTTTTTGTAGTGTTTCCACCACGACGTGGCGAGTTTGCTGTCCTTGTTAACCACCACGATGCCGCACGAACCCGCATGGTTCGGCTCGCGCAGTTCGTAGTCAGCGGCCAGATCCGGAGCCCATTCCATCATGCTTTTGAGCAAAGCGACCTCATGACCCAGTAGACCGAAATAGGTGATACCGAGTTTCTCGCGGCGCTTCTTCCCAACCCCTAACATGTAGGGCACACGGATGTTGCTACGGCGTCGGAATCCATATCGGTAAAATCCTGTTTTGGCACGTAGCGTCATTTCATCACTAACTGGGCGTTCACGGAGGTGCCTTGTTGGCTCCCGCGCCCGGGAATCCTGTGACGCAGATCACATAAGCAGTCGGTTAAGTCGAAGGGCGTCTGCTTCGCAGGCAAGAATATTAAGATTGCCCAGGCGGGCCAGGGAACAAGTTTGGGTCAGAATCTGCCTCTGACCGAAACCAATCAACCCTGCTAAAGCAGTCAATTCTCGGATGCACCAAAGCTGGAGAATGTGACAGGGCAACCTGATCAGTGCGTCAAGTCCGTATGGCTGAGTTGTCGAACGTGCTCTAAGCTGAATCCGCCGCAGGGATCGGAGGTAAACGCTATGGCCATGCTGCACCCAGATGATCCGAAGAGCGTCGATATGGAGACGTTACTTGACCGAGTCAAGCGGGAGGGCTTGCGTGAGCGAGCCAGGCAAGAGGCGCGGCGCAAACTGGCCGAGCGACCGGTTCCGCACGCCCCTGACAAGAACGATGACGGATTCGTCGAGATTTGCTCGCCATCGGAGTTGGAGGCCTTTATACGCCACTACCGGATGGTGTACGAGGTGGGAAGTGGATTCCTGGGAACAATCGACGTTATCGAACGTCGTTCGGACACCAGCCCGGCGGCTAGACACCACAAAACAGTTCCGGCGAACCCGTGGCTTTCGAGGCTCAAAGCAATCCGCGACTTCTTATTTCGAACCAACAAAGCAACAGATATAGCGGCCCCTACGGATACGCAGCTTGCGTCCGCTCGCCGGGCGATATACTCGCTCGCCGCGTCTGCGGAAAGCCTGGACGTGCGCCGCGCGGCGGTTTGTCACCTGGTCAAGACGTTCTCAGACGAGAAACAGCGCGCGATCAAGTACGGACTCAATAAGCTGGACTCGAGCGATCGCGCAGCAAATATGGCTCGGCTGTCGAAGTTCGATCGTACCGAATGCGCCTACGATCAGGACTTCTTGAACGACATAGCCTGCGACGCAGATTGTACGAGTGACAGGTTTTTCGCTCTTGAGCAGCTGCAGGATGAAGCGGCGGTACAGGAATATCTGCTCGACATCGCGTGCAGCGGAGCATCTGCCGAAAATAGAATCATCGCCCTCAAGCGTTTGCAGGACGAACGCGCCATAGCGGCTATAGCGATTGTCGACAATAATCTATTTGGCAGAGTCGCCGAGGCGGCGCTTGAGCTGCTTACCGATCAGGACAGGATCGTTGAGGTGGCTCGTCAGGCCACCGACGTCACTGTTCAGTGCAAGGCTGTCAAACAGATAGAAAGCCAGAACGTACTCAGGCGACTTGCTCGAAGGAACCCGGCGGTTGGTGTTCGCCTGGCCGCCACGCGAAGGCTCTCTGTACCAAGAACGCTGGCGAAGGTCGGCTTACGCGATCCCGACCCGGACGTCCGCCAAGCGGCGGTAGACCGCATCGACAACCCGAAGGTACTGCGGAAAGCAGCTCTTAACGATGGCGAACCGAGTGTGCGCCAGAGGGCCGTGCAACGCATTACAGACGCGCAATTTCTGGGCCGCGTGGCCATACACGACGCCGATCCGGGCGTGCGCTTGCTCGCGGTGGAGCGCATACAGGACCAGAGCGTATTATCGAGCGTCGCAACAACCGATACAGATCACAAAGTTCGAACTGAAGCGGTCCGACAGCTGACCGAAATGCACTAGGCCGCAATACGAACGGTACAGCCCGCCGCCGGCGAACACGTCTGCGCGAGCGTCAAGCCCGTTCGAACCATTCGAATGCAATCGTCAAATGCCACTGCGCGTTCGGAATATCGATCTCAAACCCGACCGGCATCGCTTCGTAGATGTTGAAGCGTTGGACTTCCTGCAAATCCCGGCCGAGGATGACCAGGCTAGCTGAACGACGGTCCAGGTTCCCTTGTCGAAAGCTCTCAAACCACTCGAAAGGGGATTGCGTAACGGGGAGAGTTCCACTGAGCTTCAGCCTCTTGTAGCTTACGCGTCCCGGTACCAGCTGCAATCGACCAGAGCTCGGCGGTCCTGCTGGACGCACATCTATCTGCCCTGCAAGCATCGAAGTAACGCGCGTGTCGTTCGGCATAGTCACGCCGTCTATCTCAATTCGGTGTGGTTGCTCCAGCAGAAAGGGGGCTCGCAGCGATTTTTGTGCGCTGGCGCGCAACTCCTTATCCTGCGGGCCGAGTTCGGACGACGGACGCTCCTGCGCGATCGTAGCCGAGCTGAGCACGAAAACAGCCGACCATGCGGCTACAGAGACCACTTTTTTGATTGTTCGCAGTGCTTCGCTATCACGTGATTTCATTATTGTCCCTCCTGATCAATGAGGTTTGTTGATTCAAGCGATTTGTCGGCAAAGAGAAGGCCTGGATCGAATCCTTGTTCTTTTAATTCTGGCGTCGATACTAGCACGGGACCTGACGCCGTCAGCACCAGAGCACGGGCAGTCGCCGGGAGCAGACCCAGGGAAACCACAGGCCGCTTGAGGAGCGTCTATCGATGCTTGTCCTGTGCCCGATTGGATCGTCCAATGCGTGCAATGAGCAAAAATTGAAGCCAGGGTAGGGAGTATAAGTTTAGTTATTTCAGTGTCTTGTATGCTTTACCTAAGCTAAATTCTCTAGTGCACAGTGCCGCATCGCGCGACGAATGCCTTCCCGCATCAACGAATCCGTATAGGATCAACAGGATATCGATCCTACCGTTTGTAATTGCGCACGAGGAGGCGTGATGAGCGAGTGTCGCCGCTACATTTACAGTATTTTGGCTATGTCGGTCTTCGGTGTCGGCCTAACGGCAACTGCACAAACCTGTCACGAAACCCACTTTCGTGGCTATGCGAACATCGACGACATCAGGATGTACTACGAAGTTCACGGGGACGGAGATCCCGTGCTGCTATTGCACGGCGGTACATTCGCAGGAGCCGAATCCTGGTCGCGAACAATTCCGGCAATTGCCCGGACGTTCCAGGTAGTCGTTCCGGACAGTCGAGCCCACGGCCGCAGCACCGATTCAGACAAGCCGCTCAGCTATGATCTTCTGACGGACAACATCGTGGAGCTCATGGATCACCTGGAAATTCGAAAAGCCCACGTTGTGGGTTGGAGCGATGGTGGCGTAATCGGCTTCAATATGGCCCTGCGGTACCCGGATCGCCTGGGCAAACTGGTCGCTTACGGTGCCAATTTCCACGTGAACGGACTACCCGAGGACGCTATACAGTCCATCGAAGGGCTTGGCCCGGAAACATG
>JAAUXY010056993.1_pt1 | contig 15490 bp, 15 predicted proteins | sample 7278121 | NCBI WGS metagenome assembly JAAUXY01 (sample SAMN14350117, study PRJNA611818) | marine sediment metagenome | isolation source: surface marine sediment (1.8m) | place: French Polynesia: Moorea | collected 2018-08 | reverse complement strand
TTCCGCGAGACGGCCGCCGACATGGTGACCGCCATTACCATGACCTATCCCGAGGAAGCGATCGGCCTGACGCGTGCCGCGCAGACGGCCGACATGCCCGTCGTGATTTCCTTTACCGTGGAAACGGACGGCAGGCTGCCGTCGGGTCAGACCCTGAAAGAGGCGATCGAGACGGTGGATGCGGCCACCGGGAACGGGCCGGCCTACTACATGATCAACTGCGCCCATCCCACCCATTTCGAGGACGCCTTGCCGGTGGCCGAGGCCTGGGTGGAGCGGATCCGCGGCATCCGGGCCAATGCGTCGACCAAGAGCCACGCCGAACTGGACGAGGCCGAAGAGCTGGACGACGGCAATCCGGAAGAGCTCGGCCATCAATATCAAGGGCTTAGGCGCAAGATGACCCATCTGAGCGTGCTCGGCGGGTGCTGCGGAACCGATCACCGTCACGTGGAGGCGATCTGCCGGGCCGTCGCTTAATCACGCCTGGGATGCAAACCGACCCTCTCGGTGACCAAGCAGACAGCGAAAGGATGTGCTGACATGGCCTATGTGGACTGGCTTCTCAAAGGAAAGCGCTTGGTTGCCTGCAGCTGCGACTATGGCTGTCCGTGCGATTTCATGGCGGCGCCGACCCAGGGCCACTGCGAGGGCCTGGAAGCCATGGAGATCGATGAGGGCTATTTCGGCGACGTGCGGCTGGAGGGAGTTCGCTTTGCCGGGACCTATCATTGGCCGGGTCCCGTGCATAAGGGCAACGGAACCTACCAGGCGATCGTGGACGAGAGCGTGACGGAAGAGCAGCGCGAGGCGCTGTTCCGGATCCTCTCCGGCGAGGAGCAGGAGCCGACCACGGCCTTCAACATCTATGGTGCGACCATCGAAACCGAGCTGGATCCGATCTTCACTCAGGTGGAGTTCGCCTGGGACCTCGAGAATCGGACCGGCCGGATCTTCGTGCCCGGGGTCGGAGAGGCGGATTTCGAGCCCATACGCAATCCGGTGACGGGCGCGCCGCACCCTGCGCACCTCGTGTTGCCCACAGGCTTCGAATTCCGCAAGGCCGAAGTGGTGAGCGCCAAGAATGTGAAAGGCATCGGCGACCTCGAGTTTAATTACCCGGACTGTCACGGTTCCATGTTCTACATCGCCTACGGTCCCTACGGCATCATCGAAGAAGCGGCCTAAGCCCAGGCGGGCAAGATCCAGTCGAGATTCGGGTCGGCGGTCCCGGGGCCCGACGGGCCGCCGCACGCTACTGCGAGGAACGGGACCATGGGTTTCTATGAACGACATGTCCTGCCGGGGCTGCTGACCTTCGCCTGTGGCCGGAAATCCTTTCGGGATCAGCGGGCCAAGATCGTGCCGCTGGCCGAGGGACGGGTGCTGGAAGTCGGTATCGGCTCCGGGCTCAATTTCCCCTTCTACGAAGCCGCCAAGGTGGACCGGGTGATCGGACTGGACCCTGCCGAAGAGCTTTGGGCACGCGCAGCCCGCCGGGCACGCGCGGTGCCCTTCGAGATCGAGTATTTGCCGCTCGAAGGCGAGCGCATTCCGCTTGCGCCATCGAGCGTGGATACCGTCCTGGTCACCTATACCCTGTGCACCATTCCCCAGGCGGTTACGGCTCTCGAAGGCATGCGGCGCGTGCTCAAACCGGGCGGACGGCTGCTGTTCTGCGAGCACGGCAAGGCACCCGACGCGGCCGTCCGCCGGTGGCAGGGGCGGGTCAACCCGGCCTGGGGCTGTGTGTTCGGCGGCTGCAACCTGGACCGGGACATCCCCGCGCTGTTGCACGCCGGCGGCTTCCGGATCGACCGCATGGAGCGCGGCTACGTCGCCCGCATGCCGCGCTTCGCAGGCTTCAACTATTGGGGCTCGGCCGTGCCGGCCTAGAGCAATCGACACGCAGGAGACAACGCGATGCAGGACGCAATCACCTTTCGACCCGCGCGCAAGGAGGACAGCCGCATCATCGCCGAGATGTTCCGCATCTCCTCGGGCGGCGTGGCCGACTACATCTGGCGGAAGATGGCCTCCGACTATCCGCCCGGCCTGTCGCTGGTCGAGATCGGCGCCCGGCGGTACGCCCGCGAGAACACCGATTTCTCTTACCAGAACTGCGTTCTGGCCGAATGCCGGGGCGCGGTCGTCGGCATGATGCACTGCTATCCGATCGCACAGGACGCCGCCGGGGAATCGGAAGAGGTGGATCCGGTCCTGCGCCCCTACGCGGAGCTCGAAGTCCCGGGCAGCCTCTATCTGTCGAGCGGGTCCGTCCTGTCCGGCTACCGGGACCAGGGCATCGGCTCGCTGTTTCTGACGATCGCGCGGCATCGGGCGCGCCGGCTCGGCCTGGACCGCCTGAGCGTCATCGTGTTCGAGGGCAACGAGGCGTCGCTGCGGATGTGTCGGCGCCACGGCTTTGCGCTCATCGACCGACGTCGCATCGTGCCGCACGAGCTGATCGAGTACGAAGGGGAGGCCCTGCTGCTTGCGGCACCGGTGGACTGGATTGCCGACCAGGCGCCCGCCCGCCGTCGACCGAGCGCCGCCATCGCGTCCATCAACGAAGCGCCGCCGCTTTGGTCCTTGGAGAAACACCCATGACCACGTTCGATGCCACCGTCCGCGCCCGGCTGAAGGCGCTCAACCTGACCCTGCCCGTACCGCCGCAACCGGCCGGCGCCTATACGTCAGCCATCCGCGCGAACGGCATCCTCTATCTCTCGGGTCAGTTCCCGATCGCGGATGGCAAGCCCCGCTATGAGGGCCGGGTCGGGGCCGAGCTCAGCGAGGAGGAGGGCCATGCGGCGGCGCGGCTGGCGGCGCTCAACGTGCTGGCCCAAATCGACCGGGCTTTGGGCGGGTTCGAGGCGCTGGTCACCATCGCCCGGGTCGAAGGCCATGTCAGCAGCGCCCCGGGCTGGTTCAACCATCCCGTCGTGCTGGACGGCGCCTCCGAGCTGTTCAAGGCGGTGCTGGACGAGCGCGCAGGCCACACCCGGAGCGCCATGTCGCACCACCAGCTGCCCTGGAATCTGCCCGTCGAGCTGGTCGTCACCGCAGCGGTGCAGGCCTGAAGCCGTGTGGGCGTGGGTGCTGCACGCAGCAGCCGGCGCCCCATCGTGCTCTACCGCAGGGTCTGGATGTAGGCGATCAGGTCGTCCATCTCCTGGCGGGAGAGATAGAAGTCGGGCATGGGCGGGTGCGGGTCGGTCAGGAAATTCCGCAGCCGGTCCGGGGTCTTCTTCGGATTGCGGGCAATTTCCATGAAGGTCGGCACGCCATCGGCGACAGTGCGCTTGGCGGTCTGCGGGGCGATCACATGGCAGTGCACGCACCAGCGTTCGGCCATGCTCCGGCCATTGTCCGGGTCCGCCGCCCGAACCGGCGCCGACGAAAGCAGCATGGCCGCGCCGATCACTGTCAGTATGCCCAGCTTCATGGCCGCATCCTTTCCTGATTGATCCAAACGCAGCGTAGGGCTGCACCGCCGTCGGAACATTGACGCACGTCAACGGCAATCCGTGCCGAAAGGCCACACCGCCACCAAATGTGCTGACGTCCTGTCAACAAACCACAAAATTTTGTTGACGGGTGGCCCGACGCGTTGCTACCAGGGCGCTTCAGGTGCGTGGACGCGGGAATAATGTCACCTGACGCACGAGGCCCGGCGAGTCATCCGACCCGCCGGGCCTTCCCTTTGCGCAGAGCCCCCGATCAAGGGACGACCCTAGCTGCAGACAACAAGAGAGGCGTCAGGTGCTCGGACGCGGGGTCCCAACAACGTACTCCGAAGAGCACTCCTGACGCCTCTCGAACCGTTCCACCCGAAGGTTTCCTGGTCCGCACAACCTCAAGTCCGAGAACTCAACGTCGTGCAGTAATTACTTTACGTTTTTTTAGTACGCTTGCAACAAAAAAATCATTCGAGGGCCAAATTTCTTGTGGATAATTTCAAATACATGCTCACAACATAATAACAGCTTATACACAACTTATTCTATGTTTAATCCACTGAACGATCCACAGGGCGATCGCCGCCCTGCGGCCCGATGGCTTTCCCGGCCCGTCCGCCAACCCGGGCACGGGTGCGCCGGTCGTGACCACGCGATCGCTCACCCTATAGTGATTGGCCAGTGAGCAGCGCAGATCCCTATGTTGGGCGCATGAAGAGCTTGCTGCGCCAGCGTGTCATGGGCAAGGGGCTGGCAACCTTGGTGGTCCTCGGGATCGCCTTCGGCCCCGAAACCGTCACCGCCGACACCGAACTCAGATCAACCGCGCCGACCGTGGTGGAGCTTTTTACATCGCAAGGATGCTCGTCCTGCCCGCCCGCAGACAAGTTCCTCGGCGAGTTGGCGCGTCGCGACGACATCATCGCCCTCTCGTTCCACGTCGACTACTGGGACTACATCGGCTGGCCCGACCCCTTCGCCAGCAAGGAGACCACCGCTCGGCAGCACGCCTATGGGCGATCCTTGCGGCAGCGCTATGTCTACACGCCGGAGATGGTGGTCGACGGGCGAGCCCACAGCTCCCGCCCGAGCGAGATCGACGCGCTGATCGAAGCCGGTAAGGCGCACAAGAAGTTCGCGGTCGGCTTCCGCAAGGATGCCGACGGCGGTCATCAGATCGTTGTCCCGGCGGCGGCGTACGACGGCAAGGCCTCGGTCTGGCTGGTCTTCTACGACCGCAAGCACACGGTGAAGATCCCGCGCGGCGAGAACCGCGGCCGCACGCTGACCTATACTCATGTGGTCCGCGAGCTCAAGGAACTCGGCACCTGGACCGGGAAGGAGCTGGTGATTCCGATCTCCACCGCGGCGGCGGAAAGCGCGGGCCGCGGCGGTTGTGTGATCATCGTCCAGGACGGCAAGGCGGGGCCGATCCTTGGCGCGGCCCAGATGGCGTTCAACAACTGACGGTGCCGGGGCACTGCCCGGCGCCGACGGATCACTTCTACCAGTCCTAGAGTCGAAGTCCGCGGGCGGCGCCGCGGCGGCTCAGGTCAGCCGATGCCACTCGTCATGATCGCGGACATCCTGCGGGCGAACGCGGCCGGGTCCGGCAACGCCTCGCCCTCCAGAATGCGCGCCTGGTCTAGCAGCAGCCACGCTGCATCCTCGATCGCATCGACCCCGCCATCGGCTTGCGCGCGCTCGGTCAGCTTTCGGATCAAAGGGTGCTTGGGATTGAGCTCGAGGATGCGGGCCGAGATCTCATCGATCCGGCCATGCTGGCGCAGCATGCGCTCCAGGTTCATGTCCAGCCCGCCTTCGTCCGCGACCAGGCAGACGGCGGAATCGGTCAGACGTTCCGAAGCGCGCACGTCCTTGACCGCATCCTTGAGAGCCAGCTTGATCGCGGCGATCAGGGTCTCGACCCCTTCGGTTGGGGTCTCGTCTGACTTCTCCTCGGCCGGGGCCTTCGCGCCTTCGATGTTGGCCAAGTCGGCGCCGCCGCGGGTGACCGATTTGAACGCTTTGTCCTGGAAGGTGCCGGCAGCCGGAACCCAGAATTCGTCGATCGGGTCGGACAGCAGCAGGACCTCGACGTCGCGCGCGGTAAACCCCTCGAGCTGGGGGCTCTGCTTGAGCGAGTCCACGTCGTCGCCGGTGATGTAGTAGATGTGCTCCTGGCCGGGCTTCATGCGCTCGACATAGTCCGCCAGGCTGACCAGACCGTCTCGGCTGTTGGAACGGAAGCGCACGATCTCCAAGAGCTTGTCCCGCTGGCCGCTGTCCTCATAGAGCCCTTCCTTGACCACGGCGCCAAAGTTGTTCCAAAAGGCGGCATAGTCGTCCGGCGCTTTCTCGGCCCGCTTCTTGAGTTCGTTCAGCACGCGCGTCACCAGGCCCGCACGGATCTTCGCGACCAGCGGGTTGTCCTGCAGCATTTCGCGGCTGACGTTGAGCGGCAGATCCTCGCTGTCGACGATGCCTTTGAGGAACCGCAGCCAGCCGGGCACCAGTCCCTCGCACTCGTCGGTGATGAACACGCGCTTGACGTAGAGCTTCACCCCGTGCCGCCGCTGCGGGTCGAACAGGTCGAAGGGTTTTTGCGACGGAATGAACAGCAGGCCGGTGTACTCGATCTTGCCCTCGGCCTTCCAATGCAAGTTGTGCCAGGGCTCGTCCAGACCGTGGCTCACATGGCGGTAGAATTCGGCGTACTGCTCGGGCTTGATCTGCGACTTCGGCCGGGTCCACAGCGCGGAGGCCTCGTTCAGCCGATCGTCCGCATCGCCGTCCTTCAGGATGATCGGGATCTGGATGTGGTCGGAATAGGTCTTGACGATGTTGCGGATGCGGCCGGGGTCCAGATAGTCCTTCTCCGCCTTGGCCAGGTGAACGATGACGCTGGTGCCCCGGCTGTCCCGTTCGGCCGGCGCGATGGTGAACGCACCCTTGCCGTCCGAACCCCACAGCCAGGCCTTTTTCTCGCCCGCCTTGCGGGTCAGCACCTCGACCTTCTCTGCCACCATAAAGGTGGAGTAGAAGCCGACCCCGAACTGGCCGATCAGCGACACATCGTCGGCGCCCTCCGTACCGGCCTTGCTGAGCCGTTCCACAAAGGCGGCCGTACCCGAGCGGGCGATGGTGCCCAGGTTCTCGATCAGCTCCTTGCGATTCATGCCGATGCCGTTGTCGGCGAGCGTCAGCGTATTGGCCTTCTTGTCGAGGCTCAGCTCGACCCTGAGATCCGGGTCGTCGGCGGTGAGCGCGGGCTTGGTCAGCGCGGCGTACCGCAGCTTGTCGCACGCGTCGGAGGCGTTCGAGATCAGTTCGCGCAGGAAGATGCCCTTCTCGCTGTACAGCGAGTGGGCGACGATATCCAACAGCTTGGAGACCTCCGCCTGGAAATCGTACGACTCAATCCCCCCGTCGGCGGCGGCCCCGCGCTCCGTCGTCTTGGTGGCCATCGGCTTTCCCCTTCACTCCGTCGGGATCGCCTTGCGATCCGTTGTTTTCCGCGCTGGATATGTGGTGTGCGGCTGCCGGCTGCAAGGCCTCGGCTGATGGCTTGAGACAGATCAACGACGGCCCAGACCCGTGCCATCTAGGCTCGACCGTGCGATACTGTTCGTCAGACAAGTCGGCAACAGGAGGTGGTATCGATGGCCGTGCCGCTCGAGATCTCGTTTCAGAAACTGGCGCCGTCCGACGCGGTCGAGGCCCGCATCAGGGAACTCGCGGACCGTTTGGAGCGCTACCACGACCGCATCATGCGATGTCGGGTGGTGGTCGAGCAGGTGAGCCGCCGTCACACCAAGGGAAAGATGTACGAGGTCCGCATCGACATCTCGGTGCCGGGCCGCGAGATCGTGGCCAGCCGCAATCCCGGCGCCGATCATGCGCATGAGGACGTCTACGTCGCCATCCGCGATTCCTTCAAGGCCGCCGCGCGCCGGCTCGAGGACCATGTGCGCAAGCGCAGCGGACACCAGACCAAGGTCCACGCCGTGCCGGCGACGGGCCGCGTGGTGCGGCTGTTCGCCGACGAAGGCTACGGCTTCATCGCCGCGCCCGACGGGCAGGAGATCTATTTCCACCGCAACACTGTGGAAGGCGGCGGCTGGGAGGTCATGGATATCGGCACCGAAGTGCGCTTTACGGCAAGCGAAGGCGAGAAGGGACTGCACGCGCTGTCGGTGACGCCGGTCGGCGAATCCGAGGTGATCGGCTAGCGCGAGTAGGTGCCGACCAGCTCGGCGGTCTCGATCACATGGGGCTCGGCGGCCGCCTCCACCTCGGTGCATCCCGGGTCGTCTTCGAGACCCAGGCTTTCCACATCCAAAGCCAGCAACCGAAAGCGGTAGTGATGGGTGCCGTGCCGGCGCGGCGGGCAGGGCCCGCCATAGCCGCTGCGGCCGAAGTCGTTGACCGCCTGACGCACCTCGCCGACCCGGCCATCGGCGGGATAGGCTTCCGGCAGGCCGGCCACGTCGGTCGGGATGTCATAGACCGCCCAATGATGCCAGGTGCCCGCCGGCGCATCCGGATCGTCGCACAGCAGCACGAAGCTCTGCGTGCCTTCGGGCGCGCCGGACCAGGTCAGATGAGGCGAAACGTCCTCGCCCTCGCAGGTGAAGCGGGACGGAATGCGCTCGCCCGCCGCGAAATGCTGGCTCGAAAGGGTCAGGGGCATCGAAGTCACCGGGTAGCGACGTTGCAGAGACCCTAGACCTGCGCCCGCCCGGCGAGCATTGACATGCGTCATTCCTGGCCAGCGCAGCGACCGCGACCATGGTAGCGAGGGATGCCAGAAATGTGGAGGGGCGTGTGCGGAATTCGATCGTGCTGAAAAGCATGGCCCCTGGTGGGCTGGCGGTGCCGTGAAAGACATCGACTGCGTCGCGTTTCTACAGTGGAGTCTGCCCCGGCTGGCGCTGCGATGGCCGGGGTTCCGCAAGGTCCGGCGTCAGGTTTGCAAGCGTCTCACCCGCCGCCTGCGCGAGCTCGCGCTGGCGGACGTCGCGGCCTATCGCCGCTATCTTGATGACCATCCGGACGAATGGCGGATCCTGGACGGGTTCTGCCGCATCACCATCTCCCGCTTTTGCCGGGACCGCCATGTGTTCGAACTGCTGGCGGAGCGCGTGTTGCCGACTTTGGCGGAGGCCGCCGCCCGGGACCGACGGACGCTGTCCGCCTGGAGCGCCGGCTGCGGCTCGGGCGAGGAGGTTTACAGCCTGCGGCTCCTCTGGGATCTGGCGCTGGCGCAGGATTGGCCGGAGACGACGTTGCAGATCCTTGGTACCGACATCGATCCGGTCCTGCTCGAGCGGGCGCGGGCCGGCTGCTATCCGCCGGGCTGTCTGCGCGAAGTGCCGGATGCTTGGCGCGAGACGGCCTTCGCAGACCGCGCCGGCCTCTTCTGCCTGCGCGCCGAGTTCCGGCACGGCGTGGCGTTCCATCAGGAGGACATCCGCGAGACCATGCCTGCCGGGCCGTTCGACCTGGTGCTCTGCCGGAACCTTGCCTTCACCTACTTCACGCTGTCGCTGCAAGCACAAGTGCTTGCCGGCATCGCCGAACGCATGCGCTCCGGCGGCGTTCTTGTGATCGGGGGGCACGAACAGCTGCCCGCGGACGCCGAAGCGCTCCGCTTCCGCGCCACGGCGCGCACCATGTGGCGCAAGGACTGACAGGCGGAGCAGGGCCTATGGTCAGCGCGATCCAGACCTGCGACAGGGTCTGGCAAGACCGCTGTCAGGCAAGCCTGAAATCTCTACAATGCGCCGGCGGGATTGATCGGGGCTGAGAACGTCGTGATGTTTCGAAGAAAGCACCAAAGGGACGGCGAGCTCAGCCGGGAGGAACGTGTCCGTAAGGCGCGTGACTGCCTGCTGTCCGAAATCCGAAGCGAGGCCCGCGATACCGCAATGCTGACCGGCCGGCCGGCCTTCTCCGAGCCGGTCATGGAGGCGCTTGGTAAGGTGCCGCGGGAGGAGTTCGCAGGCTTTCCCAGCGCGGAAGCGGCCTATTTCAACGCGCCCTTTGCCATCGGACATGGCCAGACCATCTCCCAGCCCTACATCGTGGCGCTGATGAGCGAGCTTCTCGATCCTCAGCCGGACCATGTGGTGCTCGAGATCGGCACTGGCTGCGGCTACCAGGCGGCCGTGATCTCGCTGCTGGTCAAGCAGGTCTACAGCGTCGAGGTCGTGTCCGAGCTGGCGGCGCTGGCCAGGGAACGGTTGGCCCGGCTCGGCTTTGCGAATGTCGAGGTGCGCCACGGCGACGGCGCCAAGGGCTGGCCCGAACACGGACCCTTCAACGGCATCATCGTCACCGCGGCAACGCCGGAGATTCCGCAGCCGTTGACCGAACAGCTCGCCCGCGGCGGCCGCATGATCATCCCGGTCGGCCGGCCCTGGATCGGCCAGGACCTGGTGTTGGTCCAGAAAGACGACCGAGGCAAGCTTTCCGAGCGCGTGGTCCTGCCGGTCGCCTTTGTGCCGTTGACCGGTGGCAAGAGCTGAGCCGGTGGGCCCGCTGGGGCGGCCCGTGCATGATATCCTCCATATCGACGGCGCCTATGGCGAAGGCGGCGGCCAGATCCTGCGCACCGCGGTGTCCCTGGCCGCCGTCAAAGGCCAGCCGATCCGGATCGAGAACATTCGCGCCCGTCGCCGCAATCCTGGGCTGGCAGCCCAGCATCTCACCGCCGTGCGCGCGGTCGGCGCGATCTGCGAGGCCGAAATCGACGGCGATACGCTGGGATCGACCGAGCTGTCTTTTGCGCCGGGCGGGCCCGTGCGGCCCGGGATCTATGTCTTCGACGTGGCCGAGGCGCGCGAAGGCGGCAGCGCCGGGTCCACAAGTCTGGTTCTGCAGGCGCTGCTGCTGCCGCTGGCGCTCGCCGACGGGCCGTCTTCCGCAGTCGTTCGCGGCGGCACCCATGTCCGCTGGAGTCCCAGCTTCCACTATGCCCGCGACGTCTGGCTTCCGGCGCTCGGCCGCCTCGGCGTAGCGGCGGAGTTGAGTCTCGCGCGCTGGGGCTGGTATCCCGTCGGCCAGGGGGAGATCCGGGCAGAGATCACCGGCCGGGCAGGGCCGCTCTCGGCGATCGACATCCGGGCACCCGGCCGCCTCCGTCGGGTCGCGGGCCGCGCGGTCGCGGCGAACCTGCCGGCGCACATCGCCCAGCGCATGGCCGACCGCGCCCGCACGATGCTCGCCGCCGAGGACATCGAAAGCCAGATCCGGCCGCGCCGGGTGCGGGCGGCCTGCGCAGGCGCGGGCCTGTTCTTGGTTGCCGAGTATGAGCACATTCACGCCGGGTTTACCGCTCTGGGCGAACGCGGCAAGCCGGCCGAACGGGTCGCCGAGGAGGCGGTGGCCGAGCTGCTGGACCATCACCGCAGCCACGCCGCGGTGGATCCTCACCTGGGCGACCAGTTGATCGTGCCCGCGGCGTTCGCCGCGGGCGAGAGCCGTTTCACCGTGGCCGCAGCGACCGGTCACATGACCACCATGGCGTGGCTCGTCGATCGCTTCGGGCTTGCCCATGTTGAGATCGACGAGACCACCGTGCGGATCAGGCCGAACGCATGACGGATGCCGCGACGCCTGCGCCACTCACCCTGCGGGACCTGCCCTCCCGGATCGCGGCCTTCGGCGCGGCCGAGGCCGTGGTGGCCTTCGATGACGGCGGCCGGCAGGTCTGGAGCTTTGCCGAGCTGGTGGAGCAGGCACGGAGGCTTGCGGCCGGTCTCGTCGAAGAGGGCGTGGCGCCGGGCGAGACCGTCGGGTTGTTCGCGCCGAGCCGGCCGGAATGGATCGTCGCCTGCCTGGCGATCGCCTGCACCGGCGCCGTGATCACACCGATCGACCATCAGCTCGCCAGCGAAGACCTGCAACATGTGCTGAGCGATTGCGGCTGCCGGCGCATCTTCACGACGCGGGATGGTTTGCCGCTCTTGCAGGGATCCGAGGTCGTTCCGATCCTGCTGGACACCGAGACCGGATCCGATGAAGCACCCTCCTGGCGCAGCCTGCTGCGCGACGGGAATGTGGCGCCGCCGGCTGCGGATCCCGATGATGTCGCCGCGCTCTTCTACACCTCGGGCACGACCGGGCGGCCCAAGGGCGTCCCCCTGAGCCACCGCAACCTCGGCGCCAGCATCGAGAGCTTCTTGGGGCTGGATATCGTCGGCCCTGCCCAACGGGTGCTCGTGCCCCTGCCGTTTCATCATGTCTATCCGTTCCTTGTCGGCCTTTGGGGACCGCTCGGCATTGGCGCGGCCGTCATCCTGCCGTCCGGCCTCAGCGCCAAAGAGCTCGGGCGGGCGCTCAAGGAGGGCGCGGCGACGGTGATGATCGGCGTGCCCCGCCTGTACGAGGCGCTGGACGCCGGCATCGCCGCCCGGGTCGACGCCGCCGGCGCGGCCGCCGGTGTGATCTTCAAAATGCTGTTGGCGATCGCGCGGAGCCTGCGTCCGGTCGCCGGGCTCGCGGCCGGGCGCGTGCTGTTCGGCCGCCTGCACCGGGCGCTGGGCCCGCGGCTGCGCATGCTGGTGTCGGGCGGCGCGCGCCTCGATCCGATCCTTGAGCAGCGGCTGCAGGCGCTCGGCTGGGAGGTGCTGACCGGTTATGGCCTGACCGAGACCGCCGCTATGTCGGTCTACAACCCGCCGGGACAGGCGCGCGCGGGCAGCGCCGGCCGGCCCGCGCCTGGCGTCGAGATCCGCATCGTCGGCGGCGGGCCGGACCAGGAGGGCGAGATCCAGATCCGGGGCGCAGGGGTGTTCGCCGGATACCGCAACCGGCCGGACGAGACCGCCGCCGCCTTCACCGCCGATGGCTGGCTGCGCACCGGTGATCTCGGCCATATCGACGCCGACGGCTATCTCTACGTGACCGGCCGCAGCAAGGAGCTCATCGTGCTGTCGGGCGGCGAGAACATCGCGCCCGACGCGCTCGAAGCGGTCTACGGCGAAAGCCCCTATATGCGCGAGATCGCCCTGCTGGAGCATGATCGCGCGCTGGTGGCGCTGGTGGTGCCCGACCTGGATGCGCTCCGCGAATTCGGCGCCTACCGGATCGAGGACACGCTGCGGGTGTCCTTGAGCCTGCTGGCCCAGACCCTGCCCGCCTACCAGCGGATCTCCGGGTACGCGATCACCCATGCGCCTCTGCCGCGCACCCGGCTCGGCAAGCTCCGTCGTCATCTCTTGCCGGATCTGTATGCCCGGGCAGCCAAGGGCGAGGCGCCGGCCGCGGAAGAGATGTCCCCGGCCGACCGGGAAATGCTCCAGGCGACGCCTGTCCGAACGGCATGGGCGTGGCTGCAGGCGCAGTTCCCCGACCGTGGACTTTCGATGGACACCAGTCCCCAGCTCGATCTCGGTCTCGATTCGCTGGCCTGGATCGAGCTGGTGGCCGGTTTGGAACAGGAGCTGGGCACGCCGCTGGACGAGGCCGACGTCGCCGGCGTGGTGACGCTGCGCGACCTGCTGGCGGCCGTGGCGGCGGCAGGTGCGGCTGCAGCGCCGAAGGCCGAAGCGCCGTCAGAGGTTCAGATTCCGCCCGAGGACGAGACCTGGCTGAAGCGACCGGGTCCATTGCTACAGGCGGTGGGATGGGTGCTGCATGTTATTGCACGCGGGCTCGCCCGGGTAATGTGGCGGCTCGAGGTCGAGGGCGTCGACAACCTTCCCAAGAGCGGCCCGGTGGTGCTGGCCAGCAATCACGCGAGCTTTTTCGACGCGCCTTTCCTGGTCGCGGCGCTGCCATGGCGCCAGCTCAGGCGCACCTGGTGGGCGGCCGACCGCCAGCAGGTCTTTGTCCGTCCCTGGCTTCGGGCCTTTGCCCGCATCGGTCACGCCTTTCCGGTCGAGGATCGCCGGCCGGCGGCATCGCTCGCCAAGGGCGCGCGTATCCTCGCCCGCGGCGACTGCGTGGTCTGGTTTCCGGAGGCGTGGCGGTCGCCCACCGGAGAGCTGCAGCCCTTCCGGCCTGGGATCGGCCGTCTGCTGACCGAGACAAACGCTGTCGCCGTGCCCATCCATCTGAGCGGCACCTACGCTATTCTGCCACGCGATCGCCGCATTCCGCGTCTAGGACGCGTCCGGGCACGTATCGGGGCGCCCCGATCGGCGGACGCGCTCGATGGCCGGGGGGAGGGCCCGGACCGCGCCACGCGGATCGCCAATGCCCTGCACGACGCCGTGGCGGCGCTGGCGGGCGGGGTGGCCGCGCCCGAGCGCCGGAAACCCCCGGACTAAGGGCTGTTCGGCGGGCCGTGCTCTGGGGGTCGTTAACCGCCTGGACACTATATGCCGAGTAAAATAGTTTGGATTTCAGGTATTTGCGGAGAATTCTGCGTTCTCAGGAGGGAAGTATGCGTTTCTTGCGTTTTGCGGTACTGGCATCGGCTCTGGGGCTCGCCGCGTGCGGCAGCACGCCCGAGGACCGCGCGGTGACCGGCGCTGCCATCGGCGCGACCGGCGGCGCCATCTTCGGTGCGATGGCCGGCGCGCCGGGCTTGGGCGCGGCCATCGGCGCCGGCGTCGGCGGTGTCACCGGCGCGCTCACCGACAAGAGCACCTTGAACATCGGCGATCCGATCTGGAAGCAGTCGACCAGCGGCCAGGTCTCGGGCGTGAAGCAGATCCAGTCCGGCCTGATCCAGCTCGGCTACGACCCGGGCCCGGCCGACGGCTACCACGGCGCCAAGACCAGCGCCGCCATCCGGGAGTACCAGAAGAACAACGGGCTTCTGGTCGACGGCCGCGCGTCGCCGGAGCTCTTGAACCACATCAACGAGAATACCGGCCGGGGCTGACCGTACCGCTACTGGGCTCTATCCAATCGACAAAGTGCGATCGATCCGGCCGGCAAGTCCCGGCGGGCGCCTCGACGTGCGCCGTGGCGGGCGGCACGCGTCCTAATTCGGGTTCCGGCCTGATATCACCCAGGACGAGGACTCCATGACGATGCCGTCGGTCTCCTTCTTTTGGGCGTCGATGGCGTCGGCCAACGCGGCTTCGATCTCGCCGCGCTTCGCCTCGGCTTCCTCGCCGGCCTCGCGGAACACCTCGCCCGCGGGTCCGAGCGCAAGCTGGAAGTTGATGGCGTCCTCGACCGTTCGGCCGATCAGAACCGGCGCGTCGACCCGCTCGAAGGCGATGTCCTCGTAGCCGGCGATCTCCATCATCTTGCTGACCATCGGCTGATCCGCCATCGAGAACGGCCCGGGCCCGCAGGTGCGGGCGTCCTCGCCCGGCGGCGGCAGGAACCCGAGGACCACGTCCTTGGCCATGCTGAGCCAGGGATTGACGTCGGGCGCGCGCCAGACGATGTGGGTCATGATCCCGCCCGGCTTGAGCGCGCAGCGCATGTTGCGGAGGCCGGCGACGGGGTTGGCGAAGAACATCGTGCCGAAGCGCGAAAAGACGAAATCGTACTCGGGTTCGAACTGCTCGAGCAGGGCGTCCCCCTCCATGAAGGAGACATTCGTGGCTCCCCGGCGCGCGGCATCTTCGCGGCCGTAGTCCAGAAAAGCGGTACAGCAATCCAGGCCGACCACCGAGCCGCGCGGCCCGACGCGCTCGGCGAGCTTGATCGCCGTGTCGCCGAAGCCGCAGCCGACATCCAGCACCCGGTCGCCCTCCTTGACCGGCAGCGACGGAAAGATCGCCTCGCTGTGATGGGTGAGGCCGTCCACCAGGATGTGCTTGTAGGCAACGAACTTTGGGACCAGGATTTCGTTCCAGAAGTCCACATACTCCGTACTTTGGCCGCTCTCTTCGACCGCGCTCATCGTTTCTCCTCCCAGGTAAGTCCGTCCGGCTGTCGCGCGCCGGATCTCTGCGGCCAGGATATGCCAGAAAGGCGTTGTCGCGCGGGAAAACTTCGCGGCGGCACGCGAAGGGCGGTCGGAGGGCGTCAAATCGCGTAGACTGGTCCCGCGCTTCCGATTGATCGAGACCTTTGCTGTCCCTCGGTGAATACCGGTGACCAACGACGATACGATT
>JAAUXY010087079.1_pt1 | contig 15494 bp, 31 predicted proteins | sample 7278121 | NCBI WGS metagenome assembly JAAUXY01 (sample SAMN14350117, study PRJNA611818) | marine sediment metagenome | isolation source: surface marine sediment (1.8m) | place: French Polynesia: Moorea | collected 2018-08 | reverse complement strand
CCGGGCTCTGGCCGTATTCGCTCGCAACATCTGCCAGGATGTTTTGAAGGTCCCTCATTGGGCGGCCTCTGCGCGGTTCATGGCCCGCAACAGACTCTTGGCCCAGGACACCCGCTTGTCGAGTGCTTCCCGCACTTCAGCGATAGACGGCGGAAACTTCAGGTGCGAGGGAAGCCCGTTGACCGGATCAATCACCATGCGGCCTGCGGCTTCCGGATAGGCTTGGAAAGTTGCCGCCAATGCCCCGCCGAACGTTTGCGCGTTGGCGTAGTCCTTGAGCCTAAAGCAACCGGTAAGCTGGGCCGCCATGTGCAGCGCCGTCTGCACGTCCGGGGCCGGGCCTGCCGTGACCACCTGGGCGACTTGCTTGCAGATCGATGATTGTTCCGTCATCGCCGGGGTGCTGTCCCGGAACCATGTCGAGGCGATTTTCTTCAGCTCTGAGATCGTCGCTGAGTTTTCTAAGTGCGGCCGTAATGTCGTGTTCAGGGTTTCCAGCTCTCTGGTCTTGGCGAGCGGCAGGGCGGCGCTGTGATCGGTAGTCAAGGGAACTACGGATCCAGTTTCTCCAGGTTGCGTCCCAATTGAGTTTGGCAGCGTTTTTCCCAGCTTTTGAAATCCAGTAGTCTCGGAATTTATCGGCTTCATGTCGCACCTCGTCTTTTGTCAGACCTTTGGCCTGAGCGTCTTTGATATTTTTTTCAGAAGGGGTCCAGTTTTCCGGCAAGCGCGAAGCGCTCTTTTTGGGGGGCGCTTTTGCGCCTTTCTTGGAACTCTCGTTAGAGAGTTCTTCTTTTATATCTGGTTCTGGTTCTGGTTTGCATTGCGGTCGCAATGCGTTCGCATCGGCCTGCCCTTGTTTTTGTTGGCGTTTTTCCCAACGTTTTTTCGCGGCGGCCGTCGCGCTTCTCTGCCGGTCAGCGCGTCGCGTCAAATGTTTCTCGCATTTTTCCGACCAAATCCCGTCCTCTGACACGGTGATTTTGCCGTCATCTTCAAGTGCATCCAGAGCCTTTTTGAAGGCCGGTAATGAGCACCCGCAGCGCCTTGCGATCGTGTCCCAAGATTGAGGTAGCGGCCCCTCTCCTTCATACATCATGCATATCAAAGTGATGTAGACGCCCTTGGTTGCGGCCGTCAGTCCACTGGTGCCTGCCAGGAAATCCGATGTGTAGAATGGGACAAAAGGGGATCCACTCATGCCGCTTTTCCTTTCAAAAAGGACGGTCGTTTAATCGCGCCCCATTGGGTCAGCGTCTTGGCTGCGTCTTCCACGTTGTCCACCCATTCCCAAAGACATCCGGCGGCCGTCACAGCCTCTTTAAAGCCCAGCTGAGCGGTGGACGGCTTGTGGCCTGGGCGCTTCAGTTCAAGGAAACAAGTGCCGACGCGGGGAATGATGAACATCAGGTCAGCGACGCCCGGCAGGACACCCATGCGCTTCAGCTTGGCAGCAACGGCCGGGTGGCGGTCTTCTCCGTTCGGCACATGGAGCCAGACGACATCCGGCATCACATGAAGGCGGATCAGTTCGGCAACGGTAACGTGAATTTGGTCTTCGCGAGGGCGTAAGCGCTTCATGCGGCCACCTCTTTTGTAATGGCCTCGACATGCTCGATCCTGTCTGCGATGAAACGCATGACATTCACCGCCATAGAGTTGCCAAGCGCCTTGTAACGGGGACCGTCCGGGCAGTTTTCAGGGGACTTGCCGCGCCAGGGAATCGCCGTGAAGTCGTCGGGAAATGCTTGAAGTCGCGAACACTCGACCGGCGTCAGCCGACGCACGGCCCATTCGGTTGCAACCGCCGCATGCCCTCCAGCGTTCTGGTGGCTGTCCAGATGGCCCATAGAGCGCAGTGGTTGCGACGAGCCGCTGTCATCAAACTGCACTTGAGTGCCTTTGCAGTCGAATTGAATTGGGACAATCGGCGTGCCACGCCCCGTGCCGTCTTCTGACGCGTCAAAGCCTTCGGCCCGAAGGCTGTGGGCGACCAGCAAACCTTCCCGGCTTTCATGATCCCCATATTGGTTTTGCGTCAGCGGCGGCGCCGCTTTGTGGGCAACAAAATTTTCCGTTTCAGCATCGATGCGCTGTGCATAGCCCGCTGTGTCACAGCGGGCTGCATCATCCGCAAAGACGGTGGTCAGACCACCGTCGAGCTCGAAGTCGGTTCCAAGTCCGCCACCGCCTTCAGTGCGCGCATTAAGAGTTCCGGCAACTGCTTGCCCCGTTTCTCGGCGCGGCGCAGAATCCCGGCGCAGGCTTTCGCCGTCAAATAATACCGCCGCGGCACGGCGCCAGTCTCCAAGATATCCGACAACGAACACACGGCGCCGTCGTTGCGGGACGGCCCAAGGGTGTGAGAATGTGCGGACGTACTGAGCGTCAAGCACTCTCCAGGCCGCATGATACCCGAGTTCTTCCAGCCCTCGGATAAGGGTTCCAAAGTCCCGGCCTTCGTTGGAAGACAGGACGCCGGGGACGTTCTCCCAAACCAGCCAGCGGGGCTGATAGCGTCGAGCGATCGCAAGATAGGTGAGCATGAGGTTGCCGCGTGGGTCATCAAGTCCTTTGCGAAGTCCCGCGACAGAGAAGGACTGGCAGGGGGTTCCGCCGACAAGAAGGTCAATTGCATGGTCTGGCCAATCCTCGAATTTGGTCATGTCGCCGTGGTTCGGGACATGCGGGTAATGATGCGCCAGAACAGCGCTTGGAAACTTGTCGATTTCAGAGAAGAACGCCGGTTTCCACCCAAGGGGATGCCAAGCCTGAGTTGCGGCCTCAATGCCGCTGCATACGCTGCCGTAGATCATGACCGGCCACCCCGGTCGTCTGAGATCCAAGGCGCCGTTTTAGAAATAACGCGACAGACAAGGCCCAATGCGTGCAACGTCTTCCGAGCCACGAGCGAATTTTCAACACGCGCCGTTGCCTCAAGATCGCGGATTGTTTCTTGGAGCTGTTTAAATTCATTTTGCGCTTCCTTGACGACGGGTTTTTGAATGAGTTCTTGAACGGCCTGCATGTGAGCGGCCTTGATGGTCTGGCGGCGCGCATACCAAAGATCGACAAAGGTGCGCCAGCTCATGACAGGCTTGATGTCTGCCCGCTTCATATGCTCGACTATCTTGCGATAGGAGCGGCGTTTCTGGGTTTGGATCTGTTCGGCGCCGGTCAATGGAGTGCCGAGTTTATGAAGCCAGTTTTGCATCGCTTCGTGAGGCTTCAGCCGACTGGTTTGAAAATTGTCAGAGAATGTCAATTTTTCGATCTCCGGCCACATTAGGTTGTTGTTTAGAGAGGCAAAATTCCCATGAGAAAAAAGTGACCGGGGCACCCGCAACAGGGCTGCCTGTTTGTTTACCCCGGTCAGTTGTCCAAGAACTCTGCACGGGGCCCTGGGGAGGAACTGCATAACCCGGTGCGCCAAGTTCTCGGCGGGGAGTTGTCCCGGTTGCGTCGTTGCAGCGAAAAGTCCGGGGTTGTTCGGTCAGGCACTAGCCTCTTGTGGTCTGACCATTCAGCAGGCGGCGGCCGACATAAGCCGCATCAGGCCGCCGCCTGCCATTCGTTAGGCCGCGTTTTTCGGCTTTTCCCCTTCCATGAGGTACTGCGGGGAAATCTCCAAAGCGCGGCAGATGTCATTGACAATGGACCAAGCGGGCTCGCGCGGCTTGCCATCGTCTCTAACCATTTTCACGATGTAAGTTGGGTCACGGCCAATCCTGCGCGACAGCTCACGCTTGGAGATGTTGCGCTCGTCCAAGAGAACCAAAAGCCGGGCCTGCCATGTAACTGTGTCTACCATGGAGTATATTATTGATGAATAATTTCATCATGTCAAGCGAAGAAATGCTTCAGCGCGGAAAATCTTCGCGTTATGATATAGTCCGAAACATGGAAATGACCTGGCGAAGCCGGTTGTCGTGCATTTTGGAAGAGCGGAAAATCAGCCGCCGGGAATTTGCAAGGCAAATCGGAAAATCTGATACCTACATTATTAAGCTTCTGTCCACGGAGCATGAGCCGTCAATAAGCATAATAGTATCTATGGCAGACGCGCTAAACGTCTCCCTGGGGTATTTGCTGTACGGTGTTGAGGACAGCCCGGAGCTGGAAATGTTCGCGCGTCAATTCGTTAAGCTTTCCGCGACGCAGAAACGCGCGGTCGAAGCCATCATGGACTCCATGCTGGAGACACCGCATGAGAATTAAAATCTCAGTTTGACGCTTGCGCGAAAGACTATTGAAACGATCAATTGAGGATAGTTTTTCCATCAAATAAAACCCCTGCGTTTAGACCCAAACATATAAAAATAACACTGTCAACAAGTCGCACTTGACTAAATATGCTGCTATTTTGCCTGACGTTTTAACTGTGGCTATTGTTTGTCACTGACATGTCATTTCTGCGCGCCTAACTCCCAAAACTCATTAATTGTACCGATCAAGAATATTTTACTGCATGCATTGTCGTGGCCAGTATGATGAAATATTTCTTCGTATGTGTTGACATGATGAATATTTTCATCTAAATTACCCTCACATCCAAGGCGCTGCAACGCCAAAGTGAGGACAACATGCACAGCGAAATCGAAATCAGCACGTACCTGCCGCTGGACTGCGGAACCGCGACGATTCTGGAGGACGCACCGGTCACGCTCACCATTCGCGGTGAAGATGATGGCTGCGGTGAATTGCACTGGTGGGTTCAGCACATCGTTGTTGAGATGATCGGCACGGACATTGAAGGTTCGAGCCGTGAGCTGCTTCGCTATAACGAAGACACGCACATGAGCCTGAAAAACCACATCATCAGTCAGATGGTGCAGAAGGCAGAAGCCGATGACGCGGTGGAAGCTGACGTGATTGAGAAGCTGTCCCCCCTCGTTTTTGGGAGGGAGGCGGCATGACTGACAAGCCCCTCTATCTCGGATGTCGCCCGACCGAGCGCGATATCGAACGCCGGGAATTTTTCATCGGCTTCATTGGCTACCTGATCGGCACAGCCGCCGGTCTGTTTATCGCCGTAGCAATGGCAAAGTTTTTGTAGCGGGGGCCTCCGCTGCAAGGCCCGGTGTCGCTTAACTCACCTCCGGCGCCGGGCCACTCCTTACCACCGAAAGGAAACGCAATGAACATTGATGAATTGACTTTTGGCGACATGAAGAAAATCGCCGCTCTTGTAGGTCAAAACAGCCAAGCTGACACTGAGACGGGTGACGGTCGCGCTGTAATCGTGCGCTCACGGGATGCCGGTGTTCTTTTTGGAAATTACGCGGGCCGCAGCGGAAGCACAGTTAAACTCACAAATGCTCGGCAGATGTGGCGTTGGAAAGCCAAACAAGGCGGCACACTCATTGATTGCGCCAGACACGGAGTTTCGGAAGACGGCTGCAAGTTTTCTGAGGCCAAAGGCGAAGTGACGATCTTCAGCGCTTGCGCGATGATCGATTGCAACCAGTCGGCTGCTGAATCAATCGAAGCTGTGAAGGGTGGCGATTGGTCATGAAGGTAATCTGCTTCACCGACTATCGGCCAGAGAATGACGGCTACGGCGACGGCTCCGGTTACGGCGACGGCTCCGGCTCCGGCGACGGCTCCGGTTACGGCTCCGGCTCCGGCGACGGCTACGGCGACGGCTCCGGTTACGGCGACGGCTTCGGCTCCGGCTACGGCTCCGGTTACGGCTCCGGCTCCGGCGACGGCTACGGCGACGGCTCCGGTTACGGCGACGGCTTCGGCTCCGGCTACGGCTAACTTTTTACCCCACCCGTGGCGCCAATCTTCCTCCCGTTCGTCACCAACTTAGCCGGTTCGTCCGGCCCTTTTTCAAGCCCGTTAGGCGGGTTTCAGAAAGGCAAAGAAAGGAAAACAAGATGGAAATCTGGACCTACCGGAAACACGAAGCCCCGTCTGCCACCGAAGCGCAGGAATGGTTTGCATACATCTATGACCCGGAAATGAGCAAGCACACGCTGCCGATCCGCTTTGAAGGCGCAACGGAGCAAGAGGCAATCGACAACGCTCTGACTGAATACAACCGGCGCGCCGATCACCGTGCGCAAGTCAAGGCCAGCCGCGAGGAAGCCGCTCGCAAGCGGCTGGAACGGGCAAAGAAAAAGCATGAGGCGGCAGAATGAGCAGCCTTCTTGTCGCTTTCTTCGTGCTGGTCGCCGGTGCCCTTGTTGGCGCTGTTCTGGCAGTGGCGTCCAAGCCCAACGGCACATCTCTCAAGATTGAAACCATCGGCTTCCGCGTAGGCTTGGCCTTCTCTGCCGTGGCCCTGATTGGTCTGATCTGGAAAGCGGTTGGATCTTAAGGAATTGAAGCAATGAAAAAGATTGAAAAGCTTACGACCGAGCAAGAGGCGCGGTTAGTCGAATTCCGCGAAGAATGGCGCTCGATTGGACTGTCTTGCGAGCCTGCTGATTTTGACGCTGGCGATAAAATCATCAAAGGATTCTACCAGCGCTTGGACAAACCTGAACCAGTTATTCTTCACTTCTCGTCGCCCGCAATGTGCGAACTCGCGGTTAATTTTGTATTTACAGCGCTTGGAAGGGACAGCCAGCTCCGCAGCCAGCTCGACAGCCAGCTCGACAGCCAGCTCTACAGACAGCTCGGCAGCCAGCTCTACAGCCAGCTCTACAGACAGCTCGGCAGCCAGCTCGGCAGCCAGCTCCGCAGCCAGCTCCGCAGCCAGCTCGACAGCCAGCTCCGCAGCCAGCTCGGCAGCCAGCTCCGCAGCCAGCTCGGCAGCCAGCTCTACAGCCAGCTCGACAGCCAGCTCGGCAGCCAGCTCGGCAGCCAGCTCCGCAGCCAGCTCGACAGCCAGCTCGACAGCCAGCTCTACAGACAGCTCGGCACAATGCGCCCGTTTTTCCTCAACAACCGGTGGGGCTCTGGCCACTGGTGCGCGTGGCAGGCATTGTACCTATTTGCTCATGAGATTGGCGTCATATACAAAGACGAAGATATTTCGCTTCTATTGGATTGGGGGCGGCTATCCCAAAGTATTGGCTGGTGGTCACCGTGGGACGGCATCTGCTTTGTAAGCGACCGCCCGCGCAAGGTTAGTTTTGACGAGAACCGCCTACTCCACAGCGAGATAGGAAACGCCGTTGAATATTCGGACGGCTGGGGCGTTGCTGCATGGCATGGCACGCGCATTCCGAAAGATTGGGTCGATCAAAAAGACACAATAGATCCGGCGGATATTCTGCGATGCGAGAATGTTGAGCAGCGCGCTGCTGGTGCGGCCATGATTGGTTGGCCGCGCATGATCAAGCTGCTGGACCGCAAGGTTCTTGACGGCGACCCAGACAGTGACATGGGAGCGTTGATTGAGTTGACGCTGCCTGGCCTTAATGAACCGGGCCGGTTTCTTCAAGCAAAATGTCCGAGAAACGGCACAATCGTCGAGGGCGTGCCGCACGTTTCGGACATCGACAACCTTCCAATTAATACAGCCTTAGCTGCGCAAGCTTGGCGGGTTGGCGACCCAGCCGATGAGTATATTCATCCGGAGGTGAGAACGTGAGCCGCCCCCGATTAAATCTTACTGGTGAGTATTTTGGTCGCCTTCGCGTGCTTTCATACGCTGGGAAGGATCGGAGCCAAAATACTAGATGGCTCTGCCTTTGCACCTGTGGAAACAAGGTAGAAGTTCGCGGGTCAGAGATGAGGCGCGGAACGGTTTCGAGTTGCGGCTGCCTGAAGAAAGAGAGGCAACGCGCAGCGGCCACTAAGGACGGTTACAGTGGGAATAGGCTGTATCGAATCTGGCGACAGATGATCGCAAGAACATCGAACCCAAAACACATCAGCTTCCCAAATTATGGCGGCAGAGGAATTAAGGTTTGCCAAAAGTGGCAAGATGACTTCGTGAAATTCGAGAGCTGGGCAGCAGCAAACGGATACGCCGACAATCTCTCCATTGATCGCATTGAGAACGATCAAGGTTATTCACCCGACAATTGCAAGTGGGCGACAGCTAAAGAGCAAGCAGCTAATCGCAGGCCAAGGTCTTGCTTTCGAAAAAAGAAGGAACCTAAAGAGATGAAGAAGTTTAAGAAAACTGGTGCGCAAGGTGAAATTACTACAGATGTAGTTGATCAGCTTCCTGACGGTGCGCAGTTGCGAAAAGTCAAACCAGTTCAAGGACGACTTGTCGTCAGTCACTCAGAGCAGGGTCATGATCACTACATTCCTGCATGTGATGCAGAACTGTTAGAGCGTACCGATAACGTTCCGGCTGGAATGCAGATTTTCTATTCAATTGTAAAGAATCCGACTGCGTTGAAGCAAAACGCTTCAACGCCGCATGACGCGATAGCGTTGGACGCTAAAATATACCGCCACCGCGTAAGCCGTGAATTTGATCCGTTCGCGGAACAAGCACGGCGGGTCGCCGACTAACGCATCGCGGCAGGGTCATAGCCCACCCCCTGCCGCCAACTTGGGGAGCCCCACCACTCCCCGCTTCTTATTCAAAGGGTAAGCCATGAGTGCAATTGAAAAAATCGAACAGGCAGATACAGCGCCCACCCTTCCCGCGCCGGTCACGCCCATGGAAATGCTCGCCAATGCCGTGGCAAAGGGCGCCAGCATTGAAACGCTGGAAAAGCTGATGACGCTGCAAGAGCGGTACGAGGCCAACCAAGCCAAGCGGGATTTTAACGAAGCGGTGGCCGCGGCCAAGGCCGACATTGACCCGATCGTGAAAAACAAGCGGGTTAGTTACGGGCACAAAAATTCGGAATCCAAAACCAATTACACCTATGAAACCTTTGACGCGATTGCCCGTGCGGTGGACCCGGTTCTGGCGCAATACGGCTTGTCTTACGGGTTCGAAATCGAACAGGCCAATGGCGCCGTGTCCGTGACCTGTGTTCTGTCCCACAAGCACGGTCACAGCGAAAAGACCACCCTCAGCGGGCCGCGTGATGACAGCGGGAAAAAGAACGCGATCCAGTCAATCGGCTCCAGCGTCACTTACCTGCAACGCTATACGCTCAAAGCCTGCCTTGGCTTGGCTGTGACAGATGATGACGACGGCCAAGCATCTGAAACCCCGATGATCAGCACCGAACAGGTGAACCAGATCCAAGCGGCTCTGGATGCTGCGCAATCAAGCGCGGCTGAGCTGTGCAAATATTTCGGGTTCACCGCGCTGCCCCAGATCCCGGCCAAGGATTTTGACCGCGTGATGCAGGCCATCAGTCAGTACAAAAGGCCGCAAGATGCTTGATATCATCACCTGTGATCAGAACAGCCCGGAATGGTATGAGGCCCGCCAGGGCCTGCCCACGGCTAGCCGGTTTGCGGATCTCATGACCAAGGGCCGTGGTGGTGGACCAAGTAAGGTGCGCCAGACCTACCTGATGGAAGTAGCGAGCGAAATCCTGACGGGTGAGCCCATGTCGAATTTCTCGACCAAGCACACCCGCCGGGGCCACGAGCTGGAGCCGGAAGCCCGCGACACTTATGAGTATATCACGGGCGAGACGGCGGATCAGGTTGGGTTCATCAAGAAAGGCGATTACGCCGGATGCTCGCCGGACAGTCTGGTTGGCGCTGATGGCATCCTGGAGATCAAGACCAAACTGCCGTCCCTGATGGTTGAAAGCCTGTTGTCGGATGAGTTTCCAAAGGAACATTTCTGGCAGTGTATGGGCATCATGCACATCACCGGCCGAAAATGGGTGGATCTGGCTATCTACTGGCCGGGCTTCCCGCTGGTGATCAAACGGCTTCACCGGGATGAAGACAAGATTGCCGAGCTGTCCAAGGCGCTGGCTGAGTTTCACAAGGATCTGGCGGCCGTTCTGGAAAAGGCGCGCAGCTATGGCCGGAAAGAAGCCGCATGACCCAGCACAATTACCCAATCTCTGAACAGTTCCGGGTGACAGCGAAATCGTGGGTCGAGGCAGACCGTGCCGCCCGCATCCTGGAGGAAACCAAGACGGCCGACCTGTCCCAGCGCAAGGCGGCCCTTGGCGACATGCCAGACAGCCATGCGGAGAAGATCGTAAAGGCTTCGCCCGAGTGGCACGAATTTATCACCAGCATGGTTGAGGCCCGCTCAGAGGCGAATTTGCTCAAGGTGAAAATGGAATTTCTGAAAATGAAGTTTCAGGAGCAATCGTCTTTTGAGGCGACGCAACGTGCAGAAAGGCGCATGTGATGCATATGTGGAAAAACCCTCATGCAGCGTCGGCCTTCTCGCTTGATCCTTCTGGCAAGTCTCAGAAGCGGATTATCGACGACGCTCACATCAGCTTTATCAAACAGTTGCCGAGCTTGGTTTCAGGTGAAGAAGGCTGCGAGGCCTGCCATGTCCGTTATGGCGACCCGCGCCACCGCAAGCCAAAGACCGGCAAGGGACGTCGGCCAGATGATGCTTGGACGGTTCCAATGACACCTGCCGAACACCGCATGCAACATTCCATGAATGAGCCGGCCTATTGGGCTGCGATCGGGATTGATCCGCTTGAAGTTGCCGCACGGCTCTATGCTGTCTCTGGCGACTTGGAAGCGGGACGGACCATCATTCAAGCGGCAAGGAAGGTTTGAGGAATGGCGCGAGATGACATTTACGATGCCATGAAGGCCATCAGCAAAGAGAAATTTGACGCGGACCGCGCCCGGTTTCTCATTGAAGCCAATCAAGCCGACGATGGCGGATGGACCAAACACACACCGTTTCATTGGTCCAGGCAGCTAAAAGGCAAGCGCCTTGATTATTGGCCCTCGCGCAAACGGTATCGCTATCAAAACAAAACCCGGCGCGGCAATGTGTACGCGCTGATCCGCAAGCTAGATGGGACGGTGGTTTTAAGATGAATCTCACTCCTGAAAAAGTAGCTGAACGATTTGGCGTCACTGCAAACGCTGTGCGGGCCATGTGCCGTCGTGGGGATCTTGCACATTTTCGCGTGGGGCGTTTGTATCGTATCCCGGTTGCGGAAGTGGAGCGGATGGAATGCGGTACAGACTCGTCAAGTACAGAGGCAAGTGGGCCGTTGCCTGGTCTGACAACGGAGCAACGCGCCGAATTTCGACTGGCGAGACGGATAGGCAGGTAGCCGAGCGCATTGCAAAGCGTATTGTTGCCGAAGTTGAAAAGCCACCGTCCACATTAATTCCAGACGTTTGGACCGCTTGCCAAAAGGATAAAACCGATCGCGGTCAAGCTATTGCCAAGAACATGCATTATCATTGGAAGGCATTGGCACCCGTTTTTGAAAACATGGAAGCCGAAGCCGTTACGCTGTCTGACTGCCGGATCTACGCCAAGCAAAGGCGAGAGGCAGGCAAGGCAAAAAGTACGATCACAACAGAGCTAAAGCATCTGCGATTGGTGCTCAATTGGGCTGAGAAGAATAACCTTATTCGCCGCGCCCCGTTCATTGAAATTCCTGAAGAAAGCGACCCACGCGACCGGTATCTGACCCGCGCAGAGTTTCGCAAGCTTTTGAATGCTGCCAGTGCGCCGCATATCAAACTGGCAATGATCCTCATGGTAACGACGGCCGGTCGCGTGGGCGCAATACTGGACCTGACTTGGGACCGGGTAGATTTTGAGCGGGGAAAGATACAGCTCAAGACATCTGAGCGCGGCAAGGGCCGGGCCATGGTGTCTATGAATGAGCAAAGCGAACGCGCGCTTGAGGAAGCTTTTACAATTCGCACGTCAAATTATGTCGTGGAATATGCAGGCGGCAAGGTCAAAAGCGTTCGCAGGGGAATCCAGAACGCAGCCAGGCGGGCAAAACTTGACGATGTGTCCCCGCATGTCTTTCGCCACACGGCGGCCGTCTGGATGCTTGAGGACGGCGAAGACATGGAAGTCGTCTCACAATTTCTGGGCCATCGGGACACATCCACGACGCGCAAGCACTACGCAAAATACTCCCCGGAGTTTCTGCGCAAAGCCGCATCCCGCCTAAATTTTTGACCCTAGTTAAGTGCTCCTTGGTTCAATTGAACCGGAACCCGTGAACAAAACGGCAATAAATGCGTTTTTGGCGCCCGTGTGAAGTGTTCCTTTCGCCAAAAATCAATAGGTTAGCCAGGGCCAACAAAACTGGGGGTGAAGGGGTCGTCGGTTCAAATCCGGCCTGCCCGACCAACAAAATCAATTACTTAGATCCAGAAAGTTAAGTGGCCCTTGGTTCAATTGAACCGGCGGGGTTTATCGGTCCCCCGCATTTTTCGGGAACCACCGCTGCCCGGCAAACGTGATTACCCTGCCGTCATGTGTGCGCTTGCCGAAGACAACCGCCAAAGCCGTTAGACACGCGCCACGAAATGACTGCCAGGATTCAGCGAGTTCATCTTTGAACATCCGCCACATGCCATCCGCTCCTTATGAATCACGTGTGAATTTTGAAATAAATGCATTGCCCTTGTCAGTAAGCTTTGATTGCATGATGTCGCCACTTGTGAGGTAGCCTTTCTCTTGCAGACCTCTCACGGCACCGGGCCATGGCTGCGCAAAAGTCTTACCTGCCTTCCAGAACAGGAGAGCGCTTTCTTCTTGGTTAAGATTATGGTCAGTCATCGCCCGTCGCTCCTTATGAGTCGCACTTTTCCAGCGTGGCCGAAACGCCACCCGTCTTGGCATTGACCTCCAGCCGCACCAGTAGAGGAAGGGTTTCGTCCCTCCGGTACGTGTCGTCCATTAATGCGTCAGGAAGAACCGCATGGCTGGTGTGAGTGCCATTCGTTAGCTTGCAGAACGTCAGCCAAAATACTTCACTTGCCATCTCATCCGCTCCTTATGAATCAGGTCTAATATTCAATTCCGGCACGATCCAGCTTCATCCTTAGAAGCTCATCCTGTTCCGCAAGCGCACGCAGTTTGTCCCGCTTCAAGATGCCTGCATCGTACAATTCCAAAATCCGATCATGCCTAGGCTTGCGATTTGGATCAGGCGGGGGCGGTGGTTCCATCGCATCTGACTCCTCAATCTGTGCCGACCTTTTCTCCGCTAGTGCCGCTGTATGGGTCGGTCTTGGCCCGTACGGGATCTAAGCGGATCGGGCCAAGGCTCCTCTATTTCTGCTTTGGTTTTCCGGGTGCCCTGCCGGATTTGCCGAGCTTGTATTTCTGCATCAGCCAGCGGGTCCAGCCCATTTTCTGAAGCACCGCCATTGCCTCGGCATTGGTCGCGTATTGGGTGCTAGTCCACACCAAGCGCGCATGCTCAACCTGTTCTGGCGTCATTTCCTTTTCCGGCCTGCCGACGTTCTCGGTTGCGGCCTTGTTGCCTGCCAGCCGGTCGTAAGCGTCTAGGACCATATCAAGCATGTTGTCGCCTTCGCCGCAGTGACGCCCTGTTGAAACCTCGATAACCGGGCACCCGGTTTTGCGCAGCAGCTTGACGCGCCGCCTGAGATCCACGCGGGGCAACGGCCCGCCCTTGATGCGCTTACCGGCCAGAACGTCCACCCGGTAAACCAGGATGACGCTCTTGCGCTCCGGCGACACCGCCGACAGGAGGACATCAAACTCCTTCACATCGACGATCTTGTGCGGCGCGCATCCGACCTTCTCCAATTCGACGCGCTGATACGCTTCCGAGAGCTTGGGGCGCGCCTGAACCACGCCGAAATATGCAGGGTTTGTCTCTTTCATTGTCAGGCAGAATAATATTTCCGGAAATGAAAGTCAACTTTTCTTGCATATTAAGAGTAAGCGTGTTACCTTGCGTTTAGAGATCGGGGAAGCCCCGTTTAAATTCTTAGGAGAGAAGGCCCGGCTGTGTCGAAGAACACCTATGAAATGATCCGCGAAGGGTTGGAGCAGGCCACGAAGGTCATTCAGCTACGCGAGCTGACCCTGACGGAAAGCATTGTCGTCGAGACGGAACACGGTGACTGCGTTTACATCCCGGCGGGCACGGTGCTGAAGGTCAGCGAACCCGTTAGATAAGAAAGGCCCGGCAGATGACTACGCGAAGCATGTTTGTCGTTTTTGACCTAGACGGAACCCTCGCCCTCAACGACCACCGGCAGCATTTCGTTGACCGGCCCGTTGGCGAAAAGGACTGGAATGGTTTCTTCGAGGCTTGCGATAAGGACCGCCCCAATTGGCAGATCATTCGCATGCTGGAAGTCCTGACAGCGACCGGAAATCACGTTGAAATCTGGTCTGGCCGCAGCGCGTCTGTGATCGAAAAGACAAAAGCTTGGTTGGCTGAACATGGCCTTAGCCACATCCCCTTGCGCTGCCGCCCGGAAAAGGATCACACGTCAGATACAGCACTGAAAAAGCAGTGGCTGGACGAAGCGACAATCAAGCCGGATTTGGTCTTTGATGACCGGGCTTCGGTAGTCGCGATGTGGCGTGAAAACGGCGTGGCCTGTGCTCAGGTCGCGGAAGGCAATTTTTAGTAACTAGAAAGGCCCGGCTGATGGGAGAATTTACCGTCACAAAATGGCAGTGCGACCGGTGCGGCAAGGTCGAGGACACGCGCCCCCGTCACGCGGCAACCTGGTCTCTGATTGCCGAAGTTGAATACGACGTCGCCGGGAGCGTTGTGCGCTGGAAAGAGCTTTGCAAGGACTGCAATTCGTGGCTTGGCGAGCAGTTCAAAGCCATCGGCTTGAAACTTTAACAGGAAAGGCCCGGTAACAATGACTAAAGCAGATTACGGAACGCCGCCGTGGTGGTTTTGGGCCATTGTCGCCGTATCCTTTGCAGGGTTTGTCGGCAAATGCCAGATGACTCTCCGCGCCGAAAATCAATATCTCGAAAAAGTCTGGCAATGCATGCAGCATGAGAATGATCACCTGCCCTCGGAGTGGGACGAAGACCGCATCCGCCTGCACTGCACCACTATTGTGAACAATGACTCATAAGGCCCGTTTACTCATGGAAGACCCGACAAACATGACTGAGCACGGGCTGCTGAACGAGTACCGGAAGCTCACGCAGGCCATTGAGCGCTGCCAAAAACGCAGGAAGGCGATCGACATGGAAATTGAAGATCGCAAGCGCCGCAAAAACGAACACAATTCTTGGGAGGACGGCCCGCATGCAGATAACCACTGAAAAAAGACACTTCATCCGTCATGCGCTCGGCCTTAATCAAGCACAGAACGGAATTGGATATCGGAACCGTTTCTGCGCAGGCGGCCGCGACCAAGTCACCGGCGAAACTCTGGTTGGAAAGGGCATGGCGGTTGTCTTCGATGGCAACTGGTTTGTCATCACCACGAAGGGCTTCAATGCCGCCCGGAATGGGCGCGAGAGAATGGATACAGAAGAGGCTGCGCGCATGAAGAGAATTGATCAACGCGCAGCGTAACCACGGAGGCCCGGCTGATGGGAGAATTTACCGTCACAAAATGGCAGTGCGACCGGTGCGGCAAGGTCGAGGACACGCGCCCCCGTCACGCGGCAACCCGGTCTCTGATTGCCGAAGTTAAATACGACGTCGCCGGGAGCGTTGTGCGCTGGAAAGAGCTTTGCACCGACT
>JAAUXY010143303.1_pt1 | contig 15499 bp, 18 predicted proteins | sample 7278121 | NCBI WGS metagenome assembly JAAUXY01 (sample SAMN14350117, study PRJNA611818) | marine sediment metagenome | isolation source: surface marine sediment (1.8m) | place: French Polynesia: Moorea | collected 2018-08 | reverse complement strand
CGTTCATCCACCAGTACCTGGTGCCGATGGGCTGCGCGATCTGGTCGGCTTCGACGCGCTCGATGTTCGATTTTCCGTTGCTGTTCTTTACGCGTTTCTTCAAAAACCACGGACTGCTCAGCGTCAACGATCGTCCGCAGTGGCACGTCATCCGCGGCGGTTCGCGCAGCTATCTCGAACCGCTGACACGCGGTTTTCGCGACGATATCCGCGTCAATGCCGGTATCCGGTCCGTGCGCCGCCGGCGTGAAGCGGTCGAACTGATCTTCGCCGACGGGCGCGCGGAGCGCTTCGACCAGGTCGTGTTCGGCTGTCACAGCGACCAGGCACTGGCGCTGCTCGGCGATGCGACGCTGGCCGAGCAGGCGGCGCTGGAAGCGATACCTTACCAGTCGAACGAAGTGGTGCTGCACACCGACGAAAGCCTGTTGCCGCGTCGCCGGCTCGCCTGGGCCAGCTGGAATTACTGGCTGCGCGAGCGCTACCAGGAACGCGCGGTGCTGACCTACGACATGAATATCCTGCAGGGTATAGAATCCGACACGACCTTTTGCGTCACGCTGAATGCGACCGAGTCGATCGATGAATCGAAGATTATCGACGTGTTTCACTACAGCCACCCGATGTTCTCGCTGGAGTCCGTGGCGGCGGTTAAGCAGATCGAAGCGCTCAACGGCCTCAACCGTACCTGGTTTGCCGGCGCCTGGATGGGCAACGGCTTCCACGAGGACGGCGTGTTGAGCGGCCGGCAGGCCGCCGAGGCGATCAATCGCCTGCCCGCGGCACAGATCATGCTGCCGGAAGAGCCCATCACCCGGGCGGTGGCCTGATGCATAGCGCGATTTACGAGGGCTACCTGCGTCATCGGCGGTTTACGCCGCATGCACACCGCTTCAGCTACGCGGTGTTCATGATGTACCTCGATCTCGACGAGGTACCCGAGGTGATGGCGAAGTCGCCGTTGTGGTCCGATCGCGGCTGGCGCCCGGCGCAGTTCAGGCGCGAAGACTTTTTGGGCCCGGCCGACAAACCGCTCAAGGAGGCCGTGGTCGAGCGCATTCGCGAAGCGACCGGACGCGAGCACGACGGTCCGGTGCGCATGCTTGCAAACCTGCGCTACTGGGGATTCGTGATGAACCCCATCACCTGTTATTACTGCTTCGATCACGATGAAAACCTTCGCAATATCGTGGTCGAGGTGACCAATACGCCGTGGAACGAACGCCAGCCCTACGTGCTCGAATGTGACCCGGAGCAACGTTTCCAGCGTATCCAGTTCGAGAAGCAGATGCACGTGTCGCCGTTCAATCCCATGGACATGATGTATCGCTGGTGCAGCAACGATCCGGCCCGGGTGTTGAGCCTCAACCTGGAAACGCTGCGCGAAGGCCGGTCGGAAATGGACGCGACCCTGGCGCTGAAACGACGTGAAATCGACAGCGGCAGTTTGAACGGCATTTTATTGCGTCATCCGTGGATGACCGCCAAGGTGGCTGGCGCAATTTACTGGGAAGCGTTGAAGTTGTGGATCAAGCGTAACCCGTTTTATGATCATCCTAAATCAAGCGCGACCGATGTGGTCGACAGTAAACCATCGTTACAGGACTGAAGAGCACACAAAATGAACTATGCCAATCAATCCCGAGTAGACACGACGGCCAGGGGCGGCCTGATCGAGAACTTTGCCCGCAACCAGGTGCTGAAGCGCCTGCGGGGCATTCCGAAAGGTTACCTGATCATCGACGACGGTGACGAGCGTTTCGAATTCGGTAATGCCGACTGCGGCAGCGGCGTGCGAGCGCGCATCGTGGTCGAAAGCCGCAGCGCTTATCGCGCCTTCGCGTTCGGCGGATCGATCGGCGGCGCCGAGGCTTACATGCTGGGCCAGTGGAGCACGCCGAACCTGGTCGATGTCGTACGCCTGATGTCGATCAACATCGACTTTCTCAACGATATCGACGATAACCGTGCCTGGTCCCAGCGCCTGGCGGACAAGATTGCTCACTGGCTCAACCGCAATACCGAAAAACAGGCGCGCGAAAATATTTCCCGCCACTACGATCTGAGCAACGAATTTTTTGGCCTGTTCCTCGATCCGCGCATGATGTATTCGTCGGCGATTTATCCGCGCGACGACGCCGACCTCGACGAGGCGGCAGTCCACAAGCTAGACGTGATCTGCAGGAAGCTCGACCTGCAGCCCGACGACCATCTGCTGGAAATCGGCACCGGGTGGGGCGGTCTCGCGATCCACGCCGCGCAACACTTCGGCTGCCGCGTCACCACGACCACCATATCGCGCGAGCAGTACGAGGCGGCCTGTCTGCGCGTGCGCGAGGAAGGTCTCGAGGACCGCATCGAAGTGCTGTTCGAGGACTACCGCAACCTTAGCGGGCGTTACGACAAGCTCGTTTCGATCGAGATGATCGAGGCCGTCGGCCATGCCTACTACCGGCAGTATTTCAGCGGCTGTGCGTCGCTGCTCAAGGACGATGGCCTGATGCTTTTACAGGCGATCACGGTGCCTGATCAACGCTTCGAATACGCCCAGCGCTCGGTGGATTTCATCCAGCGCTACATTTTCCCGGGCGGCTCGCTGCCGAGCCACGAAGTGATTCTGTCCACCGTCAAACAACACACGGACATGCTGATGGTCGGCATGCAGGAAATCGGCGAAGACTATGCGCGCACGCTGCATCACTGGCGCGAGCGTTTCCAGGCAAAGCTCGACCAGGTACGCGATCTCGGTTTCGACGATACCTTCATCCGCATGTGGAACTACTACCTCTGTTACTGCCAGGGCGGATTCGAGGAGCGCATCATCGGCACCTCGCAAATCCTGTTCGCCAAGCCGAACTGGCGCCAGGCGGTCCGCGCCTGACCGGGTAGCGAGAGCGATGAAAAAAATCATCCTTAACCTCGCGTTGTTCCAGGTCGGCTGGCTGGTCTGTGTGCTGGGCGGCGACTGGTATGCCGTACCCTATACCCTTGCCGCTCTGCTGGTGCATCACTTCGTGCTGGTTACGCAGAAGTCGGAGTGGAAGTTGATCGCGCTGGTGGCCGGTATCGGTTGCCTGTGGGATATCGCGATGGCCTTGAGCGGCATGATCGATTTTGCGAGCGCCTCGCCGATTGGCATCCCGCTCTGGCTGGTGTGCCTGTGGTTGCTGTTTGCCACGACCTTTATGCACGGGCTTTTCTGGCTCAGCCGGCATTTGTGGCTGGCGGTGGTTTTTGCCGGCGTGGCCGGCCCGGCCACTTACTGGCTCGGTGCCAACCTGACCGACGTGCAGCTCGGCCTGCCGGTACTGACCTCGCTGTTGGTAATGGCGGTCGGCTGGGCCTTGCTGTTCCCTTGTGGCATCTATTACGCGGGAAAACTGAAATCATGAAACTATTTACCTCCGGCCTGACGCTGGCTGCATTACTTACCTTACCCGGCGCCGTCTGGGCGCAACCGGTCGGCCAGACCGTCGGCGAAGCCTACGACCTGTCGAGCGACGAACTGTTATACCGGGAAACCCATTGCCTGGTCGCGGACGCGGGTACGCGCGATGTCATTTACCAGAACGACGCCGGCGACCTGATTGCGCACAAGCGGGTCAATTACGCCAGCGGTGAATTCACGCCCTCGTTCGTGCAGCAGAATTTTTATTCGCGCCAGCGCATCGAAGTGGCCATGGATGAAGGTCGGGTGCACATGGCGGTGCTCGACGAAGCCAATCCCGATGCCGCCGAAATCAGCAGCGATGCGCCGGATGCGGACGTCCAGGTCGTCATCGACGCGGGTTTCGATCCGTTCGTGCGCAATCACTGGGACGAACTGGTTGGCGGCGAGATCAAGAAATTCGCCTTTCCCTTCGCGGCTCGTTCGAGCCTGATCGACCTGCGGATTCGCGGTTACAGCTGTAGCTACGAAACCGAGACCGACCAGTGTTTTCGGCTGGAACTGTCGAACTGGTTTCTGCGCCTGCTGGCCGATCCGATCGAACTCGGTTACGACGCGACCGAGCGCCGCCTGACGCGTTATCGCGGTCTGTCGAACATCGGCGACGGCGAGGGCAACGGCCAGGTCGTCGACATCCGCTACCAGTACGACGACATACCCGCCCAGGCATGTGCCATACCGATCCAGATTCTGAGCGACAACGGCGATCTTTCAGAATCCATGCAGTATCCGATCGATAAGGAGTCGTGATGAAACGAATCGCGCAGCTATTGCTGGTGGCCGGCTGCCTGACCCTGGCAGCCTGCAAGTCGGTATCGATCGACGATTACGCGGCCAACGAGCCGGCGCTGAAGCTGGAAGAATTTTTCGACGGCAAACTGACCGCGCACGGTATCCTCAAGGATCGCGGCGGTAAGGTGACCCGTTACTTCAGTGCCGAGATCGATGCCTGGTGGCAGGACGGCGTCGGCACCCTCGACGAGCGCTTCGTATTCGACGACGGCGAACAACAGACCCGCGTGTGGAAACTGACGCCGCATGGCGGTGGAAAATATTCCGGCACTGCCGGCGACGTCATTGGCGAAGCCAGTATGCAGGTGGCGGGTAACAGCCTGTTTCTCGATTACGTTCTGCGCATTCCCTACGATGGCGACACCATCGACCTGCGCATCGACGATCGCATGTACCTGGTATCCGATCGTGTGCTGCTGAACGAATCGATCATGACCAAGTGGGGTTTCGAGGTGGGTGAAATCGTGCTGATGATCGAAAAGCAGTCCGAAGCCTCGAGCACCGTCACTACTTCGTACTAGGCTTTCCCGGCCCGATCTGCGCGGGTGCTAGTCCCGCGGCGGCAGGCCCGTATGCTGGGTCAGGACCCGGCCCTTGCGCAATCGCCCGCGATCGCTGTTCTTGCGTCTTGGGCTGTGATACGGCTTTGCGCCGCGCGGCTGCTGCGCCGGAATCAGCTGGCGTTTGCCATTACCGATCAGGTCTTCACGTCCCATCTTTTTCAGCGCTTCGCGCAGCAGGGGCCAGTTGGCGGGATCGTGATAGCGCAAAAACGCCTTGTGCAGCCGGCGCTGCTTCTCACCCTTCGGAACCGATACTGCCTCACTGTCCCGGCGGACCCGTTTGAGCGGATTCTTGCCGCTGTGATACATCGAGGTGGCGGTAGCCATGGGTGACGGATAAAAATTCTGTACCTGGTCGGCGCGAAACCCGTTGCGCTTCAGCCACAGGGCAAGCTCCATCATGTCCTCGTCGGTAGTGCCGGGATGCGCGGCGATGAAGTAGGGGATCAGGTACTGCTCCTTGCCGGCCTTGCGCGAGAATTTGTCGAACAGGGCCTTGAACCGGTCGTAACTGCCCATGCCTGGTTTCATCATTTTCGACAGCGGACCGGTTTCGGTATGTTCGGGTGCAATCTTGAGATAGCCGCCGACGTGATGGGTTACGAGTTCCTCGACATAGGCCGGTGATTCGATAGCCAGATCGTAACGCAGACCGGAGCTGATCAGGATTTTCCGGACCCCATCGACGTCGCGCGCGGCACGATAGAGTTCGATCAGCGCGGAGTGGTCGGTGTTCAGGTTTTCGCAGATGCCGGGGAAAACGCAGGACGGGCGTCGGCAGGCGGTCTCGATGGCTTTCGATTTACAGGCGATGCGATACATGTTGGCGGTGGGACCGCCAAGATCGGAGATCACGCCGGTGAAACCCGGCACGCGATCGCGAATCAGTTCGATCTCGCGCAGGATCGATGCCTGTGAGCGATTTTGAATGATTCGCCCCTCGTGCTCGGTAATCGAGCAAAAGGTGCAGCCGCCGAAGCAGCCGCGCATGATATTGATCGAGAATCGAATCATCTCGTAAGCCGGAATGCGGGCATCGCCGTAAACCGGGTGGGGCACGCGCGCATAGTCGAAGGCGAATACGTAGTCCATTTCTTCCGTGGTCAGCGGAATCGGCGGCGGGTTGTACCAGATCTTGCGGCCGCCCTGGTTTTGAACCAGCGCCCGCGCGTTGCCGGGATTGGTTTCGAGGTGGAGCACGCGGCTCGCGTGCGCGTACAGCACCGGATCGCGGCGGACCTGTTCGTAGGCCGGCAGACGCACCACCGTCTTCAGGCGTTTGCTCAGTTTTTGCTGCACCTTTTCCAGCTTGCCCTCGAGTTTGACCTCGGCCGCCGGTGCGCTGTCGTTGTCGGGATCGTCCGCACAGACGGATTCGTCGATGACCTGGTAAGGGTTCAGCGGTTGCTCGACACGCCCGGGTTTGTCGACGTTGGTCGAATCGATCACGGTCCAGTCGGCGGGCAGGTCGTCGATAAAAAACGCCGTACCGCGCACGTCGTTGATCTCGCCGATGGCTTCGCCGGCAGCGAGGCGATGCGCGACTTCGACCAGTGCGCGCTCGGCGTTACCGAACAGCAGCAGGTCGGCCTTGGCATCGGCCAGGATGGAGCGGCGCACCTTGTCCTGCCAGTAATCGTAGTGCGCGATACGGCGCAGCGATGCCTCGATCCCGCCGAGCACGATCGGCACGTCGCGCCAGGCTTCGCGGCAGCGCTGCGCGTAGACGATGGAGCAGCGGTCGGGTCGTTTACCGCCTATATCGTCAGGGGAGTAGGCGTCGTCACTGCGGATCTTGCGGTCGGCAGTGTAGCGATTGATCATCGAGTCCATGTTGCCGGCAGTAACGCCGAAGAACAGGTTGGGTTTGCCGAGCGCACGAAACGGCTCGGCGGACTGCCAGTCGGGCTGGGCAATGATGCCAACGCGAAAACCCTGCGCTTCGAGCAGGCGCCCGACGATGGCCATGCCGAAGCTCGGATGATCGACATAAGCGTCGCCGGTCACGATGATGACGTCGCAGGAATCCCAGCCGAGCGCATCCATTTCGGCGCGCGACATCGGCAGGAATGGTGCCGTGCCGAAGCACTCCGCCCAGTACAACGGGTACTGGTTCAGCGGCCTGGACTGGGATGAAAGTTCGATCTGCATGCTGGCTACCGTCAAGGGCGCGATTCTACCCGACCCGGGCACAAATGTATCCGCAAGCCCCACAGTGTTTTGCAGGTGAATAATGCCGGTGTAGATCAACCATGAGGCCGCGAATATCGAGCAGTTTCGAAGGAGATCGGCGACGTTTCATGCATATAGCGCAGCACTCTGTCCGATTTGCCCTTCACAACTTCACTGAATTAGACTGACGGTATATAGCAAGTAAAAGTCGGTTTTCGTCTAAATCGCTGTTATGTATTTTGAAGAACCCAGGAGGCATAGATGGAAGTATTGGATGTGGAACAGGAGTTATCGAGGCATCCTGCAGGCACTTTTCTCAATCTTCTCACGTTTAACAATTCGCATATTGGAGCATGCGATATTACGGGTGTATCGCCTGTATGGGAGATGCATCCCGATACCGACGAGTTTTTCTACATCCTCAAAGGTCAATTTGAAATTGTTTTACTACAAGACGAAACTCCCACGAAAATTATCGTCAACCCGGGATCATCTTTTGTTGTTCCGAAGGGAATTTGGCACAGGCCTGGAGCACCAAACGGGTGTAAGTTTATTCATTACACACCAGGCGAATCTCTACACTCCGAGGCGAATGACCCTCGTGATTAAAACACATAACAAGCGCATGCAGACAGGCCTCACAAATCGCTGCGCTCCTGGTAAGGCCGCTGATGCGTGGCCTTGGTTAAAATGAAACATCTCACCATTCTGGTTGCCCTGGTATTACCAGCCGGCACGGCATCGGCTCAAGATTTCAGGTCCTTAAACTTTGGGGAGTCATGCCTGGAAGTTGAGTCAAAAGAGTATCACCTGGGCAATAGTCCCAGGGCGCAATCGAAAGAGACAAGTGCCGTGTTCGAGTTCAACGGAGTTTTCCTGGATAGATCAGTGACTATCGTCTACCACTGTGATGGAAAGGGCCTTTTTAAAAAGGGGGCGTATATATTCGAAATCACGAGTGAAACGGATTTGGAAACGTTCTTTGCTGTGGCCAAACCAAATCTGGAAAACCTGCTCGGCCCACCCGCCTTCGACGGGTCAAAAATGATTGCCGACCAAAGATACGACAGTTTCGCCTATGCGTTAAGGTGGGATGAAAAACGAGCCACGATAAATGTAAAAGTCGTTGGCAACTTTGATGGACTCAATTCTCACAAGCAATTGCAGATATGGTTCAGGCCCGCCAGGTAAAGCAACCCGGCAAGCGCATGCTGACGGATCTGAACCATATCTGCTCAGCTTGCAAGGCTGCGGACGCGACGCCTTAGGCTGCCGAAGAATTGAGACGTAAAACTCATTGGCTCGTAATCTGCCTGTTTCTGATAGCGGGCGTTTGTTATGCCAGCCAGCTGGTTGGCGCGGCAATTTCGTTGGCTATTCTGGGAGCAGGTATCGAGTTTGTCGCGTGGGTATCCTGGGCAATAAGTGAGCGAAAAAATCTCGGCTGAATGAACTAAAATTCATACTGTAACTCGAGGCGATCCGCTATATAAAACAAAAGAAAAGATAGCCGGTTGTCCTGTGTATCTCAGGACAATATCCCGGGATTCAAAAAACGGAACGCCGGGTCCAGACAGGAATTAATGAAGGAGTAGGAAATGTCGAAAAGCGTTGCCCTGATCGCCGTTTCACTGATCCTTCTATTGCCGGTTTTGCCGGATGCTGTCGCGGCAACCTATAAATGTATCGATGAAAATGGCGATGTCACTTATTCCCAGACACCGTGCAGAAAGCATCAGAAAACCGACAAGCTCCTCAATAGCGGTAAAAAACCGGTCGAGATGGAAGACTGCAAATATGCCGGGGCGTTTTCGCAAATGACTTTCAGGCAGATGCGGTCCGGTTTGAGTACCCAGGATTTATTCGATCGTTATGGCGGCGTGAGCTCGATTTCACAAGCCACCCTGGGAGTAATCAACTACGTTTATTCGTTCAAGTATTCGGAAACCATGCAGCCCGATAGAATCGCGAAGCTAACGATTGCGAAGTGCAGGGCCCGGGCTTTCGGCAGTGTATTGTGTGAAGATTTTCCTGACGAATTCCAGGAAATGATCTTCAGTTGCGACGATCAGCAACGGGACGAAGCCATGCGCCTGCAAAAGCTGATTGATCAGAGCATGGGACAACAACCGCAATTCAATAATTCCTCCGGCATTGGTGCCTATGGTTCGGAAGCCGATGAAGCCCGGAACCAGGAGCGGAAGAAAGCGCAGGAAAAAGACAGAAAGAAAAGGGAACAGGCGCGAATCGCTAAATGTAAAAAACGTTACGAATCACAAATCGAAAGAATAGAGAACCAGATGAGTCGGGGATACACTCCCTCCGTGGGCGATAGCCTGAGAGAGAGACGCAGGGAACTGGAAAGAAAACTGGCCAGCGAGTGCAAATAAACGAACAGGCCGCCGCGCGCTTTGCGGGCGGGCAGTGAGTCACGTCTTGCGTTGTAAAGTCCTTTCCGAAGGCCATCGGTCTCATTTAAGATCTGGCTGTAAGGAACAATCGAACCATGACAGGAGGAACCCGTGGCGAAACTGTTGATTCATGTAACAACCGCACCTGAAGATCCCACCAGGGCGGCCCTGTCGTTTCTCGTCGCTAAAACAGCCCTGGCCGAAGGTCATGAGGTAAACCTGTTCCTGGCCGGAGAGTCTGTACGGCTGCTCGATCCGGGTACGCTCGACACTTTACAGGGGATCGGGACCGGTAATCTGAAAGAACACTACGACGCAATTGTAGAAAGTGGCGGACAGTTTTACCTGTCCGGGATGTCTGCCAAAGCGAGGGGATACGATGACGCCCTGATAGAAGGGAAACCTGCGCAATTTGCGATGCCTGATGTATTGGTCAGGCTATTGACCGAGTCAGACAAGTCACTCACCTACTAGGATGATTGAGAAATCAAGTTCTCACGAGCGCATATCTCTGCTCGAACAAGGTGCGTGGCACCGATTAACTGGTGTTCCAATGCGGTCTTCCTATGCAGATAGAAATTGACGGCTTCGAGTTCGACGCGGTTTTCGAGACGGAAAAATCACCGGCAACCTGCGCTGCCTTTCGCGAAGCCATGCCCTTCAGTGGCGAAATCGTCCATGTAAGATGGAGCGGGGAGGGCGTCTGGATCCCGCTGGGTGAGCGGGATTTTGCCATCGGCTACGAGGATGCCACGTCTTATCCCGCCCCCGGCCAGATTCTGCTTTATCCCCGCGGGAAAAGCGAAACCGAGATCCTGATAGCCTACGGCTGCGTTCAGTTTGCTTCCAAGGCGGGCGTGTTGGCCGGCAATCACTTTGCGACGATAAATTCGGACCTCGACAAGTTGCGCGAAATAGGCGTCGCGACGCTCTGGGAAGGAAAGAAGAGTATCGTATTTCGTGACTAGGCTTCGAACATGACGGTCGGCACTCGACACAGGCTCCGGTTCGAACGGAGGAGGCGCGACGATTAATACCGATATCCCGCGGTCGATAAGCCCGGCCGAAATCGAAACCTATCAGCGCGACGGCGTGGTCTTGCTGCGCGCCATGTTCGATGCCGACTGGGTGAACCTGCTACGGTCGGGGCTTGAAGCAAACTGCCAGAATCCGACCGATCGGGCTCGTGTCTGGGATCGCGACGCCCAGGGGCGCACCATGTTCTGGGATAGCCAGGCCTGGCAGGGGATTCGACAGTACCGGCAGTTCATTTTTGATTCTCCCGCAGCCGAAATCGCTGGTCGGTTGATGGGCTCGAGGGAAGTCCACTTTTTTTTCGATGCGGTGTTTGTCCGTTCCGCCGGCAGTCAGTTCAGCACGCCATGGCATCAGGACGAACCCTATTGGTCGGTGGAAGGGTATGACACCTGTACGCTGTGGATGCCGCTGGTGCCGGTGAAGCGGGAAAACGCGCTGGCTTACGTGCCGGGTTCCCACAGGCAGGACGCCGTTTTCTATCAGTACAACTTTGGCGATCTGAATCCCGATCGAAAAACCGGTGTCGATCAGGTCGATTTTTCGGGTCTTGCCGAAGCGGCGTTTCCGGATATCGATGCCGATCGGGAAAGCTACGGTGTCGTGAGCTGGGACATGTCGCCCGGCGACTGTGTCGTCTTCAACAGCCGCATCATGCACGGCGGATCCGGTAAACTGGACGAGGATCGCGAGTTGCGGGTGTTTACCACCAAGTGGCTCGGCGACGACGTTCGCATCAGGTTTCGCGAATGCGGCATGGACCCGGATCACAGCGACATCATGACCCGCTACGGCCTGCAACCCGGCGACCGCCCGGGAACCGAGCTGTATCCGCAGATCTGGCCCCGGAGCGGAGGCCCTTGAGCTTCGATAAGCCCCGGGCCTGTTGTCGATAAAATTCCGGGAGCTGCTAAAACAACCGAGAAGCCCTGTCTTGCAGCTGAGCCTGACGATGACGCCAACAGTTTTTTCCCCGCCGCTTTGCGAGCAGCGTTTAGCCGTCACTGGCAGCATGCAAGGGCCAGGATGATCCGAGGATCGATGTTATGGATCATTACCTAACGCACGGCGTCGGGCTCGTTTTCTACTTTTTTGTTCTGTGGGTCTGCCTGCAAATGGCCTACGCCTCCTGGGGAAGCAGAAGAGCCACCGCAAAGTGGATTGCCATGGTCAATACACCGTTTATGCGGCGCATTCACATCAAGTGGATCAGTGCTCTGCTGGTGGTTGTCGTTTCCGCGCAGATACTGCTGGTGGTATCCATGCTCGGCATCAGTGCCTACACCGGCAATCCGATTACCTTCAAGTAAACTGCCAGTCGGGACCGTGAGCTGCGGTTGTGGGCGGCATAACGAATGTTCAGCGCCGCCAGTTGTCTGATCCGGATTCCCCGTTGTCCTGATTTCGATTAAGATAACCGGCAGGCTGGAGTCCATGCCTCCCTCCCTCCGACGGGGAAGTAACTTCTTACAGGGCTAATTCCGCTTACAACCGAATGTACAGGCAGCAGGCATAAGGAGGGGTTGTGACGGTTGCGCTGACAGGAGGTTTTAGATGAAATTATCCGTACCCCTATATCGGCTCAAGCGCCAGGCGAAAATGCTGGCGCGCAGTAAAGGCCTGCGTTTACACCAGGCCCTGGACCAAATCGCAACCGCGCAAGGCTTTGCCAGCTGGAGCCTGCTGGCGGCACAGCAATCGCGAGCCTCGCCGGCCAAAAAACTGCTGGCCGTTTTCGAGCCCGGAGAAATGGTGCTGGTGGGCGCGCGTCCCGGCCAGGGGAAAACCCGCCTGAGCCTGGAAATTGCAGTCGAAGCCATGCTGGGCGGCAATCCTGCGGTATTTTTTTCGCTCGAATACGGCGCGGCCGACCTGTTCGATCTGTTTGTCAGCATCGATCGAAAACTGAGCGATTTTCGCGAGTTATTCGAATTCGACACGTCGGATTCGATCTGTGCCGAGTACATCATCGATCGCCTGTCGGATTCGCCGCCGGCAACGGTTGTGGTCGTCGATTACCTTCAGTTGCTGGATCAGAAACGCTCGACTCCTGGCCTCGAGGATCAGATTATTGCGCTGAAGTCGTTTGCCGAAACACGAAAAATGATCATGCTGTTCATTTCCCAGATCGATCGGCGTTTCGATATGACCGATCGGAGCTGTCCTGGCCTCGATGACGTGCGGCTGCCCAATCCGCTGAACCTGAATCTTTTTTCCCGGTCCTGTTTCCTGAATAACGGGGAGCTGTACCTGTCCAGGACCTAGCGGAGCCATACCGCAGCTGCGCGCCTGACCTTGCCAGCGCGTTCGGGGACATGCAGACTTGCTGGTTCACGACGAACGGGTCGTCGACTGGCGGAGTTCCGTCGCGCCTGGCGGGAGCAGGCAGGATCATGTTGAGACTTTTTGTATACGGCACACTGGCGCCGGGGCGGGCTAACCACGATGTGCTGGCTGATATTGTCGGCGACTGGCAGGACGCAACGCTCCGAGGCCGCCTGCTGCAGGAAGGCTGGGGTGCCAGACAGGGTTGCCCGGGTATCGTACCGGCGGACGATGGCGACGACGTGGAGGGCCACCTGCTCTCGTCCGCGCAGCTCGACCGCCACTGGGAGCGGCTCGATGCCTTCGAGGGTGAGGGTTATCGCCGGGTTTCGGTATCGGTGCGAATCGCAGGCGGTAAGCAGGTCGATGCCTACGTTTATGCGCTCAATCGCGATGGCTGAAGCCCGCGGCTTGTCACCGGTTTTTCGCGAAGCCAGGCAGGCGGACATTCTGCCAATTGTCGAAATGCTTGCCGACGACGAGCTCGGTGCAGCCCGCGAGCGTCCCGGAGAGCCGCTCGACCCGGCTTACGCAGCGGCATACGCCGCGATCGAGCGCGATCCCAACAACGAACTGGTCGTGGTCGATGCAGACGGCGAACTGGCCGGCGTCATGCAGCTGACTTTTATTCCCTACCTGTCGCATACCGGCGCCTGGCGCTGCCTGATCGAGGGCGTGCGAATCGCAGGCTCGCAACGGGGCCGGGGGCTGGGCGGCAAAATGATTCGCTGGGCTATCGAGCGCGCGCGCCAGCGTAATTGCCGCCTGGTACAGCTGACTTCCGACAAGCAGCGACCCGATGCGCTGCGTTTTTACGGCCGACTCGGTTTCGTCGCCAGTCACGAGGGATTCAAACTCAAACTCGATCCGGCAGCCGAGCGCGACGGACGATCCGAGTAAGCGACCGAGACGATCCGGGGAACGCCCATGTCCAATCCGACCAGCAAACGTTTTGGCTATCCGCGCACGCTTGTTCGGGAGTACGAACACTGGCAGGTGTTGCTGCGCGAAGACCAGGTAACGCTCGGCTCGCTGGTATTGTGCGCTTGCAGCGATGCCACTGCCTTTGCCGCCTTGCCCGCGCCGGCCTTTACCGAGATGGCCCGGGTCATCGATGACATCGAGCGCAGTCTGACGGCGTCGATCGGCTATGAAAAAATCAATTACCTGATGCTCATGATGGTGGACCCGAATGTCCATTTTCACGTCTTTCCCCGCTACCCGGGGGAACGCAGCGCCTGCGGCATTACCATTATCGACCAGGGCTGGCCGGCGGCACCGAAGCTGACCGAACCCCGGGTGCTCGGCGCGGCGGAAAGCCGGCAGCTCGTCGATTACCTGTCCGATCGCTGGGTGGACTGAAAGGGCTGCAATCGGTGCGCCTGTGAAACAGCCAATCGTCGGATTTCACCTGGACGAGGAAAACGACTGGGTTGCCGAACTCGACTGCGGTCACAATCAGCACGTTCGCCATCGCCCGCCGTTCGTCAATCGACCCTGGGTGACGACGCAGTCCGGTCGCGACGACATGCTGGGTTTTAGCCTGGACTGCATCAAATGCGATCGCAACGAACCGGTGGACCGCAAATGAAATCGGCTGCCAGGGAAACGGAAACGCTGGTTTTCGTGTTCGGCACCCTCAAGGCGGGCTTTCCCAATGCGGCGTCGAACCGGGGGCAACGCCTGCCGGGGTATTTTCGAACCCGGGAAACCTGGCCGCTTTACCTCGTCGGCGAGCGGCACTCACCCTGGCTGGTCTTGTCGCCGGGCGCGGGTATGGCGGTGCGCGGACAGGTTTACGCGGTGGATGCACAATCGCTGGCGCAGATGGATCGGCTCGAGCGAATCGGGCTGGAAGATGGTTATCGGCGAGTCGAGATCCGGGTAGTTGCCGAGGCCGATGACCGCGAGTTCGACGTCCATGTCTACGGCAAATTACCGGTCCAGCTGCAGGCGGCCGACGTTCGTATCGGACCTTTGGACGAATACCGGCCGGAGCACGCTGCGCTCTACCGCCCGCGCGGTAGTTGAGCCGGAGGTCAGCGGTCGAGCCGGTCCAGCATTCGATACCAGGCCATCCCGAGACCCAGATACTGGCGACGCAGAAATCCGAGCGGGAAACGCGGCGAACGCCCGCGCATGATTGCCGGTAAATGTTTCGGCAAGACCTCGTCGCTCGAATCGGGACCAGCCAGCCAGTGGGCGAGGGCGCGCCCGGTCCAGCTCGCGTTGGCGACGCCGTTACCGTGATAGGCGTAGCCGAAGTAAATCGACGGGTCCTCGGGCATGCGACCGACCGAAGGCCGCAGCGTGCGCGTAAAGCAGACCAGCCCGCGCCATTGGTGGGTAAACTCAAGGTCCGCGAAGCGTGGCCACATGCGCGCAATGCCCTGCTTCAAGTCGTCGAAGCTCCGTTCGGCTCCCGCCGGGTCGCCGATATGGTTGCCGCGTCCGCCGAGCATGAAACGGCCGTCGCTGAGAATGCGGTAATAATAAAACATGTGCTTCGAATTGAAGCTGGGGTTCTGCGTGAACCAGCCGCGCTCGCGCAACTCCGTCTCGCTCATTGGCCGGGTCACGACGATCTGGCTCTGGATCGGCAGCGGGCGTTCGGCGATGCCCCGGTGCAGGTGTTCCGGCATGAAGCCGTTGCCGGTCAGAATGACTCGTTCCGCCGTCAATGAGCCCTGCTCGGTTTCCAGCCGGTGCCGGTTGCCCTGCTTTTGCCACCGGACGACCCGGCTGTGGGGATG